>JAABUK010000576.1_pt1 | contig 75281 bp, 69 predicted proteins | sample 5559141 | NCBI WGS metagenome assembly JAABUK01 (sample SAMN10711869, study PRJNA513367) | rock metagenome | isolation source: Antarctica rocks | place: Antarctica: Victoria Land, Pudding Butte nord | collected 2016-01-03
CTGCGCGTCCTGCCGGATCACGGTGGTCGCCGGGTTGATCAGGTCCGACAGCGGGAAGTCGTCGAAGGCCACGAGGGCCACCCGGTGCTCTTGGCGCAGGTCTCGAAGTGCCCTGACCGCGCCGATCGCCGCGGCGTTTCGGGCAGCGAAGAGTGCCGTGGGCGCATCGCTCTGCTGGAACAGATCGGTGACCGCGACAGCCGCGTCCTCGCCGGAGCGAGCGTCCCGGCGGACTACCTCGGGCGAGACCTGCAGGCCGGCTTCCTCCAGTGCGCGGACATAGCCGACGTACCGGTCGTCCGCGGTGGCGATTCCCTCACGGTCACCGACGAAAGCGATCCGCTGGTGCCCCTGCCGCAACAGGTGCCTGGTCGCCGTACGACCGCCTTCGACGTTGTCCACCAGGACGGTGTCGACGTCCAGTTGCCGCGCCGGCCGGTCCACGACCACCACGGCGAGGCCGGCTCTGAGGTCGTTCTGCAGGTATCCCTGGTCATGGGTGGCCGGCATCAATACGAGGCCGTCGACCCGCCGGTTGACCAGGTCGGCGATCACGTCTCTTTCCCGCTGCTCCTCCTCGTTGAGGCTCGCCGCGAAGACCGCGATCCCGCGCGTGCGGGCTCGGTCCTCGATCGCACGGAGCAAAGTTGCTGAGAAGTCGTTGCCGACGTCCTGGATTAGCACGCCGACTGCCATCGTGCGCTGGCCGCGGCGCAGGTTGCTGGCGGCGAGATTGTGCCGGTAGTCGAGTTGCTCGGCAGCGCGGTGCACCCGCGCCGTGAGTTCCAGCGACACCCCGGGTTCGTCGTTGACCACGCGGGAGACGGTCTTGAAGCTGACCCCGGCGAGGGCGGCCACGTCACGCATGGTGGGGCGGCTGCGCACGTCCACCTCCCCAGTCATCGTTGGCTGCGCCTGACGCGGACCGCGTCGGCGAAGTGGTCGGGCGTTCCGCCGTACCTGAGGGCGTCGGCCCTGCGGGGGTCCAGCATGACAACGTGATCATGCTTGGTAGGTGACGAGCGTGTCACGTTTGCAACTCACTCGGTGTGCTGCTGTTGACGCTGGGTCCGGTCTCCGGTTCGATCGTTTCGACAACGTTGTCGAGCCGATTGTCGGCCGACTGGATCAGGAAGGCACCCCCATGACATTCGGCTCACCGAGCGGTCGCCGCAGCCGCATTTTGCCCGCCATCGCCCTCGTCTCGATCGGCTCACTCGGGCTCGCGGCCTGCGGCGGCGGCGACTCCGGCAGCGGTGGCAGCGGCAGCGGCAGCGGCTCCGGAAGTGCCAGCGGCAAGGGCAAGAAGCTCAGCGTGGCGCTGATCACCAAGACCTCGACCAACCCGTTCTTCGTCGCGATGCAAAAGGGCGCCAAAGCAGAGGCAGCCAAGAACAACATGGCGCTGCACATCGGTGCCGGCAAGGTCGATGGCGACGAGGCGAGCCAGATCACGCTGATCGAGAACGCCGATGCCCGGGGTGACGACGGCATCCTGATCACCCCCAACGGTCCTGGGGTCAATTCCGCCATCGCCAAGGCGCGCAAGGACGGCCTGTTCGTCATTGCGCTGGACACCCCGCCCGATCCGCCGAACACGGTGGACATCACCTTTGCGACGGACAACTTCGAGGCCGGCAAGCTGATCGGCCAGTGGGCCGCGAACCGGATGGGCGGCAAGGATGTCGTCATCGCGCTGCTCGACCTGGCCAACGACAAGATCATCTCGGTGGACATCAATCGCGACCAAGGCTTCCTCACTGGCATGGGCATCCCCACTGCCGACAAGAAAAAGAACGGCGACGAGGCGAAGTCCGGCAAGTACACCGGCGGCAAGGGCGGCAGCTACACCATCGCCTGTAACGAACCGACCAAGGGTGACGCACCCGACGGGAAGACCGCGATGGAGAACTGCCTCAACAAGAACCCCAACATCAATCTCGTCTACACGATCAACGAGCCCTCCGCGCAGGGTGCTTCCTCGGCGCTCAAGGCGGCCAACAAGAAAGCGCTCATCGTCTCGGTCGACGGTGGGTGCAACGGGGTGAGCCTGGTCAAGAGTGGCGTCATCGGTGCCACCTCGCAGCAGTACCCGTTGAAGATGGCACTGCTCGGTGTCGACGCGATCGCCAAGGTCGCCAACGGTGGCGCCAAGCCCAGCACGTCCGGTGGTCTCAGCTTCTTCAACACCGGAGTCGCCCTGGTCACGGACAAGGCGGTCAGCGGCGTCAAGAGCATCGACACGAGCGAAGGCACCAAGCTCTGTTGGGGCTGATCGATTTTCAAGGTTCCGCGCGTGCCGCGCAGTGCTAGACAGAGCACTGCGCGGCACGGGACCTATGGCAGCCCGACAGCCGATGACAGCCGATGACACCGAGGTCACCCGGAGCTAGGAGAAGGTCATGACAGCACAAGCCACGGCACCGGCGCCCGCGCCCGCGCCCGGTAGCGCGGCCGAACAATTTGCCCAGCGTCAACAGTCGCCCCTGCAGCGAGTTCAGCACCTGCTGCACGCCCATCCGGCCATCAGTCCCGCGGCCGTCCTGGTCCTCGCGGTCATCGTCTTCGGCGTCATCAATCCGCGCTTCATCGAGCCGCGGTCGCTGTCATTGCTCCTCCAGCAGTTCGCCGTGGTCGGCCTGCTCGCCGTCGGGCAGACGCTGGTCATCCTTACAGCGGGGATCGACCTGTCGGTTGGTGCCATCTGCATCCTGGCCACCATGGTCATGGCCAAGCTGGCGCAGACCCCCCACGCCAAGCTCCCGGGCATACTCGCGCTCGCCGTCGGCATCGCTCTCGGCGGCCTGGCCGGCGCTGCCAACGGCACGCTGGTCACCCGGCTGAACCTCCCGCCGTTCATCGTCACGCTTGGCACCCTCAGTATCTTCACCGCCCTCGGGCTCCTGCTCTCGGGCGGACAGGCGATCCAGGGCACCTCGCTTCCGGGCCTGATCAACTTCACCGGCAACGACATCACGGTGGGTCCGTTCCACCTCACCATGGGCGTGCTGATGGTGTTGGTCATCTACGCCATCGTGGGTTTCGCACTCAGCCAGACCATCTGGGGACGGCACGTCTATGCGGTCGGCGACGACATCGAGGCGGCACGCCTGTCCGGTATCAGCGTCAACCGGGTGCTGTTCAGCGTTTACACGGTGGCTGGCATCATTTTCGGACTCGGAGCGTGGATCCTGATCGGGCGAGCCGGATCGGCGGATCCCAACTCGCTGACCGACGCCAACCTCGAGAGCATCACCGCCGTGGTCATCGGCGGCACCAGCCTGTTCGGTGGTCGCGGAGCCGTCCTCGGGACGCTGCTCGGAGCGCTGATCACCCGCGTGTTCGCCAGCGGGCTCTCGATCGCCAATGTCAACGACCAGTGGCGGATCCTCGCCATCGGTGTCCTCGTCATCGCCGCCGTGTCGGTCGATCAGTGGATCAGGAAGGTGAAGGCATGAGCCACGTCGCGCAGACCCCTGACGCAAGCGGTGGTTCGCGGTCCCCCGGTGCGGACGGCTCGGATCCCATCGCCGGCGCCGAATCCGCAGTCGGCACCCAGACGAACGTCAACTACGGAAAGACGCCGGTATTGCGCGCTCGAGGCCTGGTCAAGACGTTCGGCCGCGTTGTCGGGCTCGACGGCGTGGACCTGGACCTCTACCCCGGCGAGGTGCTCGGCGTCATCGGTGACAACGGCGCCGGCAAGTCGACGCTGATCAAGTGCCTGACCGGAGCGAACATTCCCGACGCCGGGGAGATCCTGCTCGAGGGCAATCCGATCAGCTTCAAGCGTCCCCAGGACGCTCGCGACGCGGGCATCGAGACGGTCTACCAGCAGCTGGCCGTCGCGCCGGCTCTCGACATCGCAGCCAACCTGTTCCTCGGCCGGGAGAAGCGCAAGGCCGGCCCGTTGGGGTCGATCTTCCGCATCATGGACAAGGGAGGCATGAAACAAGAGGCGGGGCAGGCGATCTCGCGTCTCGGCGTCGCGACAGTCCAGAACATGAGCCAGGCCGTGGAGACGCTGTCCGGTGGTCAGCGGCAGGCGGTTGCCGTGGCGCGTGCGGCGGCCTTCGGCAGCAAGGTGGTCGTGCTCGACGAGCCGACTGCGGCCCTCGGCGTCAAGGAGGGCAACATGGTGCTGCGGATGATCGAGCAGCTGCGGGATCGGGGCCTCCCGGTCATCCTGATCAGCCACAACATGCCGCACGTGTTCGAGGTGGCTGACCGGATCCACATCCAGCGCCTCGGCGGCCGGGCCGGCGTGATCACCCCCGAGTCGCACACCATGAACGACGCCGTGGCGATCATGACCGGAGCCCGGACTCTCGAGCCCGGTGAAGGGGTCCCCGACCAGCGCTGAGCCCCAGGCGCGGGAGGTCCCGGAGGGCTGGTGCGGATTCTGGCCGGCGGAGCCTCAAGCCAGGTCGACCACGACTGGCGCGTGGTCGCTCGCACCGTTGCCCTTGCGTTCTTGCCGGTCGATGAGGGCACCGGTGACCCTGCTCGCGAGCGCCGGCGAGCCCAGCACGAAGTCGATCCGCATGCCCTGCTTCTTAGCGAATCGGAGCTGCTGGTAGTCCCAGTAGGTGTAGACGCCCGGCCCAGGCGCGTAGGGCCGCACGACGTCGGTGTATCCCGCTTCGACCACCCTGTCGAACCCGGCCCGCTCCGGCGGCGACACGTGCGACTTGTCCAGGTAAAACTCCATACTCCACACGTCCTCGTCCCGCGGGGCGATGTTCCAGTCGCCGACCAAGGCCACCTGCGCGGCGGGATCGTCGGCCAGCCAGCCACGCGCGGCGCTCGCCAACCGGTCTAGCCAGGCGAGCTTGTAGTCCATGTGTGGGTCGCCGATGCCGCGGCCGTTGGGTACATAAAGGGACCACACCCTGACGCCGCCGCATGTGGCACCGATGGCTCGAGCCTCGGCTAGGGGCGGGTCGCCGTACAACGGCACGTCGGGGAAGCCGGCGTTCACGTCGGCCAGGCCGACCCGCGAGAGGATCGCGACGCCGTTCCACTGGTTGAATCCTTGGTGCGCAACCTCGTAGCCGAGAGCCCGCAGCCGCTCGAAGGGGAACTGTGCGTCGCTCGCCTTGGTCTCTTGCAGCGCGAGGACGTCGACATCGCTGCCAGCGACCCACGCCTCGATGCGGTCGATCCTTGAGCGGATGGAGTTGACGTTCCAGGTGGCGATTCGCACGGCGCCCACCATAACCACGGACCGGTGACAGTCACTCGGAGCACTCGGAGCAGTCGGAGCAGTCGGAGCAGTCGGCGAGCAATCGCGGAGCAGCGGCAAGCATTGGCGAGCAGGCGTCCCCGACGCGCCGGCGCGGCTCCCTCTACGCTCTGCCCATGGGCACCGCACTGGTCACGGGGGCATCCGCCGGGATCGGCCGAGCCTTCTGCCGTGAGCTGGCCGAACGCGGTCACGATCTCGTCGTCGTTGCCCGGGACCGGGTAAGGCTGGAGAACCTGTCCGACGAGCTCGAGGCACGGTACGGCGTGGACGTCGAAATCCTGGTTGCCGACCTGGGCGACCGGGGGCAGGTGCAGCGCGTCGCGGACCGTCTCTCCAATGTGCAGCGGCCGGTGGACCTGCTCGTCAACAACGCGGGCTTCGCCATGGACCGGCCCATCCTGGACGGCGCGGTCAGCGAGGAGGAGCGGGCGCTGGACGTGATGTGCCGGGCGGTGCTCGTCCTCTCCCACGCGGCCGGCCGGCTGATGCGGACCCGCGGGCGCGGGGCGATCGTCAACGTCTCCTCCGTCGCAGGTTTCTTCGCCGAGAGCTCCTACTCGGCGGCCAAGGCCTGGACGACGACGTTCTCCGAGGCACTGTCCGGTCAGCTGAGCGGCACCGGCGTGACCGTGACGGCGCTATGCCCGGGGCTTACCCACACCGAGTTCCACGCTCGAGCCGGCTTTGACGAGGCCGCCATGGGCTCGGTCCCGGAACTTCTCTGGCTCGATGCCGACCGACTGGTGCGGGACTGTCTGGACGACGTGGCGGCGGGCAAGGTGATCAGCGTCCCCGGCGCGCCGTATAAGGCGGCCCTCGCGCTGACCCGGGTGCTGCCGCGGTCGTTGGTCCGCCGGAGCGCAGCGTCGTTCGGCCGCAACCGCCGCCGATAGGGTCGGGCTCCGTGACCGACTTTCCGAACGCAACCGACAGCGCGGACGCCCGCGAACGCCTGCTCGAGCTGGTCAAGGCCAAGGCGATCGTCCATGACAGGGTGACGCTCTCGTCCGGGAAGGAGGCGGAGTATTACGTCGATCTGCGCCGCATCACCCTGGACGGCGAGGCCGCTCCGCTGGTCGGAGTGGTCATGAACGAGTTGACGAAAGGGCTGGAGTTCGATGCCGTCGGCGGTCTGACGATGGGCGCCGACCCGGTGGCGATCGCGATGCTGCACGCGGCTGGCGCGGCGAACGAGCGCCGGCTCGACGCCTTCGTGGTCCGCAAGGCCGAGAAGGCTCACGGGCTGCAGCAGCGCGTCGAGGGGCCTTCGGTCGCGGGCAGGCGGGTTCTTGTTGTCGAGGACACCTCCACGACGGGCGGCTCGGCTCTCACGGCGGTCGACGCGGTGCGAGCAGCGGGCGCCGAGGTGGTTGCGGTGGCCGTGATCGCCGACCGTGCGACCGGTGCGAGGGAAATCGTCGAAGCTCAGGGGCTCCCCTACCTCACGGCATACAGCGTCGCCGAGTTGGGCTTGGACTGAGCCTGGACGCCTGGACGCCTGGACGCCTGGACGCCTGGACGCCTGGACGCCTGGACGCCTGGACGCCTGGACGCCTGGACGCCCGAACAGGCCGGACAGGTCGGACAGCCCGGAAGGCCGGCCGGCGTGGCTGGGCGCCTCCGTGGGGCGTGCCGCCGCTTCGGAAGCGGCGATGCGCACGTTGTGGTGGTCAGATCGATCGCTGCGAGCTGACCCACCCCCGGATTGTGAGCAAAGCAGGCGACAACCGCCGGATGGTGAGCGAGGCAGGCGGCCACCGCCAGATGGTGAGCGAAGCAGGCGGCAATCCGCCTTGCGGTGGAGACGCGAGCGCCGAGCTGCGGCGGGCAGGGCGAAGCCGGCTGCCAGACGCGAGGGACCGCAGGGAACGCCCTCGGACCGGCCGGCGTCGGAGCACGGGCGGCTAGCATCGGCCCTGTCGGACTAGCGGAAGAGGCAACGCCATGATCGTCCTCGTCATTGTGCTCGTGCTGATCGTGTTGCCGGTGCTGTATGCCGTCGCCACCTATAACGGCCTGATCCGCAAGCGCAACCTCGTGCAGGAGGCGTGGCGACAGATCGACGTCGAGCTCAAGCGGCGGCACGACCTGATCCCCAACCTCGTCGAGACGGTCAAGGGCTACGCATCGCACGAGCGGGGCACCCTCGAGGACGTGATGAGGGCGCGGTCGGCCGCGATGAACGGCTCGCCGACCCCGGTGCAAGCCGGCCCGGCGGAGGGCCAGCTGACCCAGGCGCTCGGGCGGCTGCTGGCGGTGGCGGAGGCATACCCCGACCTGAAGGCCAACCAGAACTTCCTTGCCTTGCAGAACGAACTGAGCTCGACCGAGGACCGTATTGCGGCCGGCCGGCGCTACTACAACGCCAACGTCCGGGAGCTCAACACCAAAGTGGAGAGCGTTCCCTCCAATATCGTCGCCGGCATTGCTCACGTCACCCGGATGGACTACTTCGAGGCCGAGGAGACGGCCCGCGCAGTGCCCGGCGTGAGCTTCGGCGGAACCCAGCCGGCCCTACAGGCGCCTGGGACCAGTTTCGGCGGCAGCTCGCCCACGGCCGCTTACCCGCCGGCGAGCACTCCGCCGCAAGGCCCCTTGGCCGGCGGACCGCAGGACACCCCCTCCTGACCGACCGGGAAGCCTGCCGCGGCCTCTCGACTCCCGTAGCTCGCAGGGGCATCATGGCGGTATGCCCGGCCGCGAGAGCCACCCGTCACCGCCCGGATCGCTGCGGCGGCGGATGCGCCTGCGCCGGAGGCGGCCGAAGGTGGCAGCGACCGCCCCCTCGCCGTGGATCGGTCCGGAAGGCGGAGCGCCACCGGAGGCTGACGGTGGCGCCGGTGTCCGCGAGCCTCGACGGCCGAAGCCAACTCCGCCGTCGCTGAGCCGGGAGTTGGCCGAGCCGAAGGAGACCTGGATCGAGCTGGACTCCGCCAGGTCCTAGGCGGGGCGCCCCGCCGCCGAGCGATGCCGGAGGACCTCCACCAGCACCGGGATCAGCGACACCAGCACGATGAGGATCAAGATGACCTCGATGTGCAGGCGGACGAACGCGATCGAGCCGAGGAAGTAGCCGAGCACCGTGACGCCGGAGGCCCACAACACCGCACCGACCAGGCTGTAGGCGAAGAACCGGCGACGTTCCATCCGGCTCACGCCGGCCACCACGGTGATGAAGGTGCGGACGATGGGCACGAACCGGCCGAGCACCAGCGCCCGGTTGCCGTAGGTGTCGAAGAACGCCCTGGTCTTGTCGAAGTACTCGCGTTTGAGCAGCCGCCCCCCGCGGTTGTACAGCGATGGCCCGACGCCACGGCCGATCTCGTAGCCGACGACGTTGCCCGCGAACGCTGCGGCCGACAGGATCGCGCAGGCGAGCAGCAGGTTGTAGTGGATCGACCCCTGCCCGATGAACAGCCCGACCGTGAACAGCAGCGAGTCGCCGGGCATGAAGAAGACGAACAGACCGCACTCGGCGAACACGATGGCGCAGGCGGCCCAGAAGGCCGAGGGGCCGAGCTTGCTCAGCAGGGTCGTGGCGTTGAGCCAGTCGGGCCCCAGGGATGGCATCACGGCCGACAGGGTACGCGAGCGGACCGGGGATACCTTGTGCGTCATGGCCACAGCGCCCCGTTCCGCCAGTGGCGACGCGGACCTCCCCCGGACGACGGGCGCCGGCGAGGTCGGCGTCGGTCCGTGGCAAGGCGCCTGGCCCACCACCGCGGACGGCGAGTTCGATCCCCGGTATGAGGCGCAGCTGCTCGCGCACGGCGACCGCCGTAACGTGGTCGACCACTACCGCTACTGGGCGCACGACGCCATCGTGGCCGACCTCGACACCCGGCGGCACGACTTCCACGTCGGCGTGGAGAACTGGGGCCACGACTTCAACATCGGCTCGGTGATCCGGACGGCGAACGCCTTCAACGCCGCCGCGTTCCACATCGTCGGCCGGCGCCGCTGGAACCGCCGGGGCGCCATGGTCACCGACCGGTACCAGCACGAGCACCATCACCGCGACGTGTCGGTCCTCGACGTGTGGTGCCGGGCGCAGGGCCTACCGATCGTTGGCATCGACAACCTGCCGGGGTCCCAGGCACTGGAGAAGGCGGAGCTGCCGCGCCGGTGCCTGCTGCTGTTCGGACAGGAGGGGCCGGGGCTCTCGGCCGAGGCGCGGGAGGCGGCCTCCATGGTGCTGCACATCACCCAGTTCGGGTCGACCCGGTCAGTCAACGCGGGTGCCGCAGCCGCCATAGCGATGCACGCGTGGGTGCGCCGGCACGCCTTCGGCCAGGCGGCCGAGTGGGCCACTCGCCGAGAGGATGGATAAGCCCACCCCTCTAGGATTGGCGCCGAGGTCAGCCAAGAAACAGGACGAAGGAGCCAGCAATGCCCATCGCGACGCCAGAGGTCTACGCCGACATGCTCGACCGCGCCAAGGCCGGCTCGTTCGCCTACCCCGCCATCAACGTGTCCTCGAGCCAGACGCTGAACGCGGCCATCCGGGGCTTCGCCGACGCCGGCAGCGACGGCATCATCCAGGTCTCCACCGGTGGCGCGGATTACCTGTCCGGACCGACCGTCAAGGACATGGTGGCGGGCTCGCTGGCGCTCGCGGCGTTCGCGCACGAGGTGGCCCGGAAGTACGACGTCAACATCGCCCTGCACACCGACCACTGCCCCAAGGACAAGCTCGACGGCTTCGTCCGGCCGCTGATCGCCGCCTCCACCGAGCGGGTCGCGGCCGGCGGCACCCCGTGGTTCCAGTCGCACATGTGGGACGGCTCGGCGGTGCCCCTCGCCGAGAACCTCGAGATCGCCCAGGACCTGCTGGCCAAGTGTGCCGCGGCGCACGTCATCCTCGAGATCGAGGTCGGCGTCGTCGGAGGCGAGGAGGACGGAGTCGAGGGCAAGATCGACGAAAAGCTCTACACCACGCCGCAGGACGCGCTGGACACCGTCGCTGCGCTCGGCCTCGGTGACAAGGGCCGGTATCTGGCGGCGCTCACCTTCGGGAACGTCCACGGCGTCTACAAGCCGGGCAACGTCAAGCTGCGCCCCGAGGTGCTCAAGGCGGCCCAGGAGGCGGTCGCCGCCAAGATGAGTCTTCCGGACGGCGCGAAGCCGCTCGACCTGGTTTTCCACGGCGGGTCCGGCTCGGACGCTCAGGACATCAGTGACGCCGTGGACTACGGCGTGGTCAAGATGAACGTCGACACCGACACGCAGTACGCGTTCACCCGTCCGGTCGTGGACTACATGCTCAAGAACTACGACGGCGTACTCAGGATTGACGGAGAGGTCGGCAGCAAGAAGGTCTACGACCCGCGAGCCTGGGGCAAGGTCGCCGAGGCCGGTATGACCGCGCGCGTGGTGGTGGCCTGCCAGAACCTGCGCAGCGCCGGCACTCACGCCTGAGCCGGCTGGAGGGAATCGTATGGTGACCAACCTGCTCGGCCCGGAGCCGACCCTGCTGCCGCTCGACCCCGCCGCCGCGCGAATCGCGGCGGGGGAGGACGTGCGGAGCCTGGTCCCGGCGTACCCGACGTCGTCCCTGGCCTGGGCCACCCTGGCCGAGGAGGCGCTCGCCGCCGGGCGCACGGTCGAGGGCTACGCCTATGCCCGGACGGGGTACCACCGCGGGCTGGATGCGCTGCGCAAGGCCGGGTGGCGCGGCGCCGGCCCGGTTCCGTGGTCGCACGAGCCGAACCGCGGTGTCCTGCGTGCCATCGCCGCTCTCGGCGCGGCGGCGGCAGCGATCGGCGAGGACCAGGAGCGGGAGCGCTGTGCGCAGCTGCTGCGTGAGTCCTCTGCCGAAGCTGCCGCCGTGCTGGGCTCGGACCCGGAGAACTAGGAGAACGTCGCCAGGTAGGCGTCCTGGGTCGCGCCGCTGGCCAGGCCGACGTTGCTGACCCCGATGACCAGCGTCTCGGGGCTCGAGCCGTTGCGATAGGTCACGTACGTGGTGCCGGCAGCGCCCTCCTCGCCGACGCGCCACCAGTACCTTCCGCCCGGCGAGGCGTGCCCGAACAGCGTGCTCAGGACCGACGGCGTCCCGTAGCGGCTCGCCCGCGCCATGTTGCCGGCGCCCCAGGCCCGGACCAGCCGGTCGGCGTAGGACACGGCGTCAGCGGGTTGGCTGGAGGTTGCCGCGAGGGAGGCACCGGCGCGGTCCGCGGCGCCGGGTGATGCCCACGTGGTGGCCGCGCCGGTCCCGGCGCACAAAGCGAGTGCGAGCAACGAAGAACCTGCGGTACGACGGGTGATTGACCCCAATACGTGCATGATGCGTCCCTTCGGAGCGAAGAACTGACGCACTCTGAGACGAAACCTCCAAGGCGTGGGTTGGCGCACATCAGGCCCCGCTTAGGTATGGATTCGGTTCGTCCCACGGCCCGGACGCGAGCCGATAGCCTGCACGCGCCATACCATCGTGAAGGGATCCCCTATGCCGGCGATCGTCCTGGTCGGCGCCCAATGGGGCGACGAGGGCAAGGGCAAGGCCACCGACCTGCTTGGCAGCAGCGTCGACTTCGTGGTCAAGTTCAACGGCGGCAACAACGCCGGCCACACCATCGTCATCGAGGGCGAGCGTTATGCCCTGCACCTGCTGCCGAGCGGCATCCTGACCCCCGGCTGCACCCCGGTGATCGCCAACGGCGTGGTCATCGACCTCGGCGTGCTGTTCCAGGAACTCGACGATCTCCAGGCGCGGGGAGTCGACACCTCCCGGCTCGTGGTCAGTGCCAATGCCCACCTGATCGCGTCGTACAACCGCGTGCTCGACAAGGTGGGCGAGCGGTTCCTGGGCTCCCGCAGGCTCGGGACGACCGGCCGAGGGATCGGGCCTACGTACGCCGACAAGATGTCCCGCGTCGGCATCCGAGTGCAGGACGTGTTCGACGAGGGCATCCTGCGGCAGAAGATCGAGGGGGCGCTGGAGAACAAGAACCAGGCACTGGTGAAGATCTACAACCGGCGTGCCATCGCCGTGGACGAGGTGCTCGAGGAGTTCCTGACGTATGCCGACCGGTTGCGTCCGATGGTGCGCGACACAGGCCTGCTGCTCAGCCAGGCGCTGGACGCCGGCAAGACCGTCCTGCTGGAGGCGGGTCAGGCGACTCTGTTGGACGTGGACCACGGCACCTACCCGTTCGTCACCTCGTCCAACGCGGTCTCGGCCGGCGCGTGCACCGGGTCCGGGATCCCGCCTACCCGGGTGGACCGCGTGATCGCGGTCCTGAAGGCGTACTCGACGCGCGTAGGTGAGGGCCCGTTCCCGACCGAGCTGCACGACGACAGCGGTGAGTACCTGCGCAAGACGGGGATGGAGTACGGCACCACCACCGGACGCCCCCGTCGCTGCGGCTGGGTGGACACCGTCGTGGGCCGGTACGCCGCGCGGGTCAATGGGGTCACCGACTTCGTCCTCACCAAGCTCGACGTGCTGACCGGCCTGGACCGCGTGCCGGTCGCCGTGGCCTACGACGTCGACGGGGTGCGGCACGACGAGATGCCGATGACGCAGACCGAATTTCATCACGCGGTGCCGGTTTACGAGTCGCTGGACGGGTGGTGGGAGGACATCTCCGACTGCCGGAGCTTCGAGGACCGGCCCGCCAACGCCCGCCGGTACGTCGAGCGCGTCGAAGAGCTCGTCGGCGCGCGGATCTCGGTCATCGGGGTGGGTCCGGGACGGGAAGCGACGATCAGCCGACACCCTCTGCTCGAGAGCTGAGGGCAGCGGGTCGCTCGCATCCGCGCCGACCGGCACGCGGGAGTTGAAGCGGGGCCTCGAGTAGCGCCGACAGCCGCCCGAGGCCCCGTGGCCGAAGTATGCCGTAGACCAGGGCTAGGTAAAGCGCCGGTAAAGCGCAACGGTTGAGTAACGATTCGATCAAGGATGAAAGGGCTGAGGTGCCATCGGTTGGGCGCGTCGAGCGCTCCCGCACGTCCGGTCAGTCGTCGGAGAGCCGCACGACGGTCATCCGGTGTGCCGCTCGGGTCAGGGTCACGTAGAGCAACCGCACTCCACCCGGCGACTCGCGCACGATCTCCGCCGGGTCGACGACCACCGTGGCGTCGTACTCCAGGCCCTTGGTCGACATCGGGTCGACCGTGACCACGCGCCCACCGCCCCAGGTAACGTGGGGCCACAGGGGGGCCCAGCGAGCCGGCGCGATCACCGCGATCGATCCCTCGACCTGCGCCAGCAGCTCGTCCACCGAATCGACGACGGCGCCGGTCAGTGCCTCCGCGTCCACGGTGAGCTCGCGAGGCAGCACCCCGGTCTCGCGGACGGCGTCGGGGATGTCGGCATCGGGGACCTGGGCCAGGATGACCGCGGCCGCATAGTCGAAGATCTCCCTGGCGTTGCGGTAGTTGGTGCTCAGGTGGAACACGGCGCGGGGCAGCGTGCCGAACGCCTCGTCCCTGGCGGCGGCGGACTCCTGCGGGTCGGCCCAGGAGCTCTGCGCCGCGTCGCCGACGACGGTCCACGACGCCCAGCGGCCGCGCCGGCCGACCATCCGCCACTGCATCGGCGAGAGGTCCTGCGCCTCGTCCACCAGGATGTGGGCGTATTCCTCGGGCTCCTGCAACGGCCCGCGCAGTAGGTGTTCGCGCGGGGTGGTCGCCGCCCGTTCGGTCTGCGCGGGCACCGCCTCCGGGACAGCCTGCCCGCTCCTGACCTCGGCCACTCCGAGCTGTGAGGGGTCGTCGAGGTCCTCGATCTCGTAGAAACCGCGTTCCTCGCGTGGCTGCACCTGCACCGGACCGAGCCGTGCGGCCAGCTCGTCGACCAGTGCCACGTCAGCAACGGACCACCTGCCGGTCCGCTCCGCCTCCTGCATCGACTCGACCAGCTGCTCGCGCTCCTGCTCGGAGAGCACGTCCTGCGCGTAGCGCGCGGCCCGCTCGGGGTCGGCAAGCCAAAGCAACGCCTCGCGGGCATCGACCGGTGGCCACCACTGTTCGAGGAAGGCTTCCACCGCCAGATGGTCGGCGAACTTGTCCACGAACTCGGTGCGGTCGCCCTCGCGCAGGGTCTCCCACGCCGCCTCCGCCAGTGCCTGTGCCGCTGCCGCCGAGGCGGTGTTGCGCTGGTGGTGGCGCAGCACCTGCCGGCGTACGCGGCGCAGCGCAGCGGCGTCGAGGCGGATGGGGCTCCCCGCGACGAACGCGCGGAACTCCGTCGGCGCTCCGGGGACGTCGTCCTGCGCAAGCCGGCTCAGCACCGCCCGAACGCGCAGGGAGCCCTTGACCGCCGCGATGGCCACCGGATCTTGGCGCGCCGCGGTCACGCCGTCGAGGACATCTCCGAGGGAGCGCAGGGTCACCGTCTCCTCTCCGAGCGAGGGAAGCACGCGCTCGATGTATGCGGTGTAGGCGGCAGAGGGACCGACAACCAGGATGCCTCCGGCCTCGAAGCGGCGCCGCTCGGAATACAGCAGGTATGCCGCCCGGTGCAGCGCGACCACTGTCTTGCCGGTGCCGGGCCCGCCGGTGATCTCGGTGACCCCGCGGGCAGGGGAGCGGATCGCCTCGTCCTGGTGCCGCTGGATGGTCGCGACGATGTCGCGCATCCGGCTGCCGCGGCTGCGGGTGAGCGCGGCCATCAAGGCCCCGTCACCGACCACCACGAGATCGTCCGGCGCATCGGCCACCATCAGGTCGTCCTCGATGCCGACGACCTCGGCTCCCTTGCAACGCAACACCCTTCGGCGCAGCACCCCCATCGGTTCCACGGGCGTCGCCCGGTAGAACGGCGCCGCTGCGGGAGCCCGCCAGTCGATCACGAGAGGCTCGTATTCGTCGTCGCGGACGCCCAGCCGCCCGACGTGCCGGACCTCGCGACCGGTCGCCCGGGGACGACGGCCATTCGGCGGGCTGGGCTCCTTGAAGTCGGCCGGCCGGGCCTCGCCGGGTGCGACGTCGGCATCGGCGTCCCCGCCTGGGTCGGCGGCCACAGCTGGGTCGGCGGAGTCGTGGTCGATGTCCAGCCGGCCGAAGACCAGTCCCTCGTGCTGGGTCTCCAGCGTGCTGCGCCGCTTGGTTGCGTTGAACACCAGGGCGTCGCGTTCGAACAGGCCGGTGATCTCCTCGTCGCGGACGTCTCCGACCCGATCGGTCCGCCCGCGCGCGAGTCCCTCCTGCTCGATCAGCGTGGCCCGGTCACTGGCCTTGGTCAGCTCGGCGTAGACGCGGTCGACGTGCGCCTGCTCCGCCGCGATCTCGGTGGCCAGCTGCACGGGCGTCAGGCCGGTCGCGGGCCGCGGCTCAGCGCTGCTGTCGTTCGGGTCGGTCACGGATCCGCCTGCCGTCGGGGCCTGGGGGGCAAACAGGAAAGTCTAATCTGTCGGCGTGACCGCGCCGACAGATGCCTGCCCATCGGCCTGCGCTCCGTACGCCACCTCCTTGGTCGGCGCTGCCGTCCGTCTGGACGCGATGGCTCCGCAGGACGCCGGCGGACTCTTCGCGGCGCTGGACGACGAGCGCGTGTGGGCTGCCGGCTACGGCGGGGGACCGGCCGGCCGGCCGACGGACCTGGCGGCGATGCGTGCGTGGGTCGCGGCCGGGGTGGCGGCGCGCGGAGTCGGGCGGACGGCGTACACCGTGCGGCTGCGCGAGGACGGCGCGCTGGGGCCGGCGGGGACGGTCGTGGGCACCTCCAGTTTCGGCGACGTGGACCTGGTCAACGAGCGGGTGCACCTGGGCTGGACGGCATACGGGGTCCGCTGGTGGGGCACCGTGGTGAACCCGGAGGCGAAGCTCCTGCTTTTGCGCCACGCGTTCGAGGACTGCCACCTCGGCCGGGTGAAGATTCAGACCGACGCGATCAACGCGCGGTCGCAGGCGGCCATCCTGGGGCTGGGCGCGACCCGTGAAGGCGTGCTGCGGCGGCATATGCGGCGGGCCGACAGATCGTTCCGGGACACCGTGGTCTTCAGCGTGCTGATTACCGAGTGGCCGCAGGTCAAGGAAAGGGCTGACGGCGCGGGTCCGCGATGCCATGGCGCGAGGACCGGAGCACGGGGAGCAGGCGGAGCGGCCCCAGCCCTGAGCTGCTCGGCTTCGCACGCCCCGCGGGGCCTAGTCTCTGGCTCGTGAACGTTCTGGTCGTCGGCACCGGTGCCCGCGAGCATGCCCTCGTGCGCGCCCTGGCAGCCGACCCCGATGTCGATGCCCTGGTCGCCGCACCGGGCAACCCCGGTATCTCGCGGGCAGCCCTGTGCCGGGACCTTCCCGGGGGCATGAGCGACGGCGACGGTATCGCCGACCTCGCCGACGAGCTCGCGTGCGACCTCGTCGTCGTCGGACCCGAGGCGCCGTTGGTGGCCGGAGTGGCCGACGTGCTCCGGGCGCGTGGTGTCGCGTGCTTCGGGCCCAGCGCAGCCGCGGCACAGCTCGAGGGCAGCAAGGCGTTCGCCAAGCAGATCATGGCGGCGGCGGGAGTCCCGACCGCCCGGGCACACGTCTGCAGCACCGTCGACGAGGTGAGCTCGGCGCTGGACGCGCTCGGCGCGCCGTACGTGGTGAAGGACGACGGACTGGCTGCGGGCAAGGGGGTCGTCGTCACCGAGGACCGGGACGAAGCCCTGGCGCACGCGCAGCGCTGCCTCGACCGACTGGCCGCTCCAGACGGCGATCCGCCAAGGGTGGTCGTCGAGGAGTTCCTCGACGGACCCGAGGTCTCGCTCTTCTGTATCACCGACGGCACGGCAGTCATGCCCCTCGCCCTCGCCCAGGACTTCAAGCGCGCCGCCGACGGTGACCGGGGGCCGAATACCGGTGGTATGGGCGCGTATTCGCCGCTCGACTGGGTCCCTGAGGGGGTGGTGCAGGGCATCCTCGACCGAGTCGCCCGGCCCACGGTCGAGGAGATGAGACGGCACGGCATGCCCTTCGTCGGGGTGCTCTACGTGGGCCTCGCGCTCACCGCCAGAGGTCCGCGGGTGATCGAGTTCAACGTCCGGTTCGGCGACCCCGAGGCGCAGGTGCTGCTCGCGCGGCTGGCGACGCCGCTCGGCCGGGTGCTCCTCGCCGCAGCGACCGGCCGGCTCGACGAGGTCGGTCCGCTGCGCTGGAGGCGCGAGCACGCCGTCGCCGTGGTGGTCGCCTCGGCCGGTTACCCCGACGCGCCGCGCACCGGTGACCAGATCGAGGGGCTCGACGACGTCGCCGAGGTGCCGGGCGCGTACGTCCTCCACGCCGGGACCGCCGGCGGGCCGGACGGTTCCGTGGTCTCGGCCGGGGGTCGCGTCCTGAACGTCGTCGCCCTGGGCGCGGACCTGCGGGCGGCGCGCGCGGCGGCGTACCAGGGAGTCAACCGGATCCGGCTCGCCGGAGGCCACCACCGCACCGACATCGCCCTCGCCGCCGAGCGCGGGCAGCTCGCCGTCACCAACGCGAGAGCCTGAGCCGGGTGCCCCCCGCCGACGCGTCCCCGGCGTACCCCGCCCCGTCCGCGCCCTCGCTCCCCGGCCATTCCCTGGTCTACTCCGGCAAGGTCCGGGACCTGTATGCCCCCCTGGACTCCGACGGCCGGCCCTCCGAGGACCGGCTGCTGCTCGTCGCCTCCGACCGGATCTCGGCGTTCGACCACGTCTTGGCGACGACCATCCCGGACAAGGGCAGCGTGCTGACCCAGCTGTCGCTGTGGTGGTTCGACCGGCTGGCGGACCTGCTGCCGAACCACGTCCTGGCTGCGTCCGGTGCAGGCGTGCCCGCAGCCGTCGCCGGCCGTGCCGTGCTGGTACGTCGCCTCGACATGGTTCCGGTCGAGTGCATCTGTCGCGCCTACCTGACCGGAAGCGGCCTCAGCGACTACCGGCGTAGCGGCGCGATCTGCGGCGTGCTGCTGCCGCCGGGGCTGCAGGACGGGTCGGCCCTGCCGGAGCCGATCTTCACACCGACGACCAAGGCGCCGTTGGGCGAGCACGATCAGCCGATGACCTTCGAGGCGGTGACCGCCCTCGTCGGCGCACCGCTGGCCGGCCGGCTGCGGGACCTCACGACCGCGGTCCTGCGCCGTGGCAACGAGATCGCCGCCGAGCGCGGCATCCTGCTCGCAGACACCAAGGTGGAGTTCGGCCTGGACCCGTCCACCGACGGGGGCGACGGGCGCGGGCCGGCAGTCGTGCTCGCCGACGAGGTGCTCACGCCGGACTCGTCGCGCTTCTGGCCGGCGCAGGACTGGCAGCCCGGCCGGGCGCAGGTCTCCTACGACAAGCAGTTCGTGCGCGACTGGCTGACCTCGCCGGACAGCGGCTGGGACCGTGCGTCGGGGGCACCGCCGCCGCCGCTGCCGGATGCGGTGGTCGAGCGCACCCGGTCGAAGTACGTCGAGGCCTACGAGCGGTTGACCGGCCGGACGTTCGTCCCCTGAGCCCCGCTCGACGTGGCGGCCGGGGGTGTGGGTGTCGCGACAGGGACGTTCACGGGCGCGCGGGGCGGTCGAGCCACGCCAGCAGGTCGGGCGGCGCCAGTTGCGCTGCCCGAGCGCGATAGTGCGCCAGCTCCGCCTCGCTCAGCAGCGCCCGCCCTGAACCCGACGTGCCGTGCCGGAAGAAGGCCCTGCTGCTCTTGAGGACTCCGGACGGGTCGGGGGCGAGCCGGCCGGCCCCGGCACGCATCTGCTCGAAGGAGGCGGCTCGGACCAGCTCCGGCCACAGCGGCTTTGGGACACTGACGTCCAGCAGCGTTGCCAGCCGGGCCATCTCGCCCGCCAGGTCGCGAGACAGGTCGTCGTAGTGGACCAGCACGACGTTCGGCTGCTCCCGACGGGCCCACGCGTCGGAAAGGTGCCACAACACTCCGGGCAGGGAGTCCAGCTGCTCAGGGGGCTCCACCCGCGCGTCGATCCAGGAGCGCAGCCACTCGTGCAGCGGCTGGCGTGCGGGTGCAGGGATAGCCGGCTCCGGCTGGCCGGTGAGGCGGCGGATGCGGGCGCGATCGAGGTTGTCGCCCTGGTGATACAGCGAGACCGCCATGTCCAGCGGGTCCCGGGCGGCCACGAGGTAAGTCGCCCGCCGGTCCAACGGAAGGCCGTCCAGCGGAGTGTGCGTCTTGATGAAGCGCCGGTGCTCCTGGGCGGCGAGCCGCGCATACACCTCGCCCCGGTCGACGACGAGCCAGTCCAGCCACGGCGACAGCTCCGACAAGGGCGCGGGAAGATCCGCGGTCTGGAGCACCAGCAGCGCGCAGATCATCTGCAGCCACGTGGTCCCGCTCTTGGACCGCGTGCTGATCACGATGTCGCCCTGCCGGAAGGGGAAGCCGGTCCACCTGCCGCTGTCCTCCTCCGGCGAGCGGTAACGGACCGGGACCGGCATCCGGAGAGCGTACGCGCGCGGTGGACAAACCGCCGTTGCCTGTGCCGGTGTTGTTCAGCCACTCGCTGGTCGGCGTTCACGCGGCGTACACCCCTGGCCAAGAGGGTCGCTGCGTCGCGTGGACCCCCTCGAAAGGAACGCTCATGACCGTCAGTCGTCGTCAGCTCATCGGCAGCTCGGCAGCGGTGGGTGCCGGTATGGCGCTCGGAAGCGCCGCGGGGGCGTCCTCCGCCGAAGCCGCACCGGCGGCTTCGCCCACCGGAACCGGCCTCAAGCCGGGCACGGGGCGGCTGTTCCCGCCGCTGCAGCACGCCCCGGGAGACCTGCTGGCCCTGCCAGCGGGATTCAGCTACCGCGTCCTCGGGGCCAGCGGCCGAACCGACCTCGACGGAGGCTTGGGCAAGACTCCCGATCGCCCGGACGGCACCGGCTGCTTCGCGTCAGGCAGCGGATTGCGGCTGGTGCAGAACCATGAGATCAGCCCGACCAGGGGGGCCGAGTACCCGGTTCCCTTGGTGAAGGGGACCGTCTACGACCCCGCATTCACGGCCGGCAGTGGCGGCTGCACCGTCATCGAGACATCCGCCAGCGGGCGCCGCCGCGGGGAGTGGGTCGGCCTCTCGGGCACGGCCAACAACTGCGCTGGTGGGGTCACCCCGTGGGGCTCGTGGCTGAGCTGCGAGGAGACCGAGGACAAGGCCGGCACGTCCGGCAACGGCATCACCTACGAAAAGGACCACGGCTACGTCTTCGAGGTCCTCCCGAGCGGCCCGGGCACGCAGGTTCCCCGCCCGATCAAGGCCTGGGGGCGGTTCGCGCACGAGGCCGTCGTCGTGGCACCGGACCGACGCACGGTCTACCTCACCGAGGACTCCAGCACCCCTAACGGGCTGTTCTACCGGTGGTCCGCGCCGGAAGGCATGCGGCTCGGTGCCGGACTCGCCGACCGGCTCGGCGCGTCGTCGGGCCGGCTGCAGGCGATGGTGGTGCTCGCCTCGGACGGCAGCGTCCTGCCGGACCTGTCCTACGTCACTTCGGCGCAGATCGGCCGGCCGTGGAAGGTCCGGTGGGCGCACGTCCCCGACCGGTCTGCCGCGACGGCGTCGGTGCGTACGCAGTTCGCCGACGGCACCGTCACCCGGAGCAAGAAGCTCGAGGGCGCCTGGGGCAACCGGCAGGGCGTCTTCTTCGCGGCCAGCTTCGCAATCGGTCTGGGCACCGACGTCCCGGCCGGAGCGGTGCAGCACGACGGTCAGATCTGGTTCTACGACTACGCCGCGGAGACGCTGACCCTGCTCGCCTACTTCCCGTACGACGCGGCGCAGCACGACGGGTCCGGTACCGGCAGTGTCCGGTATCCCGACCTGGTCTTCGACGGCCCGGACAACGTGCACGTCTCCCCCTACGGCACCTTGGTTCTCGCCGAGGACGGGGAGAACTATCAGCACCTGCTGAGCTTTACCCCGCGGACCGGCACGCAGGCGATCGTCCGGAACCTGATCCCCTTCGAAGGGGGTTTCGCCGAGATGACCGGCCCGACGTTCTCCCCGGACGGGTCGGTGCTCTTCGGCAACGTCCAGGAGCCGGGGCACACCTTCGCGATCCACGGCCCCTGGGCGCGATACCTGGGCTGAGCCGGATCGCCGGATCGCCGGATCGCCGGATCTCGGGGTCCCGGGGTTCTCGGACGCCTAGCGGTCGCCTCGTCGGCCGCGCCTCGGCAGGCGGATACGCTTGGGCCTGCGCGCGGTCCGACGAGGCCGTGGCGTGTGCGCGTCACCGCTAGCGAGGAGCAGCCCGCGATGGGACACGTCGTCATCGACGTCATGCCGAAGCCGGAGATACTCGACCCGCAGGGCCAGGCGGTAGTGGGCGCCCTGCCGCGGCTGGGCTTCCGGCAGTTCACGGACGTGCGCCAGGGGAAGCGGTTCGTCCTCGCCGTCGACGGCGACGTGACGCCTGACATCCTCGACGCCGCCCGGACTGCCGCCGCCACGTTGCTGTCCAACCCGGTGATCGAGGACGTCGTCCGGGTCGCCGAGCTCGATGGCAGCTCGTGAGCAGGATCGGTGTCGTCACCTTCCCAGGCTCGCTGGACGACCGTGACGCGCTGCGCGCCATCGGTATTGCCGGGGGCCAGGCGGTGCCGCTCTGGCACGCCGATGCCGACCTGCACGGCGTCGACGCGGTCGTCCTGCCGGGCGGCTTCTCCTACGGCGATTACCTGCGTTGCGGCGCCATCGCGCGGTTCGCCCCGGTCATGGAGGTCCTCGTGCCGGCAGCCCAGGGCGGGATGCCGGTGCTGGGCATCTGCAACGGGTTCCAGGTGCTGTGCGAGTCGCACCTGCTCCCGGGCGCGCTCATCCGCAATGACCACCGCAAGTTCGGCTGCCTCGACGTGCCGCTCCGGGTCGAGAACGCCGCTACCGCCTGGACGTCCGAGCTGGAGCAGGGTTCGCAGATCACGCTGGTGCTGAAGAACGGCGAGGGCGGTTACGTCGCCGACCAGCGCACCCTCGACGCGCTCGAGGACCGCGGCCAGGTGGCTCTGCGCTATGTGGTCGCCGAGGGTGGCCGCAATCCCAACGGTTCCTACCGCGACATCGCTGGCGTCACCAACGAGCGGGGCAACGTCGTCGGCCTGATGCCGCACCCGGAGCACTGCGTCGAGCCCGGCTACGGGCCCTCGACCGACGGGCTGGGGTTCTTCGGATCCGTCCTGACCTCGCTGGTGAATGCATGACGACGACCGTAACCGGCCCGCCGAATGCCGCATCCGGGACGCCATCCACGGTACTGGACACCGTTGCTGTCGCGCAGGGCTCCCCCGGCGTCGATCAGCCGTGGGTCGCCCTCGGGCTCACCAGCGAGGAATACCAACGGGTTCGCGAGATCCTCGGGCGCCGTCCGACCAGCAGCGAGCTCGCCATGTACTCCGTGATGTGGTCCGAGCACTGTTCGTACAAGTCGTCCAAGGTGCACCTGCGCCAATTCGGCGAGAAGACCACCCAGGCCATGCGCGAGCGCCTGCTCGTCGGTATCGGCGAGAACGCCGGCGTCGTCGACATCGGCGACGGCTGGGCGGTCACGTTCAAGATCGAGAGCCACAACCACCCGTCGTACGTCGAGCCGCACCAGGGCGCGGCGACGGGCGTCGGCGGAATCGTTCGCGACATCATGTCGATGGGTGCGCGGCCGATCGCCGTGATGGACTCCCTGCGTTTCGGCGCCCTCGCCCATCCCGACACCGGCCGCGTCCTGCCGGGAGTCGTCGCCGGTGTAGGGGGTTACGGCAATTGCCTAGGCTTGCCCAACATCGGCGGCGAGGTGGTGTTCGATGAGTGTTATCAAGGCAACCCGCTCGTCAACGCCCTGTGTGTCGGGTCGATGCGGATCGAGGACATCCACCTGGCGAAGGCGTCCGGCGCGGGCAATCTGGTGGTCCTCTTCGGCGCCAAGACCGGCGGCGACGGCATCGGCGGCGCGTCGGTCCTGGCCTCCGAGACGTTCGACGCCGCGACGGGGAGCGCCCCGCGGAAGCGGCCGGCGGTCCAGGTGGGCGATCCCTTCGCCGAGAAGGTCCTGATCGAGTGCTGCCTCGACCTGTACGCCGCGCGCGTGGTGGACGGCATACAGGATCTCGGTGCTGCCGGATTGTCTTGTGCCTTCAGCGAACTCGCGTCTAACGGTGACGGCGGTATGCGCGTCGTGCTGGACCGGGCCCCCCTGCGCGACGCGACGCTGCGTCCGGAGGAGATCCTGATGAGCGAGTCGCAGGAGCGGATGATGGCGGTCGTCCGGCCGGATCGGCTCGACGCGTTCCTCGCCATCACCAACCGCTGGGACGTCGAGGCGACCGTCGTCGGCGAGGTCACCGACGGCTCGCGACTCGAGGTGCTCTGGCATGGCGAGCTCGTGGTCGACGTGCCGCCACGATCGGTCGCCCACGACGGCCCGGTCTACGAGCGCCCGATCGAGCGACCGGCCTACCTCGACGGGTTGCAGGCGAGCGGGGTCGCCGGCCTCCCCCGCCCCTGCAGCGGCGACGCGCTGCGCGACACCCTGATCCGCATGGTCGGCTCACCTAACCTCGCCGACGTTTCCTGGGTCACCGACCAGTACGACCGCTACGTGATGGGCAACACCGCGTTGGCTCAGCCCGACGACGCGGGTGTCGTGCGCGTGGACGAAACGACCGGGCGGGGGGTGGCGCTCGCCACCGACGGCAACAGCCGCTTCGCCAAGCTCGACCCGTATGCCGGCGCGCAGCTGGCGCTCGCTGAGGCCTACCGCAACGTGGCCACCGCCGGAGCGATGCCCATCGCGGTCACCGACTGCCTGAACTTCGGCTCGCCGGAGGACCCCGGCGTGATGTGGCAGTTCGAGCAGGCCGTGCGCGGCATCGCCGATGGCTGCCGGCAGCTCGGGATACCCGTGACCGGCGGCAACGTGTCGTTCTACAACCAGACCGGCGACGTGGCGATCCACCCCACGCCGGTGGTCGGGGTGCTCGGACTGATGGACGACGTGTCGCGTCGCACGCCGTCCGGCTGGCGCTCGCCGGGCCAGGTCGTCTACCTGCTCGGGACCACCCGCGACGAGCTGGCGGGATCCACGTGGGCCCTGGTCGAGCACGGGCATCTGGGCGGCCTGCCGCCCGTGGTCGACCTCGACGTCGAGCGGCAGCTCGGCGAGATCCTGGTCAACTGCTCGCGCGACGGCCTCGTCGACTCGGCCCACGACCTGTCCGACGGCGGCCTGGCGATCGCGCTCGCGGAGGCCGCGCTGCGCCACGGCGTCGGCGCCCGCGTGTGGCTCGACGAGGTCTGCGAGCGCGACGGGGTGGACGCGTTCACCCTGCTGTTCAGCGAGTCTGCGGGCCGCGCGATCGTCGCCGTGCCGCGCTCGGAGGAGGTGCGCTTTACCGACATGTGCTCGGCCCGAGGCTTCCCGCATGCGCGGATCGGCGTGGTCGACGACGAGTCGGAGGCGCTCGACATACAGGGGCAGTTCCGCGTCGACCTCGCCGAACTGGCCGATGCCCACCGCGCCACCCTGCCGGCCGCCTTCGGTCGCTGAAGGCCCCGCTCGGCGACCGCGACGCCGTTGCCCGCTGGGGTGCTACCGGACTCGCCATGTGCCGTCCAGGGGCGGCGGCTGCGGCGAGGGCGAGTTGTCCGCGTCGGTCCACGGTCTCCGCGATCGCGTGAGCGCGCCGACTTCCGGCCCGCCGCGGACACCGGCCGGGAACGGCGCACGAGCGACCTGCCGTCGTATGCCGTCCGCGTCCATGGGCGAGCGCGAGGCCACGACCACCGTGTTCCCGAACCGGCGGCCCTTGAGGACCTCCGAGGGCGCGATCAGCAGGACGTTGCCGAAGACGGCCTCCGCACCGGCGACGGCCCGCCTCAGGTAGCCGCGGTCCTTCTCGTCGGCGAGGTTAGCCAGGAACACACCGTCGCCCACGGCACGCGCCACGTCGGTGAGCAGTTCCACCGTCGTCAGCTCTGGTGGCACCCGGCCTCCGGCGTACGCGTCGAGCACCACGACATCGGCACTGGCATCGGCCAGCGCAGCGACCCCAGTGCGACCGTCGACGGGGCGCACGCGCACCCGGGCACCTCGCGGTAAGGGCAGCCGCTCACGCACCAGGGCAGTGAGCTCCGCATCCGGTTCGAGCACGATCTGCGGTGAGCCGGGTCGCGTGGCGTGCACGTAGCGGGCCAGCGTCAGGCCGCCACCGCCGATGTGCGTCACTCGCAACGGCCCCGGTGCAAGGGCGTCGAGGACGCAGCCGAACAGGCGCACGTACTCGAAAGCGAGATGGCTCGGGTCGGCCAGATCGACGTACGACTGCGGCATCCCGTCGAGCAGCACGTTCATCCCACCCCGCCCTTCCGGGTCGGGGACGAGGGCGGCGCTCACCGACCCAGCCTGGCAGAACGCACCAGTTAGGTTGTGCGGGTGCCTCATCCAGCGGATCTCGCGAAGGACCGGCTGGTGATCTTCGACTGTGACGGCGTTCTGGTCGACAGCGAGCGGTTGGCGGTCGACGTCGACGTCGCGGCGATCACGGCCGCCGGATGGGCGATCACCCGGGAGGAGGTGATCGAGCGGTTCGTCGGCAAGAGCGAGGCGGACGCGATCGCCGAGATCGAGCGCGTCCTGGGACGGGCACTCCCGCCGGGCTGGGATGAGGCGTGGGCCCATGACTACCAGCGGGTCTTCGACGAATTGCTGGAGCCCGTGCCGGGAGTGAGCGACGCGGTGCGCGAGCTGCAACGACTCGGATACCGGATGTGCGTGGCCTCGAGTGGTTCGTCGGCGAAGATCGAGCGCAGCCTGAGAAGGACCGGCCTCTGGGCGCCTTCAACGGGTCAGTGTTCAGCGCTCTGCAGGTGTCGCGCGGCAAACCCGCCCCGGACCTGTTCCGGTATGCCGCGGCGCAACTCGGGGTGCCGGCACGTCGATGTGTCGTGGTCGAGGACAGCCAGTACGGCGTGGCGGCGGCCCGGGCCGCGCAGATGCCGGTCATCGGCTTCGCCGGGGGCATCACCCCAGCGCACCAGCTGGCCGGCGCCAGCCAGGTCATCGTCGACATGGCGGACCTGGTCGACACCGTCGGTCGGCTGCTCGGTCCCGATGGTGGCGGCGGTGACGGTGACGGTGACGGTGAGGAGAACGACGTGGCCGGGCGTCCGGTGAGCCCCGCCTCGCGAGACGATGTCGGTATGCCCGCGCGACGCCGAGTGCCCGCCTCGGATGGTGCCGCCGCACTCCGGCAATGGGCCGCCGACCCGGCCGGCACGCCACGGCCGGTGCTGGCCACGGCAGTCCGCTACACCCTGGAGGAGCTCGGCGCCCGCGCACCGGGGCGGACGCTGGAGGTCCGGGTGCCGCCATACGGCGCGGTGCAGTGCATCGAGGGACCGCGGCACACCCGCGGCACACCGCCCAATGTGGTGGAGACCGACCCGCAGACCTGGCTGTCCCTGGTGACGGGGCGTCTGACGTGGCACGCGGCGCGACTCGATGGAACGGTTCGCGCCAGCGGTGAGCGGTCCGACCTAGGGGACCGGCTGCCGCTGTGGCCGGGCGCCGCCCGTCCGGAGTAACGCTTTTGCTGCGCCGGGAGAGAACCAGGCGGTACGGAATGGGGGCGGGGAAGCCGGGGGTCAGGCGAAGGAGAATGTGGCGATCGGTGGGGATGTCGGCTGCTCGGAGCCACCGGCCGGCTCCACCGTGATCCCGGCGGCGCTGGCGGTCGACGCGTCGCCGTTGAGGACCAGGTTGACCTGAGTCTGGTCTCCCGGCGGTAGTAGACCCGCCTTGCGGGCGTTGCCGCGGCTGTCGAACAGCCACAGCTCGTAGACCTTGCCGGCCGGCGCCGCGGGGATGTCGGTGACGGCGATGACGGCCCTGCCCAAGCTCGCGGATCTGATCACCTTGGCCGTGCCGCCGTGGATCTTGCGGACGACGGTCTGGGCATCGGGCGCACGGACCACCCGCGAGATCGCGTCCACCGGCGGCGGAGGCGAGGAGTGCTGCCACGGGTGCCAGACCAGGCCCCCGGCGACCAGTAGCACCGCCGCAGCCGCGGAGGTCAGCCACCGGAGCGGAGACGCGTGGCTGCGGTGCTGGGGCTCGACGTGGGCAACCACGGGGGCGACGATGGGGGGCATCGGGCGAATTGCCCGTATCTCGCGCAGCACGTTCGTTCGCACGGCCGGCGAGGGTCCGGTGGCCTGAGCCGAGCCCATCATGGCTCCGACCTCGCGCAGGCTGTCGGCCTCGTCGCGGCACTCGGCGCAGTTGCGCATGTGTGCCTCGAACCTGCTCCGCTCGAGGTCGTCGACGGCGTCCAGCGCATAGGCCCCGGACAGGCTGTGGATGTCGTCGTTCATCGCTCGAGTCCCATGGCGTCGCGCATCCGGATCAGGCCGTCACGGATCCGGGTCTTGGCCGTGCCTACGGGAACGTCCAGCATGACTGCCACCTCCCGGTGTGTGTAGCCGCCGAAGTACGCGAGCTCGAGCGCCCCACGCTGGGTATCGGTCAGCGTCTGCAACGCCTTCCGAACACGCTGGGCGTCGATGTTTCGGTGGGCGTCCTCCGCCGTGGCGTCGTATTCCCGACCGGTCTTCCGAAGCTCGTATGCCGAGTCCCGGCGGACCTGAGCCTCCGCGGAGCGGACCCGGTCGACCGCCTTGCGGTGGGCGATCGTCATCATCCACGAGAGGGCACTTCCGCGTTCCTCGTCGAATCGGGCGGACTGTCGCCAGATGTCGAGAAACGCATCCTGCAGGACTTCCTCGGCCTGGGCCCGATCGCGGATGACCCGCAGGACCAAGCCGAACAATCGGTCGGCGCTCGCGTCGTACACGCGGGCGAAGGCATCCTCGTCACCGCGGGAACACGCCTTGAGCAGCGCGCTGAGTGGCGCGGGCTGCTCGCCGGCGGGTGACCCCGTCGTCCCTCCGGGCGACGGTTCGCCCGGAGGGACCACTGACATGGTGTCCATTGTGCGTGATACAACCGTCCGTTGCGCCGAGAACGGGTGGAGCGGTCTTACGGGACCAGGACGCCGTCGACGATGTAGACGGTGGCGTTGGCCGTGGGGACGTTGCCGCAGATGATGTTGCCGCTGCCCTTCTTGGACTTCACGGTGAACTTCTCGCCGGAGCCGGAGACCTTGATCGTCTCGCCGCTCAGCGTCTTGTGCGTGCCGGCCAGCTTGTCCGGGCCGATCTTTCCGGCAACGACGTGGTTGGTCAGCACGGTGGTCAGGAGCTTCTTGTTGGCCAGCACGGCGCCAACGGTCTTCTTGCCCAGTTTGTCGAACGCGCCGTTGTAGGGGGCGAAGACGGTGATCGCCGGCGCCGAGTTCAGCGTGTCGACCAGGCCGGCCTTCTTGACTGCCACGACCAGGGTGCTCAGCAGCGGGTTGTTGCTCGCGGCGGTGGCGACCGTGTCGGAGGCCATGCCGTTGAAGCTGCCCTTACCGTCGTTCGGGACCTTGGCGCAGCCGGCGCCGAAGGTGCCCTTCGAGGCGTCCACGGCGGAGCTGCTCGAGCTCGAGCTCGACGGAGCCGAGGACGAGGACGAGGCCGAGGGAGCGGACGCGGAGGACGACGAGTCGCCGGCCGCGCCGGAGGTGCTGGAGCCGCACGCGCTCAGCGAGAGCGGGACGGTGAGTGCCACTGCGGCGATGACGCCGCGGCTACGGAAGTTCATGAGATTCTCCTGAGCGCATTAGGTGCTTTGGGTGCCGCTGGTGTTACTTGGTTCTGGTATATCTGTCGTGCCGTACCGAGCGGCCTTACAACAGTCATTCGGAGGCCTCGCGCAAACGGATGGCTCTCCATGGGCGCAATGACGAGCCTGAGACAATATCCGGGAGATGGAGAAATGGACCGGCCGAGGCGGCTGGTCCATTCATCTGCGCGTTTTCGTAGGGTGCGGTTCGACAGATCGACGATGGTAGAAGCATCAGCCCACGAACACGGCAACGCTCTGAATACCGCTGGAACCGCTGGGAAAGGGTTTCGCCCGCATGGTGCTCTGCAGCTCGCCCTTGCCGTTGGTGGCTCGGACGCTCAACGTGTGTTGCCCGGTCTTGGCATTCCAGGGGAGATACCACTGACGCCAATAGTCAATGCCGACGTTGGGCCCGAGCATCGCGTCGGTCCATGAGCCGCCGTCGATCCTGACTTCGACCTTCTTGACGCCGAAGTGTTGAGCCCAGGCCATCCCGCCGATTGCGGTCTTTCCGGCCTTTATCGTGCTGAGCGGACGCGGCGTGTCGATGCGAGAGGAGGTCCTGATCGGCGCGTCGGTCGCCCATTTGCGCTTTGTCCAGTAGGACTGGTCTTTGGCATAAGTCGTCGCGGTCAGCTTGATCAGCCACTTGGTGGCGCTGACGAAGCCGTAGAGGCCGGGGATGACGAGCCGCGCGGGATATCCGTGCACGGCAGGCAGCGGCTGGCCGTTCATGCCCACGGCGATGAGCGCGTCGCGCCCGTCCGTGAGCACCTTCATCGGAGTGCCGATCGTGAAGCCGTCGACCGCCGTGCTGAGCAGCTGGTCTGCCCCCGGCCGGACGCCCGCGCGCTCGAGGACATCCCGCAGCCGGACCCCGAGCCAGCGCGCGCCACCGACGTAGTGGCCGCCGACCTCGTTGCTGACACAGGTCAGCGTGATGTCGCGCTCGATCATCGGCATCTTCAGCAGCTGCGCGTAGGACAGCGTGAACGGGTGGTCCACCTGCCCGTCGATCTGCAGCTCCCAGCTGCCGGCGTCCACGCGAGGCACCGTGAGGTTGGTGTCCACGCGGTAGAAGGCAGAGTTGGCGATGCGCAGCGGGGATACGCCGCGGACCGTCCGCTCGATGCCCTGGGGCAACGGTCGCGCTGCCACGGCGGGACCCGGAAGCGTCGTGCTCCCGGGTCCGCTCGCGTTCGCGACACGTTGACCCAGTGCTGCCGCGCCGACCGCGGCAGCACTGGCTCCTGCGGCGCCCAGCAAGAACTGGCGCCGTCCGTTGGGGGAAGTCGGGTATGCCGTCCCGGCCGACACCGGGTCTTCGGGCGCATCATCGATCGTGCGGGATGCGGGCAGGGTGCCGCTGGCCGCTTGCCGCGCCAGTCGCAGGCGACGAAGCCCGAGCAACGCGACGACGCCGGCTACTGCTGCGGCGAGGCCGGGAAGCGCGTCCAGCGCGGTGGCCACGGGGCGGATCAGCGCTGCAACGGTCGCCAGTCCAGTGAGCAGCAGGATGAAACCGACGCCGAATGACACGCGGCGCGCGGCAAGGATGCCGGCGAGCGCTGCAGCGAGCAGGGTCACGAGGGTGACGCTGGCCAGCAGGATGGGCTTGTCGTTGGTCCCGAACTGGGCGACCGCGAACTCCTTGACCGGCGTCGGCGTCGCGTCGATCACGGTGGACCCGACAGCCAGCACGGGGGAAGCGGCGGGGTTGGTGAAGCCGGCGACGAGGTGGCCGAACGCAATACCGACGACCGCAGCAAGCACGCCCAGGAGGGCGTCCGGCGCGTAGGCCAGCAGCCCGCGCAGCCGTCGGAGGGTCGTCACTTCGGGAATTCGGAGTGCCTGCCGCAACGGATTGGGTCGATGAGCAGCGTCGGCCTGCGGATCGGCCCGGATACGGTGGGGAAGTGAGTGAGCAGCCGGAGGGGAACGATGGGCCGACCAATGCACCGGAGGGCCACTCCCCGGCGACGCCCCCCGAGCGCGCTCGGGACCAGGCTCCAGCACAGCCGGCGCAGCCCCCCGGTCAGCCCCAGTACGGGAGACCTTATCGGCGGCCCAAATTCGGGCCGTTCCTGCTGACCGGTGCGATCGTCGGGCTCCTCGTCGCGATGGTGATCGACCTGCTCGGCCCCCAGGTGCCGGGCTACAGCGCCGGCAGCGTGCTCGGGTTCATCGGGCTCTCGTTCGCCGCGCTGGGCGCTCTCCTGGGCGGTGTCGTCGCAGCGCTCCTGGACCGCAAATCCTGAGCTGCATTCCATGTAGCGCACGGCATGTCGGCAGGGGCGGTTATGGGAGACTGGGGCAGTGGCAGGCGGAGATGGGCGACTGGGTCATGATCTGCTCCCCGGCGAGAAGGGCCCGCAGGACGCGTGCGGCGTCTTCGGCGTCTGGGCCCCGGGCGAAGAGGTGGCCAAGCTCGCCTACTTCGGGCTGTACGCGCTGCAGCACCGTGGGCAGGAGTCGGCCGGCATCGCCACCAGCGACGGCCGCAGCATCCTGGTCTATAAGGACATGGGCCTGGTCTCCCAGGTGTTCGACGAGACCAGCCTGGCCTCGCTCAAGGGCCACCTGGCCATCGGGCACACGCGCTATTCCACGACCGGCGGGAGCACCTGGGAGAACGCTCAGCCCACGCTCGGCGGCAACGACCACAGCTCGTTGGCTCTGGCCCACAACGGCAACCTGACCAATTCCGCCGAGCTGCGTGAGCGGTTGCGCGCCAAGCACGGCCACGGCTACGACGTCGCCCTCGGGGGCGAGCTGTCCCGGGGCAACACCACGGACACGGCGCTCGTGACCGCCCTGCTCTGCGAGGACCCGGACACCACGGTCGAAGCGAAGGCGCTGGAGATCCTGCCGACGCTCAAGGGCGCCTACTGCTTCGTGTTCATGGACGAGCAGACCCTGTATGCCGCCCGCGACCCCCACGGCGTCCGTCCCCTGGTCCTCGGCCGGCTGGACCGGGGCTGGGTGGTGGCGAGCGAGTCGGCCGCCCTGGCCACCGTGGGTGCCAGTGTCATCCGGGAGGTCGAGCCGGGCGAGCTCATCGCGATCGACGGCAACGGCCTGCGCTCCACGAGGTTCGCGCCGGCCGAGCCCAAGGGGTGCGCTTTCGAGTACGTCTACCTGGCTCGCCCCGACACCACCATCGCCGGGCGGGTGGTCCACGAGGCACGGATGGCGATGGGCCGGCAGCTCGCGAAGGAGCATCCGGTCGAGGCCGACCTGGTCATCGGGGTGCCCGAGTCCGGCACTCCGGCGGCAGTGGGGTACGCCGAGGCCAGCGGCATCCCGTTCGGCCAGGGTTTCGTCAAGAACGCCTACGTCGGGCGCACGTTCATCCAGCCGAGCCAGACCCTGCGCCAGTTGGGCATCCGGCTCAAGCTCAACCCCCTGGTCAACGTGATCAAGGGCAAGCGCCTCGTCGTGGTCGACGACTCGATCGTGCGCGGCAATACCCAGCGTGCGCAGGTGCGGATGTTGCGTGAGGCAGGTGCCGCCGAGGTGCACGTGCGCATCTCCTCGCCGCCGGTGCGGTGGCCGTGCTTCTACGGGATCGACTTCGCCACCCGGGCGGAGCTGATCGCGACGGGCCTCGGGGTGGAGGAGGTCAGGGCCAGTATCGGCGCCGACAGCCTCGGCTACATCAGCGAAGATGGCATGATCCAGGCCACGGGTCAGCCGGGCGAAAAGCTGTGTACGGCGTGTTTCACCGGTCTGTACCCCATCGCCCTGCCCGAGTCCTCGTTGCTGGGCAAGCACTTCCTGGAGTCGGCGCTGCCTGGTCTGGAGCATCCCCTGCCGGACTCGGGTGGGCAGCGCGCCTCGCGCGACGCGGAAGGGGTCGCCACCGGCCTGGCCGGTGGCGCAGCCGACGCGCTGTCCCGACCCTGATGCAGCCGGGTCAGCCGGGTCAGCCGGGTCGGCCGGTCACGTACGCCGGCGCCGGGGTCGACGTCGAGGCGGGCGACAAGGCGGTCGAGCTGATCAAGTCCGCCGTGTCCCGCGCCCAGCGGCCGGAGGTGCTGGGCGCGTTGGGGGGTTTTGCCGGGATGTTCGACGCGTCGGCGCTCGCGCGGATGACGCGACCGGTTCTCGCCACCAGCACCGACGGCGTCGGCACCAAGGTCGCGATCGCCCAGGCTCTCGACCGGCACGACACCATCGGCTTCGATTTGGTCGGGATGGTGGTCGACGACCTCGTCGTCTGCGGCGCCGAGCCGCTGTACCTGACCGACTACATCGCGACCGGCAAGGTGGTGCCGGAGCAGATCGCGTCGCTGGTCGGCGGCATCGCGGCGGCCTGCGAGCGGGCCGGAGCGGCCCTGATCGGCGGCGAGACCGCCGAACACCCCGGGCTGCTCGAGCCCGGCGCCTACGACGTCGCGGGTGCAGCCACCGGAGTCGTGGAGCATGCCGACATCCTCGGTGCCCACCGGGTCGAGCCGGGTGACGCGATCGTGGCGCTCGGATCCTCCGGGCTGCATTCCAACGGCTACTCCCTGGTGCGCGCCGTGCTGGCTTCGGTGGGATGGACCCTGGACCGGCAGGTGGAAGAGCTCGGTCGTACCGTCGGCGAGGAGCTACTGGAACCCACCCGGGTCTATGCACGAGACCTGCTGGAGCTGGTGCGCCTGCCGGGGCTCGACGTGCACGCGCTGAGCCACGTGACCGGTGGTGGCCTGGCGGCGAACCTCGCGCGGGTGCTGCCCCGGGGGGCGCTGGCCACCCTCGACCGCTCGACGTGGACGCCGGCGCCGGTATTCACCCTCGTTCAGGACCTCGGCCGGGTACCGACCTCTGACCTGGAGCGGACGCTCAACATGGGCGTCGGATTCGTCGCGCTGCTACCAGCGGAGCAGGCCGACGTAGCGGTCCGGGCCATCGAGGCGCGCGGCATACCGGCATGGGTCGTCGGCGCGGTTCAGGATCGGTCGACGGCTGACCTCGACGGCGAAGCGGAGCTGACCCGGGGCGCCAAGGGCGTCAGCGGTGGAGCCGTACGGCTCCTCGGCCGGCATCCGGGCTGATCTGCGCGCTTCGCCGTTGATCCGCACGAGTCCTCGCTAGTCCGCAGATCCCGAGTGACGGCCCGATGGTGCACGGAGGGGTCAGCGACCCCCGGCAGCCCAGGTGTCCTCGTCGTCCTCATCTACCGGCGCGACTACGCGACCGGGAGGGGGATAGGACAAGCCCGTCCCCGGTGCTCCATGGAGTTCCCGCTCCAGCTCGGTCAGGTCGGTATCAGGAGAGAAGTACTTCAGCTCCCGAGCGACTTTGGTCTGCTTGGCTTTGGCCCGGCCGCGCCCCATGACGTCGACCCCCTCACCTGTGCGTCTGCCGGCGCGGCATCGCTGCTCACGACCCGTGGGAGCCAGGTCTCGAGCCCGCGGAGCGGCTCCGGGAATCTCTTATGTTCGTATGGTCAACGCTACAGGGTCGCCACAACTTTGCGATCATCGGGCATCGGTGCCCGGGACGTGTCGGAGTCGAGTGCCGAGGGACGGCCGGACCGCGTCCTGCCCTGCTCACGGCAGCCAAATCCGCCCCGCCCACGGGCCGGCTGCCATCCGTGCCTCGGCGATCCGGTCGGCAGCCAACGCGGGCGAGATGCCGTGCTCGCTGGCGTGGACCAGCACCTTGGCGGTGGCGTCGTAGATGCCGTCGGTCCGCTTCTTGGCCCGCTCGAAGTCGAAGCCCTGCCGCTCGTCGCTCACTTGGATGACACCACCGGCGTTGACGAGGTAGTCCGGCGCGTACGTAATCCCCCGGGCCGTCAGCTGATCCGCCGTGCCACCGGGGCCCTCCTGCGTCAGCTGGTTGTTGGCCCCGCCGCAGACGACCCGTGCGGTCAGGACCGCCACGGTCGCCGCGTCCAACGCGCCGCCGAGCGCGCACGGCGCATAGACGTCGAGGTCCTCCCGCACGAGCGCGTCGGTGTCCGGCACCGCGTCCAGCTGAGGGCGCGCCTCGCGCAGCGCGGACACCGCGTCCCGGTCGATGTCGGCTACGACGACGGACGCGCCGTCCTCCAGTAAGTGGCCGGCCAGCAGCCTGCCCACCTTGCCGACTCCGGCGATGCCGACCCTGCGTCCCTGGAGCGACGGCGAGCCCCATACGTGCGCAGCGCAGGCCCGCATCCCCTGGTAGACGCCGTATGCCGTGAGCACCGACGAATCACCGGCGCCACCGATCGACACGCTGCGCCCCGTTGCATGCCGGGTCTGGCTGCCGACGACGTCCATGTCGGCGACGTAGGTGCCGACATCGCAGGCAGTCACGTAGCGTCCGCCGAGGCTCTCGACGAACCGCCCGTAGGCCCGCAGCAGTTCGGGGGTCTTGTCCCGCGACGGGTCGCCGATGATGACGGCCTTGCCGCCGCCGTGGTCCAGGCCGGCAACGGCGTTCTTGTAGGCCATCGCGCGGGACAGGCGCAGGGCGTCGTCGATGGCGGCCTGCTGCGACGCATACGGATAGAACCGGGTGCCGCCGAGCGCCGGACCCAGAGCCGTGCTGTAGATACCGACCAGGGCGCGCAGCCCCGTTGCGGCGTCGTGGCAGAAGACGACCTGCTCGTGCCCACCCCAGGGACCAGTGCTCTCGTCGGCCGGCATCCCGACACGCTAGCCCTCAGGTGACCGGCCAGCCGTCCGCCAGGGAGACTGTGACTAGTCAGTTTGGGTGCATATAGATGACACGTCCGGATTGTTCCGCTTGGCACGGCAGTGACGGAGAATGGAAACGTACTCACCCACAAGCAAGGAGCCCCCTGCCATGACCACCCAGCACCTCGACGCCGAAACGCTCTTGACGCCCGCCGAGGTTGCCGCGCTCTTCCGCGTCGACCCTAAGACCGTGACGCGCTGGGCCAAGGCGGGCAAGATCAACTCGATCCGCACGCTGGGCGGCCACCGTCGCTACCGGGCGGTCGAAGTCCACGAACTGCTCGGCAACGGCATGGCCCACCCCGAGGTATAGCCGCACCTTCGAGTCGTCGCCTCCGGCGCCGGTCAGCGGTCGAACGACGCGCGTCGCGCAGCCCTGCGCAACGTCGCCAGGACGGCCGGCCCGAGGGCGGCGATGGCGACGGCGTTGGTGACCGCGCGGCCGGTGTCCCACCCCCCGGTCGAGGTGAGCAGCGTGAATACGGCGAACCGGTGCAGGTTTTCCAGGACGGGCGCGCCGGGTAGGTAGGAGAGTTGACCGCCGGTCGCCGGCGAGCCGCTGCCGGCGCCACCGGTCACGAAGGGCCAGAACCACAGGTTCATCAGTGCACCGAAGAGGTATGCCGCCGCGACGCCGTACGTCATCAGCATCGCGATCTCCGCCTTGCCCGAGACCCGGCGCGGCAGCAGTCCCGCGCCCAGCCCGATCCAGGCCGAGGTGAGCATCTGGAAGGGCAGCCAAGGACCCACGCCGGCGGTGAGCAGAGCCGAGGCGAACAGTGAGGTACAGCCGAGCACGAAACCGAAGCCGGGGCCGAACACCCGCCCGGCCAGGATGAGCAGGAAGAACACCGTCTCGATGCCCGCAGTCCCCGCCCCGAGCGGCCGCAGGGCCGCGTCGACGGCGGAGAGGACTCCCAGCATCGCCAGCGCCTTCGAGTCCAAGCCGCCCTCGGACAGCTGAGCCAGCACCACGGCGACGAGGACAGGGAGCACCGCGACGAACACGAACGGAGCGTCGGCGCCGTGCTGCACCGATCCGCCCGGCACCCGCATCAGCAGCGGCCAGCAGAACATCGCCAGTCCCGCCAGCGACGCCAGCAGCAGGACGGCGATCGAGCGCGGCCCCAGCCCCAGCGCCCGGCTGGTCCTGATCACCGGTCACCGCGTCGATCGAGGGCCGCAGCAACCTCGGCGACGGTGAGCCACGCCTGCGGCGCGAGGATCCGGGCCACCTGCGGCGCGAACGCGGGTGAGGCCTGGACGACCTCGGCGGTGGGACCGTCTGCGACCACCTCGCCCTCCGACAGCACGACGACCCGATCGGCGGACATGGCGACGAACTCCACGTCATGGGTGGCGATCGCGACGGCAGCGCCCTCGTCAGCAAGGGCCCGGACGGTCGCGCCCAGTCGCCGCTTCGCGGCGTAGTCCAAGCCGCGCGTGGGTTCGTCGAGCAGGACGACCTTGGGCGCGCCGGTGAGCTGGACTGCGAGTACCAGGGCGAGGCGCTGGCCTTCTGACAGATCGCGAGGATGAGTGCCGCCCTGGGTGCCGGGCGCGAACCTCTCGAGCAGCTCCCGGCAACTACCGGGGGGCCGATGGGACTCCGCGTCGGCGGCCGAGCACTCCGCGTCGACGGTCTCCAGGTAGAGCAGGTCGGCAGCCGACTGCGGCACCAGCCCGACGAGTTGCCGCGCCTGGCGAGCCGGCACCCGTCCCGGGTCCTCGCCGGACACGCTGACCCGGCCGCTGTGCCGTGGCCCGCTGCCCTGCAGGGCCCACAGCAGCGAGGACTTGCCCGAGCCGTTCCGGCCCATCAGCGCCATCACCTCGCCCTGGTGGAGGGACAGGTCCACCTCGCGTACGGCGACTGCGCCGCCGTAGGTGACGCTCAGCCGCTCGGCGACCAGGCGGGCCGCCCCGGTGGCCGGGTGAGCCCCCGCACCTGGAGTACCCGGCGTACCCGGTCGGTCTGGGTTTTGCGGCCCGGTCGCGAGCCGCGCGCGGAGGGCCACCCCCTGGCGCCGGGCGTCGCGGATGGACAACGGCAGCGGGTCCCATCCAGCCAGCCGGCCGAGCTCCACCACCGGCGGGGCGATGTCCGATCGGGCCAGAACGTCCTGCGGCAACCCCGAGCTGACCCGACCGTCGCCCGTGACGTGGAGGAGGCGGTCGGCATACTGCACGACGCGCTCCATCCGGTGCTCGGCGAGCACGACAGTGGTGCCGAGGTCGTGGACCAGCCGGGTGATCGCCGCCAGCACCTCCTCGGATGCGGTGGGGTCGAGCGCAGAAGTGGGCTCGTCGAGGACCAGCACCGCGGGGTGCGCGGTGAGCACCGAGCCGATGGCGACCCGCTGCTGCTGGCCGCCGGAGAGGGTCCGCAGCGGGCGCCGGCGCAGCTCGGCAATACCGAGGAGGTCCAAGGTCTCCTCGACTCGCTTGCGCATCGTCGCCGGCGGCACCGCGAGCTGTTCCATGCCGTAGGCGAGCTCCTCCTCGACCGTGTCCGTGACGAACCCGGCCAGCGGATCCTGCCCGACGTATCCCACAACGTCGGCCATCTCGCGGGGCGGGTGGTCGCGGGTGTCCCGTCCCGCGACGGTGACCCGCCCGGACAGCCGGCCGCCGGTGAAGTGCGGCACCAGCCCGTTCAGCGCGCCGAGGAGGGTGGACTTGCCGGCGCCCGTGCTGCCGATGACGAGCGTGAGCTCGCCCTCCTCGATGGCGAGGTCGACCTCGCACAGGGTGGGCGCGGGCGCGTCGGCGTAGTGCACGCCGACGTTCTCCAGCCGGATCACCGGGCGCCGAGAAGCGGCGGCGGGGTCAGCCAGGCAGGTAGCACGCCCACGGCTCCGGCCAACAGGGGCAGCGTGCTGAGCACCGGCCACCTCAGCGGCTGCAGCGGGGGGTTGAGGGCTTCGGGCTGCTGTCGGGCGGCGAGCAGGAGGAGAGCGGCTGCGGCAATACCGCAGGAGGCCGTGAGCGTGGCGGACAGGTCCCAGCGGTCCGGCCGGTAGCGCGTGGTGCGGGCGCGCAGGGCGGCGAGCAGGAACCCGGCGCCGGCGATGCCGAGTCCCAGCATCAGCGCGGGGTAGGCGAGGTAGCGCGGAGCGGAGCCGTCGAGGGTGCCGTAGACCCCGATGCAAACGCCGAGCAGGCCGGCGATGCTGAGCGCCCCGGTGAGACGACGGTCCGCCGCGGTCGACCGGCCGTGCCGCCCGTAGCCGCGCGAGTCCATCGCGGCAGCGAGCAGCAAGGAGCGGTCGAGCGCGTCGGCGAGTACCGGTACGGCGACCGCCCGGATCGCGGTGGCGCCGGCTCCCCGGCGGCCGGCGCCCCCGCGGAGGTGCCGGGCGCGGCGTACCCGCTGGACGCTGTCGGCGAGCTGGGGGAACACCGACACGGCGACTACGACGGAGGTGCCGATGTCGTAGAGCGCCGTGGGGACCGAGCGGAGCAGGCGCTTGGGGTTGGCGAGCGCGTTGGCGGCGCCGACGCAGATCACCATGGTCGCGAGCCGCAGCCCGTCGTACAGGCCGCCGAGCAGGGATTCGGCTGTGACGTCGCCGAGCAGGCGGATGCCCGCGGCCCACGGCGGGAGAGGGATGGACGGCAGCCGGAGCAGGACCGTGGTGCCGTCGTCGCCGCCGAGGACGATCCGGAAGGCCACCCGTAGAGCGACGATCACCGCGCCGAGGACGAGGTAGAGCCGGAACGCCTTGGCCCAGGGCGCGTCGGTACGACGGCATATGACCACGTAGCCGGCGACCGCGATGAGCAGCAGGAGCAGCAGCGGATTGGTCGTCCGCGTGGCCGCCGAGGCCAGGCCGAGCGCCCATGCCCACCAGGCGAGGGGATGGACCAACCCCGGTAGCCGGCTGCGCCGCCCCGATCGTCGGCCTGGGGCGGTTTGCGAGGCCGCTCCCTGGGCGAACCTTGGGGCGGACGCGTGCCGCTGCGGCTGCCCCGTGGAGGCCAGCGGGGGTGGGTTCACGGGGTGCGTCGACGTCGCCACGCTGTCCCGATGCCCGCGACGACGAGGAAGCTGAACATGCCGGCGCCGATCAGCGTCGCCGGTGAGTCGGCCGGGCCCTCGGTAGGGGTCAGCCGGGCGGCCGCGGCGACCATCGAGGTGTCGGAACTGCCGCCAGGCGTGCTGGGCTGCGTGGCCGGGGTGGAGCGGCCAGCGCTGCTCGCGGAGCTTGCCGCCAGGGCGGCGGCTGGCGAACCGCGGCTGGTGGTGTCGCCCCTGGGCGGGTCGGTGCGGCTGCCGCGCGCCGCCGGGTCCGACGCAGGGGCTACGGCCGGACCGCGCGTGCCTGCGCCTGCCCCCGTGCTCGACGGCGGGCGCCGATGCGGGGCGCTGGAGGGCGGGGCCGCGGAGGGCGGAGCCGTAGAGGGCGGAGACGTCGGCGACGGCTTGGGGGCGGCGCCGGCAGGGCGCGTCGGGCGCAGCCGCGGCGGCGGGAGGGTGGCGGACGTCGCGTTGAGCGCGAACGACCAGCCCTCGAAGCCGCCGCGCAGAGCCGAGCGATTGCGGACGCCGTACTGGCTGTAGATCCACCGGCCTCCGTTGCTGGCGGACCAGTACGACCAGTACGCCGCCGCCGGCGGGGTGTCGATGCACTGCTCGCGGTAGCCGGGGTTTCCCTGCACCGGCAGCGCCACGCTGGCCGAGGGCTTGCCGTAGAGGCGGCAGATGAACGCGTCGCCGTAACGGCGGACCCCCTCGTAGGGGACGCCGGCCGCCCGGAGCGCGTCCAGGCCGGTAGCGCCGCTCGGCAGCGATGCGGCGCAGCGCACCACCACGCCGCCGCCGAGTTGCTGCAGGTCGACGACCACGGTCGTGCCGCTCGCGTCCCGACAGTAGCCGTCGTAGCCGGCGGCGCTCGCCGGTGACCCGGTAGCTGTCACTGCGGTGGCTGTCTCTGCGGTGGCTGTCATTGCGGCGCTCGCCGCCACCGCGAGGAGCCAGGCAAGAAGCGGGCGCGCCGTCGTGGGCCGTCTCATCGGGCGTGCCGTCCGCGTCCCGGCAGCATCCTCGGCCCCGCGACCACGACGGCGCCGAGCAACAGACCCGCCAGGACGGCCCACAGCACCGGCGGCATACCCAGCCATCCCTGGCCCTGCTGGGCAGACCTCCCAGCGCCGGCCGCACGCCCGGCCCGCACCGCGCCGCCTGCCTCCGTCAGCGCGCTTGCGCTGGGTGACTGCGCCGACCTAGTGGACCCGCTGGACGCCGTGCCGTTCTGCCGCCGGGCAATCGGTACGGCGGTGCGGGTGCCGCCCGCCGTGTCTGCTCCCGCGTTCGCCGGCGTGGCGGTCGGAAGGGTGGTGGATGGGGGGCCGTTGGGCGTCGTTGCGTCTGCGGTCGGACCGGCGGAGGGGATGTCGGAACCGCCTGCCGATCCCGACGTGGCGCCGGATGGCCCAGGTGCCAGGCCGGTCGGACCGGCGGAGCTGGTCGAGGTCGACGAGGTCGACGAGGAGAAGCTGGTCGTAGGAGTGGGACCGGTCGTCGAAGGGGAGGGGCTCGTCGTCGTGGAGGAGGTTGGGCTCGGCGGCCCGGTGGGGCCGGGGCCGGGCGCCGGCGGCGAGTCGACCAGTTCGGCGAACGTATGCGGGGACAGGGCGAAGACCGCCTGTGCGGTGGCCCGCCGCCATTGGTCGCCCGCGGCGCCGAGGCCGTGACGCAGCCCGTCGGCCCAGGCATTCGCGTCGTACGCGATGGCGCCGACGTCGCCGCTGAGTCGCGTGCCCGCCGCGACCCCGGCGGTGGCCTGGAGCGAGGCCACCCACGCCAACGCCCGGGCTGCGGAGCTGGGGTCGCCACCTGCCTTCAGCGTCGCGGCGGCCAGGCCGGTGCTGTTGGTGTTGGCGCCCTCGGTGCCCACGCCGCCGCCGAACGACCCGTCCGGCCGCTGTACCGACGCCAGGTAGGCGGCCCCCCGGTCTATCGCTTCCTGCGGGACGTCGGCGCCGTCGGACTTGGCCGCGATGAGTGCCTGCACGCCCAGTGCGGTCCCGTCGTTGTCCGCGGCCGCCTCCGCGGGCGCTGCGCCGTCGCAGGACCCGTTGTCGTTGTTGTACATCCGGAAGTAGCCGCGCGAACACTGTTGCGACAGCAGGTAGTTCACCGTCTGCGCGGGCACGGGTCCGGTGGCGGACAAGCCGATGACGCCGAGCGACTGGCTGATGATGTTGGTGTTGTCCGAGCCGGTGCCGACGTCCCTGATCCGGCCTCTCTGCGGGCCGCTGGCAGCGACGAGGTCCAGCGTCTGCTGCCGCAGATTTCTGCCGCCGACATGGGTGACGTCGGCCCCCATGGTTGCTGCGGCGAGGAGCAGCTTGCCGCTCTGACCCCCGAACCGGGCACCCGGCATACCGATCGAGCTGTAGAAGCCCGGCCCGGTGAAATCCGAGACCGCCTCGGGCGTCGACAACGCTGACCAGGTATGCCCGAGTGCCGCGCTGCTCGCACCGGTCGCCTGAAGCGCCCACAGGGTGTCGACGGTGAGGCCGTAGTCGGCGCCGTCGCCGAACGCGGCAGGCATCGTCCCGGCCGGCTGGAGCTGCCGGATCAGCCAGTCGCGGGCGGCGGCGGGGTCGCCGGCCATACCGGCGGTGGCAGCGGGGTACGACGTCCCGGCCGGGTCGACCCCGCTGGTGGACTTGGTCGTGGGTGTGCTGCTGCCGGCGTGGCTGGTCGCCGCAGCCGCGGTCGCGGTCGCGGCCGGGCTCGGGCTTGTCCTCGCCAGAAGTGGCGCCGTCGTGGCCGTCGCCGCAGGGGGGGGTGTGGTGACGGGCGCCGTGGTGCGGGTCGGCGTGGGCGTCGCGGTTTGGGTCGGCGTGGGCGCCGGAGTGGGCTGCGACGTGTCCGTCGCCCGCCGTCGTGGCGCCACGCGCGGCGGTGAATCGGCCGGCGTGGTGCCGGCGGTCGTGACGTGGGAGAAGGACCAGCCCTCGAACGAGCCTCCGGTCACCTGCCTCGCGGCAGCGCCCTCGGAGCTGCGGGTCCACGGCCCTCCGTCCGCCGAGCGCCACGAGGCCCAGGCGGCGGTATCCGGTGGGGTGTCGGCGCACAGCTCCCGGTAGGCGGGGTCACCGGGGATCGGCAGCGTCTCGTTCGCCGCCGGGCGACCCTGGAGGCGGCATACGACGGCATCTCCTGACCGGGTCGTGCCCGTGACGGCGAAACCGGCGGCCACCAGCGCCTGCAACGCCGTGCCGGTGAACGGCGCGCCGGCGTGCTGTGGTGGTGCGCACCGGACGACCGCCCTGCCGGTGCCGAGGTCCTGGTCGTCGACGACGACGGTGACGCCGAGGGACGTCGGGCAGTACCCGGGGCTCCCGGCGCGAGCAGTCGCCTGGGCCGGGGACGACGGCGCGACCAGTGCACCGGTCAGGAAGGCGGAGGTGAGTCCCGCGCCGAGACCCGCGGCGAGGAAGCGACGCCGTGATCTGGCGGGCATGGAGTGCCTTTCGTCCGGCAGCCCGCGCGAGGCCGGGACGCCGTCCGCCGCGCAATACCGAGGCACGTCAGACGTCTCCCGGTTCCGCCTGCAGACCGCGGCAGGTGCTCTGGAACCAGTAGCGGCAGCGGGTGCTCCGGCTTGCGGCTGTCGGGACCGGCACAGGTGCACCGGTCGCGGGCCGCCTACGGTTGCGGGTCAGCGCCGGACTTGGACCGGCTTCCCCCGCTGCGCGCGTGGCTTTCGGTGCAAGGCACCGAACCCGACAAATGCTACCGCGGCGCCGGGGTCACCCCGCCGTGCCGGCGCGCCTGCAAGGCACTGTCGGTGCCTACTCGCATACTGAATCTCGAAAGTACGTTCGACCGGAGAGCGGGTGTGGCATGAGTGTGGTGGCGCTGGAACCCGTACGTTGCGCGGGGCCGGAGTGTGGCTGCCGATACGCGGCTGACGAGGGCTGGAGCGGTCTGTGCCCGTCGTGTTCTGCGCTCAGCGACGAGCACCTGAGCGGTGCACACGTCGTGGCCGAAGGGTGCCCGCACTGCTCCTGAACGAGGACGCCCTGGCGGGGCGTCAGGTGGATTTCGTTCGCAGGTGCGCGCGTTCGCCCTGCCGCCCGAACAGGACCAGCACCTCGACGGGTGTGGCGTCGGCACTCCCGAACCAGTGCCCAATGCGGGTGTCGAACTCGGCTGCTTCCCCCGGGGAGAGCACGAGGTCCTGATCACCGAGCACCAGGCGCAGCCGGCCGTCGAGGACGTAAAGCCACTCGTAGCCCTCGTGCGTCTTCGGCTCGTCACCGGCCGGGTGTCGGGCCGGGATAAGCATCTTGTATGCCTGGATGCCGCCCGCGCGGCGGGTCAGGGGCACCATGGTGAGCCCGTGCCGGGTGACCGGGCGCAGGTGAACGCGAGGGTCGCCGGTGGGCGGCGCTCCGACGAGATCGTCCATGTGGACCGCATAGACGCGGGCCAGCGGCAGCAGCAGTTCCAGGGTCGGCCGGCGCTGCCCGCTCTCCAACCGGGACAGAGTGCTGACCGAGATGCCGGTCGCTACGGACAGGTCGGCCAGCGTGGTCTCCCGTTGCCTACGCAGCGTTCGTAGGCGCGGCCCGACGGCGCTGATCACGGCATCCAGGGTTTCGCTCATACAACCGAGATTGCCACACCGGCAACCTTGATTGCAGGATCGCTGGCGGCGGCGTTCGGTGCCTTGTGCGCGGGCACGGCGGGTCGGTTACGGAGGGCTTGTCCCAAGATCGCCGTCCCTCCATGGGCACAGGTTTTCGACCGCAGCCTTGTACACGCTGGTGACAAAGTCGCGTTTCGGCCGGCCAGGAAAGGACGGGTCGGCGCTCCGAATCGCGGCCGACAAGTCGTCTTGTACTAGTGCCGTTCTGGCGTTAACGTGGATCAACTTCGGAGGTCGCATGCAGGGCAAGATGTTCTCACGCGTAGGCGCAATCTTCCTTAGCCTCGTCGCGACCACCACCGCCAGCGTCGTCTCCGCAACCCCTGCATCAGCCTGCAGCAGCGAAACCATCGCTTTCGATTCAGGCCAATTTCCCCGCTGGGAAAACTACGACACCAACTTTACGGCAGCACCGGCATGCTGACGAGGAGAAGTGCCATTCTGGCCGTGGTTGCCGCAGTTGCCGTCGCGGGCGCAGGCGCCACCGTGAAAGCTCAGGCCGATGTGGGTGGCGGTCTCACTCCAGATCAGTTGCAATTTGCTAATTCGGTCGCGCGGTTTGAAGCAGCCGGGACAACACCAACAGATCCGGGCATTGTTCGGACTTTGCCGAACGGGGCGTGGCCAACCAATGTGACAAAAGTAACCGCCCTCGTCAGTGATCGCAACCAGACCGCGTCTTGGGTCGGACTGCAAACGACCGAAGACGACCGCCTTGTGGTAGTCGTTCAGCTACAGGGTTCTTTTGGCGTTATGACAACCGGCCCTAAGGGAGCGGCTCCAAGTGTGGGCGGGTCACAAGAGGTAGCGGTCGTCGACGCTGGCACAGGACAGATACTGGATTTCGCGGTCGATGCCTCGTCTTTGCAGTTGCACGGCGGCACGGTTCTCTATTCACGTGGTTGAGCCGGATAAGCCCCGCAAGTTGCTGGGCAGCGCGCATTCAGGCCACGCCCGCTGCGTGGCCGTGAACAACCGGCGTCGAGCAGTTCATGGAAGAGGTCGGCTGCCAGACATCGCCACGCGCGCCTTCGCCGCATAGGGCGCCCTCCCGCAAAAGGGGAGCATCATCGGGGTCCTCCGCGCCGCCTTGTAAGTGACTCGCGGCTGACTCACCGCTAGCGGAGGCGCAATCCGGCAATGACAAGTTCGACCATGCGTCTTGCGTCGTAGCGGGGGTCGTTGTCCGCGCCGATACAGAGATTGCCGACGCCTCGCATCAGGTCGTAGGCATCCACGTCCGAACGGATCTCGCCCGCCGCGGCCGCCGCGCCGACCAGCTCAGCACAGACCGGCAAGAGGCGGTCGATGAAGTAGGCGTGCAGAGTCTCGAAGGCGGCAACGTCGGACTGCAACGCTTCGGCGAGGCCGTGCTTGGTGACCAGGAAGTCGACGAACAGGTTGATCCACTGCGCCAGGGCGGCGAGCGGCGTGCTGCTGTTCGCCAGCAGTGTCGGACCGGCCTGAGCGCAAGCCTCGACCTGGTGCCGGAAGACGGCGACGACGAGATCGGCCCGCGTCGGGAAGTGGCGGTAGAGCGTGCCCACCCCGACGCCGGCCTTGGCGGCGATGTCGCGCACGGGCACATCGACCCCGGAGGTGACGAAGGCCGCGGCGGCCGCCTGCAGCAGCGTCTCCTCGTTACGCCGGGCGTCGGCCCGCTTCCGCGGGGCTGACGACCCTGATCCGCTGTCGATGGCGATGTCAACCACTGTGCCCACACCCCCGTCACTCCCCTTGGCAAACGGAACAATGCTCCGTATGGTTCTGAACGGAACTAGGCTCCGTTTGTCCAGGGTGCCAGAACCGGCGACGCATGGCCACCACGCTTCGCACACCTCGGTCACCTCTAGGAGGAACCAGTCATGCAGTACCGCACCTTGGGCCGCACCGGTGTGCAGGTCAGCACCCTCGTGCTCGGCGCCATGAACTTCGGCGAGATTGGGCGCACCACCCAGGACGAGGCCACCGCTATGGTCGATGCCGCCCTCGAGGCCGGGATCAACCTCATCGACACGGCCGACATGTACAGCCAGGGCCAGTCCGAGGAGATGGTCGGCAAGGCCATCGCCGGGCGCCGCGACGACATCGTGGTGGCCACGAAGGCGAACATGCCCATGGGTGACGAGCGCAACCACGGCGGCAGCTCGCGTCGTTGGCTGGTCACCGAGCTCGACAACAGCCTCCGCCGCCTAGGCGTCGACCATGTCGATCTCTACCAGATCCACCGGTGGGACCCCAGCACCAGCGATGAAGAGACGCTGTCGGCTCTGACCGACCTGCAGCGCACGGGAAAGATCCGCTACTTCGGTTCCTCCACGTTCCCGGCGTACCGCCTGGTGCAGGCCGAATGGGCCGCCCGGGCCAACCACTTCGGTCGTTACGTCACCGAGCAGCCCAGCTACTCGATCCTGCAGCGCGGCATCGAGACCGACGTGCTGCCCGTGACCGAGGAGTACGGCCTCGGGGTGCTGGTGTGGAGCCCGTTGGCCTCGGGCTGGCTGTCGGGTGCCATCCGCGAAGGCCGAGAGATCACCACCAGCCGATCGACGCTCATGCCCGCACGCTTCGACACCGCCGTCCCGTCCAACCGGGCTAAAATGGACGCTGTCGAGAAGCTGGCCACGCTCGCCGACGAGGCCGGCCTGACCATGATCCAGCTCGCGCTCGGCTTCGTCACCGCGCATCCTGCGGTGACCAGCGCGATCATCGGCCCCCGCACCGTGGACCACCTGCATTCTCAGCTCGCCGCCGCCGACACCGTGCTCTCGGCCGACGTGCTCGACGCGATCGACGCGATCGTCCCAGCCGGCGTCGACCTCGCCCCCCAGGAGAAGTTCGACACGCCGCCCGCCCTTCTTGACGCGGCGCTGCGACGTCGCTGATCGCTCCCGAACCGGAGCGTTTCCACCCGCGTTGGAAGGACCGACCCCCTCATGCCGCAAACACCCCGCCCTCGCTTCGGGATCATGACCGCCCCGTCACAGGTCGACTACCACGACGTCCTGCGGGTCTGGCGCGAGGCGGACGCAATCCCGGAGATCGAGCATGCGTGGCTGTTCGATCACCTCATGCCGATCGGCGGCGACCCGAACGGACCGACCTTCGAAGGCTGGACGCTGCTCTCGGCCCTCGCCGCGCAGACCGAACGTCTGCGCCTCGGCCTGCTCGTGACCAGCAACCGCTTCCGACCCCCCGCAATGCTGGCCAAGATCGCCGCGACCGTCGACATCGTCTCCGGGGGACGGCTCGACTTCGGTATCGGCGCAGGCTCACGACCCAGCCCCCCTTCGGCCCGGCGCGAGTATGAAGCGCACGGCCTGCCCTTCCACGGACTCCGCCCACGCAGTAGCGAGCCTTGCCGAAGCGTGCACAGTCATCCGGCGCTTGTGGACCGAGACCGAACCGTTCGACTTCCAGGGAACCTCCCTCCAGCTCACTGGAGCGTTCTGCAACCCCAAGCCTCTCCAGAGCCCCTACCCGCCGATTCTCATCGGCGGACGATCGTCACCGGTGCTCCGCGTGGTCGCCCAGCACGCCGACCTGTGGAACATCCCTGGCGGCGACATCGACGACGTGGTCAGCCGCAGCGCACTGCTGGACCGATACTGCGCCGAGATCGGTCGCGACCCCGCCTCGATCACCCGCTCGATCCACCTAGCCGTCTCCTACGAACAGTGCGATATGACCCGGGACGCAATCGCCGAGGCGATCGGCGCCGGCTTCCAGCACATCGTCCTCGGGCTGCCAGCGCCATACCCCGCCAACGTCGCACGGTGGGTCACCGACGAGCTCATCAACGCATCGACGTAGTACCTCAGTCGTAGAGCCCGTCTCCGCATTGCGTTTCCACGATCGCCCGGCCTGGACTCTGGCGCGGCGGGGGCACAGACTCCGAATAGGCGACATCAGCCGCCGGTTCCCTGATCCGAAGGTCCCATGCCCCTCTCGCACCTGCACCGAGCCGTGCCGTCGGCGGCGGCAGCACTTGCCGTCTCGTGGCTAGCCGCCGCCTGCGCCGCCCCGGTGCCAGGAGCCTCCGGCCGCGTTCCCGCCGGGTCGGTCCAGCTGGCCCATCCCGCTCGGGCCGCGGCGCTGAGCACGCTGGCCGGCCTGACCCTGGAGCAGGAGGTGGGTCAGCTGTTCATGGTGGGCGGACCGGCCACCGGCGTGACCTCCGCGACCACCGACGACATCAGGGACCGGCACATCGGCAACGTCATCCTCACCGGGCGCAGCGACCTCGGCGTCGCCAAGACGGCGTCGATAGCCACCGGCCTGCAGGCGCTGGCCACCTCCTCGGCCACGGGCGGCGTACCGCTGCTCATCTCCGCCGACCAGGAGGGCGGCAACGTGCAGGTTCTGCGGGGGACGGGCTTCTCGACCATCCCCACCGCGCTGACCCAGGGCACCTACACCGCCGAGCGGCTCCGCTCCGATGCCGCCGGATGGGGGCGGGAGCTGGCGGCAGCGGGGATCGATGTCGACCTCGCGCCGGTGCTCGACACCGTGCCGAGTGCGGCGGCCGCCGCGACCAACCCGCCGATCGGCTACTACCAGCGGGAATTCGGCTACACAGCCGCTCACGTGGCCGTCAGCGGCGACGCCTTCCTGCGGGGGTTGGCCGACGCGGACGTGCTCGCCACGGTCAAGCACTTCCCCGGCCTCGGCCGGGTCACCGGCAACACCGACGTCACAGCTGGGGTCACCGACGCGATCACGACCCGCTACGACCCTTACGTCACACCGTTCGGCTCGGCTGTCTTTGCCGGGACGCCGATGCTGATGATCTCGACCGCCTACTACTCCAAGATCGACCCCGCCAACCCCGCGGCGTTCTCGGCGACCGTCATCGGCGCCATGGTCCGCGGCGACCTCGGCTTCACCGGCGTGGTGATCAGCGACGACCTCGCCAACGCCAAGCAGGTGGCCGCCTGGTCACCGGCCGACCGGGCGCTGAAGTTCCTGACCGCGGGCGGTGACATGGTGCTGAGCGTCGACCCGGTCCAGACGCGGGCCATGTACGACGCCGTCCTGGCCAGGGCCAAGAGCAGCACGGCGTTCCGGGCCCAGGTCGACGAGGCGGCCCAGCGGGTCCTGACCGCCAAGAACGAGCGGGCGCACCACCAGGGGCCGGCTCGCACGCTCGGCTCCGACTGCCACGGCGGTGCCTCTCTCGCGCCGGGGTCCTTCACCTGCTGGGTGGTCAGCCGGTAGCGAGGCTCAGGGCCGGGCTGCCTCGTACACGACGCGGCCGCGCGCGACCGTCGCGGTCACCCGGGCGTCGGACAGCTCGGCCGCCGGATAGGCGAAGAGATTGCGGTCGAGCACGGCGAGATCGGCTCGACGGCCGACCTCGATCCGTCCTGCGCCGCCCGGTCCGTCGTCGTCGTTGACGTACGCCGAACCCGCCGTGAACGCCGCCAGTGCCACCGGCAGCGGAAGCGCCTGGTCCGGCAGGAACGGCTCGGCGTCGCGGTTCTCCGGGTCGACGCGGGTCACCGCGACCTCGATCTGCTCCAGCGGGTTCGCCGTACTCACGGACCAGTCCGAGCCCATCGCGAGCGTGGCGCCCGACCGCCAGAGGTCCCCGAACGGGTATTGCCGCGCCGCCCGCTCCGGCCCGAGGTAGGGGATCGTCAGCTCGGACATGCGGCACGATGGGCCGGTGCCCCTCGTTTTGGTCGTCCTCCTGCCGGCCGCCGCGTCCCTGGGCCCGAGCCCTGCGGTCGCGACGAGGCCCTTCGGTATGGGTGCGGCCGCGGCCGTGCTGGTCGCCGTGTTCGTCCTGGTGTTCGCCCTGATGGCGTTCGTGGGCAGCCGCCGGGAGGCACGCCGCCGCCGGCGGCGGTGAATTGACATCACCCTGACTGGTGCAACGATGACGCCACGATGGGGCAGACGCGGCAATGGGAAGCGGCGGCAGTGACGGCACTGACGGTGCTGGCGTCGGCCGCGTGCGCCGCGCCCGCGCCTTCTCCGCCTCCCCGGCCCTCCCTGCCTCCCCCGCAGTCGGCATCGACCTCGCCGCCGAGCAGCACGTCCGCAAGCTCGGGAGCAGGCACGCCCCAGAGCCAAGCCGCCGGAACGACCGGCTCCACGGACAGCACCCGCGCGAAGGGGCGATCCGGCACGCGGGCGGCTGGCCCTTCGGTCCCGACGCGGACCAGCGGAACGGCGCCGCCAACGGAGTCGGCCATCAAGGCAGGGTCCGCCACCGGCGAGCTGGTACCTCAGCCGGTGCCGCCGTCGGCGGCGGCGCGGGAGGTCGGGCTGACCCTCGGTGTCGCCGTCGGGGCCCTGAGGTTCCATGACGCCAACGGCGAGAACGTGATCGTCCTCCGCACGGTGGACACCCCGCAGCACGGTCGGTGGGTGATGGCCGACGACGTGGTCGTTCACCGTGGCAAGCAGCAGGTCCTGCGAAGCGTCCGCGACGGGTACCAGGGCTGCGACTTCGACGTGACGGCGGAGTTCGTCGCCGGCACCCTCACCGTGCGCGACGTGGACGGCGACGGGATCGGGGAGGTGAGCTTCGCCTACCGGATCGCGTGCCGCAACGATCCGAGCCCCGCGGAGCAGAAGCTGGTGATGCTGCAGGACGGCCGCAAGTACATCCTGCGCGGGCTGGCCAGGAACCCGTACGTGCCGTACCGGGCGCCGGTGCCCCAACCGGACGCCGCGGATTGGCCTGCTGGCACCTATGACACGGCGATGCACCAGTTCGACGCGATCCCCCGCGAGTTCTGACGCACGCAACCGGGAGGGGACGGCCGAAGGCGTCCGTCACCACCCGTCGGTGAGCACTTCGTCGAGCCGGTCGGCGAAGAAGTCGGCGCTCTCACGCGTGATACACAGCGGTGGCTTGATCTTGAGCACGTTGCGCCGGTCGCCGGTGGGCTGGACGACCACGCCGAGTTCGAGCAGCCGGTCGCAGATGGCGGACGTCTCCTGCGTCGCCGGCTCGAGCGTCGCGTGATCGCGGACCAGCTCCACACCGAGGTACAGGCCCGCTCCGTGTACGGCGCCCACCAGCGGGTGCCGCGTGGCGAGCTGCTCCAGCCGGCGTTTGAGGTGGCTGCCGACCCGGTGGGCGTTGCCCTGCAGGTCCTCCTCCTCCAGCACGTCCAGGACCGTCAGCCCGGCGCGGCAGCTGACCGGGCTGCCGCCGGCCGAGGAGAAGAAGCTGCCCTCGGTCGCCAGACTTTCGGCGATCTCCCGACGGGTGATGACCGCGCCGAGCGGGTGCCCGTTACCCATGGCCTTGGCGACGGTGATCACGTCCGGCACGACGCCCTGCTCCTGCACGCCCCAGAACCACTGTCCGAGCCTGCCGTAGCCCACCTGCACCTCGTCTGCGATGCACAGCCCACCGGCGGCGCGCACGGCGGCATACACGCCCTGCAGGTAGCCGGGCGGGAGCGCGATCCCGCCCGCGTTGCCGTTGAACGGCTCGGCGATGAACGCCGCGGGTTCGATGCCCGCCTTCGCCATCGCAGCGAGGACCTGCTCCACGTCGTGCACGTATGCCGCCCCGGTATCCGGCCCGCGGTGCACCCCGCGGTAGGAGTTGGGCGCCGACACCAGATGCACCCAGTCGGGGCGGGTGCCGAGGGCGTTGGGGTTGTCGGCGATCGACGAGGTGACCGCGTCCGCGCCGAAGGTCCAGCCGTGGTAGCCCTCCTCGACGGCCAGCACCGCCCGGCGCCGGGTGTGGGCCCGCGCGATCCGCAGAGCCAGGTCGACGGCCTCGCTGCCGCTGTTGACCAGCAGGACCGTGTCCAGGCCATCCGGTGCCTTCGCGGCCAGCCGCTCGCTGAGCTCGGGGAGCAGCGAGTAGTGGAACCGCGAGTTGGTGTTGAGCAAGCCCCACTGCCGGGCCAGGTCGCGCACCAGCCGCGGGTGGCCGTGGCCGATCGAGGTGACGTTGTTGAGCATGTCGAGGTACGTCCGCGCGGTCGTGTCGATCAGGTGGTGCCGCCAGCCTCGCTCCACCTGCGGCGGCGCCGGGTAGTAGTGCTCCTGCACGTCGGCGAAGGCGCCGCCGCGCCGCGCCAGCAGGTCCGCCGGGTCCGGCGCCGGCGCGGCACAGTCGAGGCCGAGCAGTGGCGAGGGGTCGGGGCAGAGCCGGGCCCACGCCGCGGCGTCGTCAGCCGTGGCGAATGCCGGGGCGGCGCCTCGGGTAGTCCAGCCGGCCGAACCTCGAGCCAGGCAGACCTGCACTGCCACCGGACGGCCCCGGCGGGCCGAGCCGAGGACGTCACCGACGGCAACCGCGGCCGGGCGCGGGGCATCGGCGCCGACCGGCTGACCAGCTTCGGGACCGACCGACTGGACGTCCAGGCCGCTCACCAGCAGGTCGAACCCGTCGGCGGCGAGCGTCAACCGGCCGTCGCCCGCCGGCTCCGGCCAGGTGACGCCGCCGGGAAGCGGCGCATGCACGGGGGTACCGTCCGGGAGGTACAACTCGGCCGACAGGGCGAACGCGGCCGGCGGCAGCCGCTGGTCGACGCCCGACCGGGTGAGCCGGTATTCCCCCCAGCGAAGCACCGCCGAACCGTCCCGCGCCTGCGCCGCAGCGGCCAGCCGGCTCTCGATGCCGGGATGGAGCCACCGGCCCTCGTGCAGGTCGTCACTGGTCACGGACAGGTCGAGCGGCGCCGCGGTCGCCGCCCTCGCCCCGAGAAGGTCCGGCACCATCGGGTGGACGTCGCGCGCGGGAGGTGGCCACTGTCCGCGGTGGTCGGACGGCATACCGAGGGCGTCGCGGATCGCCTCCTCAGCCAGCTCGAAGGGCACCGAGGCCGCCGCGCGCAGCAGGCGGTCCTCGCGGTCGCGCTGCTCCGAGACGTAATCGTTGCCCGGGTCGACGGCGAGCTGCTGGTATCCGCTCACCGCCAGCACCGCCGCCCGCAAGGAGATCAGGGGCCACAGGGCGGACACCTCGGCCGGCTCGAGCGGTACGACGTCGGCGAAGGCGCGCACGGCGGGCAGCACGGCGAAGGGTCGCTCGACGCTGTGCTGCAGCAGCGAGGCGCAGGTCACCGCCAGTTCCGCCACTAGCCAGCCCCGGTGCAGGTCGCCGAGATCGATCACGCCTGCCGGCCAGGGCCGCCCGTCGGGGGCGGTAGCGCACACGACGTTGTCGTCGGTGACGTCGCCGTGGATGACGGTCGTCCTCAGGTACGGCGTCAGCGGTTCCAGCCGAGCCACTGCGAACGCGGCCAGCGCAGACACGCGCTCGCGGGCCGAGACGTCATCGACGTGGCGCTCCATGTCCCGCACCACGGCGCCGCCATGGCACAGGTCCCACTGGATCGCCCGCTCCGTCCCTGGATGCGCGAACCCCTGCAGGGCCCGCACCACGCCACCGGACAGCTCGCCCATCCGGGCGACGACAACCGGCGCGAGATACGCATGGCCGGCCAGCGGTGCGCCGGCCAGGAACGACAACAGGTATGCCGTCAGCGCCGCCCCGCCGACCCTCACCTCCTGGAGCACCGCACCGTCGGCGCCCGGTACCGGTTCCTGCACGCGTATCCTCCCGGCAGCCAGCGCGCCGAGCGCCCCCAACTGGGCCTCCAGCTCGGCCCGGGTGAAAGCCGGGTTGGCGACCTTGAGCAGGTACCGCCGTCCCGCCGTGGCCAGGAGGAAGTTGCGGTCCTGCTGGCTGCCCAGCTCGCGCAGGTCGAGGTCCTCGTCGGGTGAGACGAGGTGCCCGTACCGCTCGCGCAGGATCCGCGCCGCCTGGTCCAGGGCGACGGGCGGGCGGGGCAGGTCGCGGGAGACGTCGGTCTGCATGGGCTCGAAACTACGGCCGGAGCTAACCCGCGCCGACGCAGGGGCGGACGTCGCAAGCGGCAGGCGCGATCAGTCGGCGGGCGCCGAGCGGGGAACCCGCCGTCCGAGCAGCGACCGCCACGCCGGCGGGCCACCATGCACGAGCGAGGTGACCCGCGCCAGCCGGGCGTCGACCGCGGGCCCCCGGGCGAACGTCGTCAACGCCAGCACGGGCGGGAACCGCTGCTGGGCGACCGACTTGGCATAGGCGAACTCGCGCAGGCCGTCTGCGCCGTGGATGCGCCCGAAGCCCGAGTCGCCGACCCCGCCGAACGGCAGGGAAGCGATGCCGGCGAAGGAGATGACCGAGTTGACGGAGGTCATGCCGGACCGGATCCGGCGAGCGAGCGCGGCACCCCCGGACCGGGCGTACACCGCCGCCCCGAGCCCGTAACGGCCGGCGTTGGTCAGCCGGACCGCCTCGTCCATATCGGCGACCCGGGTCACCGTCAGCGTCGGACCGAACGTTTCCTCGGTGACTGCCGTGCTCTCCTCCGGCACGTCGACCAGCACGGTGGGCTGGACGAAGTGGTCGCCAACACCGGCCAGGCCGCCGACGAGACTCCGGCCGCCGCGGCCGACCGCGTCGGTGATGTGGTCGCGGATGACGTCGACCTGTCTCGGCAGCGTGATCGGTCCCACCTGCTCACCCACGGCGGCGCGCAGGGCGCTGCTCCGCGCGTACACCTCACTGAGGAATGCCTCGAACACGTCGGTGTGGACGTAGGCCCGCTCGATCCCGATGCACGTCTGGCCTGCGTTCGCCATGGCGCCCCATACGGCCGCATCGGCGGCCGCTTCGACGTCCGCGTCGGCGGCCACCAGCAGGGCGTCCTTGCCGCCCGCCTCGACGAGCACCGGCATGAGGCTCTCGGCGCAGGTGGCGCAGACCTTCTTGGCAGTCGCGGTCGAGCCGGTGAAGGACAGCTTGTCGATATCCGACCGGCACAGGGCGGCACCGGTCTCGCCGAACCCGGTGACCACGCGGAATACCGGGTGCTCCGGCACCGCCTCGGCGAAGCTGTCCGCCAGCCACTGCGCCACCCCCGGGGTGAGTTCGCTGGGCTTGAAGACGACCGCGTTGCCGGCGGCGAGCGCGTAGGCGATCGACCCCATGGGCGTGAAGACGGGGTAGTTCCAGGGGCCGATGACGCCGACGACGCCGAGCGGGAGGTACTCCACGGTCGCGGTGAAGTTCGCCGTAAGCAGTCCGGGCGCTACGTACCGGCGACCCAGCACCCGCCTCGCGTGGCCCGCCGCCCAGGCCAGGTGACCGAGCGCCAGGGACACCTCCAGCTGAGCATCGCCGGCAGGCTTTCCGGTCTCGTCGCAGACGACCTGCACGAGTTCGGCCATCCGCTGGACGATCAGCTGCTTCCACCGGGTCAGGTGCGCCCTGCGCTCGCCGAAGCCGAGCGCGGCCCAGCCGGAAGTGGCCGCCCGCGCCTGCGCGACGACCTCGTCCACCTCGGCCGGGGTCAACGCCGGGTAGGTGCCCACCACCCGGTCCGTTGCAGGGTCGAGAGACTCGAAGGTCGTTGCCATGTCAGGCCCGCCGTTCAGCCGAGGGTGTAGTCCACGTTGTCGATGGTGCCGTTGAACTGGTCCGAGGACGTGGCGACGCTGGTGCCGTCGTTGGTCAGTTTGCCGCCTGCCGACATCGGGACGGCGGCGTCCAGCGCCACGACGTTGCCGGGGTCGCCTGCGGTGCGTCGGGATTCCACCAGAACCCAGTTCCCCGTCGCGGGGTCCAGGCGCCGCAGGACCACCGTCACGCCGGCCACCGCACCGTTGCCGCCGATCGAGCGCCGGCATGACGCGTGATACCAGCTGGTGGAGTTCACCGTCGCGGCGGTCGTGGCGCTGACCACGCTCTTGCTGCCGCTGACGAAGCAGCCGGCCCGGCGGTGGTCGAGCTGCAGCTTCCACTGGTTCTGGGTGAGCCCGTGCTGGACGAGGTTGTCGCCGTTGTCGCTGGAGGAGGTCGAGTCGCTGGACACGCTGTCGAGCTGGAAGTCGGCACTCCAGGTGAAGGCCGCCGTCCCGGGCGAGAGATAGTCCGTCGTCCCGGAATTGCGAATCCGCACCACCGCGCGAGGTCCGCTCGTCGAGCCGTCGTACGACGGGAGTCTCGCCGCACGGCCGCTGCCGCTCGCGCCCTGGACCTGGATGGCGTGGCCGCCGCCCGCGGTGGCCACGTCGATCTTGACCTTGCTGCCGAGTGTCCCGGAGTTGGCGATCGTCGTGAACGCGTTGCCGATGCCGGGAAGGGAGGAGTTGAAGGTGAGCCGGACGGCGGGGGCGGTGGCTGCGGACGCCGCCGGGCCACCAAGGGCGGCGCCCCCGAGCGTGGCGGCGGCCAGTCCAACGACGGGCAGCAGCGTGCGGCCGCGGCGTAGGCGGGCAGTTCTCACAGGGGTCTCCTCGGTTGGTGCGACGTCCGAGGGTAGCTGCCGGGACGCACGCCGAGGGCTCTATCCGCGGATCTCGGCGCCCGAGCGCTCGGCGACCTCGGCGGCGGTGACGCCTGGCGCGGTCTCCACCAGGGCGAAATGGTCACCGCGCACATCCAGCACCGCGAGGTCGGTGATCACCCGATGCACCACGCCCCGCCCGGTCAGGGGCAGCGAGCAGGCCTCCAGCAGCTTGGGACTGCCGTCGCGGGCGTTGTGCTCCATCAGCACCAGGACCCGCTTCGCGCCGTGCACCAGGTCCATGGCGCCGCCCATGCCCTTGACCATCTTGCCCGGCACCATCCAGTTGGCCAGGTCGCCGCCCACCGAGACCTCCATGCCGCCGAGTACGGCAGCGTCGACGTGACCGCCGCGGATCATCGCGAAGCTGGTCGCCGAGTCGAAGTACGCCGCTCCCGGCAGCACGGTGACCGTCTCCTTGCCCGCGTTGATCAGGTCGGGGTCGACGTCCTCCTCATGGGGATAGGGCCCGACGCCCAGGATGCCGTTCTCGGAGTGCATCACGACGGTCACGCCGCTCTGCAGGTATCCCGGGATCAGCGTCGGCAGGCCGATGCCCAGGTTGACGTACTGGCCGTCGCTGAGCTCTGCCGCCGCGCGTGCCGCCATCTCCTGCCTCGACCAGGCCATCAGCGCCGCTCCTGCGCGTCGGCCTGCGCAGCTGCGGCGCTGGGCGTGGCTGCCGTGACCGTGCGCTTCTCGATCTGCTTCCGCGCAGCCTGTTCGGGGGTCAGCTCGACGACCGTCTGGACGAAGATACCGGGCAGGTGCACCGAGTCGGGGTCGATGTCGCCGACGTCCACCACGCGCTCCGCCTCCACGACGGTATGCCGCCCCGCCATGGCCACTGGCGGGTTGAAGTTCCGCGCCGCGGCGTGGAAGACGGCGTTGCCGTGCCGGTCGGCGAGGGCGGCGCGGACCAGGGCGAAGTCAGTGGTGATGGCCTCCTCCAGTACCTGCTCGCGGCCGGCGACGACCCGCACCTCCTTGGGAGGGGACGCCAGCGCGATGGACCCGTCCGCCGCGTACCGCCAGGGCAGCCCGCCCTCGGCGACCTGGGTGCCCACGCCGGTCGGGGTGAAGAACGCGCCGATCCCGCTGCCTCCTGCGCGGAGCCGCTCGGCCAGCGTTCCCTGCGGCGTCAGCTCGACCTGGAGTTCACCGCTCAGGTATTGCCGCGCGAACTCCTTGTTCTCCCCGACGTAGGAGGCGACGATCCGGTCGATGCGGTGCCGGTCGAGCAGCACACCGAGCCCGGCGCCGTCCACGCCGCAGTTGTTGGACACCACCGTCAGCCCCGTTGCGCCGAGCTCGACCAGCGCGTCGATCAGGATCCACGGGATGCCGGAGAGGCCGAACCCGCCGACGGCGACGCTGGCACCGTCGCCGATGCCGGCGACCGCCGTAGCCGCGCTCAAGGTCACCTTGTCCACGCTTCTGGCCTCCCTTGTCCTATGGGCTCCACGTCGGCCCAGCGGTCACCGGACGGCCGGTCTCCTCGTGAGCCGGTCGTTCAGCGTCAGCGTAGGAGATGGATGCTCGTACGCTGCTTCGCATGGAGACGCGTCTGCTGGGCAGGACCGGCCGCGAGGTCTCGGTCGTCGGATTGGGCTGCTGGCAGCTCGGTGGCGACTGGGGCCAGGTCAGCGAGGACGACGCCCTGGCGGTCCTCGCCGCAGCAGCAGACAGCGGGGTGAGCTTCCTGGACACCGCCGACGTCTACGGCGACGGCCGCAGCGAGCAGCTGATCGGCCGCTTCCTCGCCCAGCGCGGAGACTCCGCCCCTCTCACGGTCGCCACGAAGATGGGACGTCGCGCCGACCCGCACGAGGCGGCGGCATACACCCTGGACGCCTTCCGCAGGTGGACCGACCGCAGCAGGGACAACCTCGGCGTCGACCGGCTGGACCTCGTGCAGTTGCACTGCCCGCCTACCGCCGTCTACGCCGACGACTGGGTGTTCGACGCCTTGGACACCCTGGTGCAGGAGGACCGGATCTCGGCATACGGCGTCTCTGTCGAGACGGTGGACGAGGCGCTGCGCGCGATCGACCGGCCCGGGGTCGCCACGGTGCAGATCGTCCTCAACGCGTTCCGTCGCAAGCCGCTGGAGCGGGTGCTCCCAGCGGCGCTGGCACACAGCGTGGGCATTGTCGCCCGCGTGCCGCTCGCCAGTGGGCTGTTGTCCGGCAAGTACGACGAGCAGACCATTTTTGCGGAGCAGGACCACCGCACCTACAACAGGTCGGGCGACGCCTTCGATATCGGGGAGACGTTCAGCGGCGTGCCCTTCGAGGTGGGCGTCCGCGCGGCGCGCCGGGTCAGCGCGCTGACGCCGGCAGGAGCGACGACTGCTCAGCTGGCGCTGCGCTGGATCGTGGACCAGCCCGGCGTGAGCAGCGTGATCCCCGGCGCCCGCAATGCCGAGCAGGCTGCCGCCAACGCGGCCGCCGCAGATCTCCGGCCGCTGACCGCCGAGCAGCTGGAGTCGTTGGAGCAGATCTACGACACGGACATCAGCGAGCACGTCCACGACCGCTGGTAGACCGCCCGCCGGAAAGTCCGAAGGCTGCCGTCCGCGCAGCACTCGTCGGTGTCAGGGGAGCGCGTAGCACCGTGCCGCCGGAGACGACGATCTCGTTCACATACGCGTTCCCACCGGTGTAGAGAACCGGGGTGCGCGAACGCCGCGCGCCGGTAACCAGGCGCAGCGCCTCAGTCGCTGCGAACCGTCTGGGGGCCCTGGTGAGCGGGTGCGCCACGGCGCCGCCCCATTTCTTCGTGCCAGGCGGGGGTCAATCCGGCAAATTTAGGCGACAAAGCCGTTTGGTAGCGGGATCGTTAATTTAATCAAGATTGCATAAGTTTGCATGTGATCACCCGCGATGGCCTAACTGAACAGCGTCGGAGACGTCATGCGCCTATCCCGAACCGGTCTTGCCTCCCTTACCGTGGGGGTGGTGCTCACCGCCGCCCTGGCGCTCACCCCGACCTCCCCGGCGTACGCCTGGTCCAACGGTGGCCAGGGCAGCGGCCCTTCCGGTCAAGGGGACGGCTACGGCACCCACGACTGGATCCTTGACCAGGGCGTGCGCATCGCGGGTGCGTCCGGGACCTGGCTGGATGCCGCCATCGCTCGCGTGCACACCGACGACCCGGACTACGCGCGGGTGGTCAACGACCACGTGATGTTCGAGAGCGGTGACGGCCGCGGGGCGGCGCAGGTGACCTCGGATCTCTACGCCAAGGCGGTCGAGGCATACAAGAAGGGCGACCGCGCGACCGCCAGCGTCGACGTCGGCCTGCTGTCCCACTACGTCGGCGACACCTCGCAGCCGTACCACACGGCGTACGCCGCCTTGAACCTCGACTCCCGGCACGCCCTGATCGAGAGCCTCGTCGAGACCCAGCTGTATGCCTCGACCGCCACCGTCGGCGCCGCGAAACGGCACGACTGGACGGTCCCCCGAGCGCCGGTGATGCTCGGCAGCATCCGCAACGCGGTGGTGCGGGAGGCGGCGTACTCGCGGCAGTACTTCCCCGCTCTCGACCTGGAGATGCAGAAGAACCCGACCACGATCAGCTCGACGGTCAACTCCATCGTCGCCAAGGTCCTCGCCGACGACGCCAACCAGATGGCCGACATCATCGCCTCCATCCCCGCCGGGCGCGGTATAGCACCGGACGTGGCGACGCTCACGTCATCGGTCAGCAAGCCGTATGACGGCCCCGGCCAGTACGAGACGGTCTACGCACACGCGACGGGCACGGACGGCAAGCCGATCGACGCGCTCGCGGTCACCATTTCTTTCCCGACGGCCTCCGGCGTGGTGTCCACCGCCCGCAAGTTCACCAACGCCAGCGGGGACGCGTCGTTCTCGGTGGTGATGGGCAACCTCGCGTACAACACGTCGTACGCGACCTCCGCAAAGGCGGTCACCAGCCCGGGAACGACGCACGAGGTGACCAAGACCGCCGCCTCGTCGTTCATCATGACTCCGCAGCTGAAGACGGGGCTGGACGGCTTCTCCTCTACCGTCTCCAACCACAGCCCTGCGGTCGGCTCGACCCTCGGCGTCACGTCGACGACCACCAATGTCGACGGCCTGCCTCAGCGCGGGCTCAAGGTGACCTACACCTGGCCCTTCTCCTCGGGCACGGTCACGACGGTCGCCTACACCGACTCCGCCGGCCACGCCACCTCCTCGGTGACGGTGCCGAGCTCGGCCAGGGGCGTCCTGGTCAGGGTCGCCGCGCTGACCCAGGCGGGCGGCTTCTTTCGCAACTCCAGCAGCACGTTCACCGCGACGTAGGCCGCCGGCAGCCCCGGGGCCGAGGTCTACCGCTGGCCGGGCACCGGGTCTCGTGGTGCGGGCTGTGCCGGCTCCTGGGTGAGCGCCTCCTCCTCCTGCGAGGTGTCGTCCGAGGGCTGGCCGGCCTGCTCGGCGTCCCCGGTCGTGATGTGTTCGCTCAGTGAGGGCGTGTGGTCGGGCTGATCGCTCTTGCCGACCACCGTAGCCAGGGGGCCGCAGGTCATATGCCGTGGCCGTGGGCGCCGACGCCGCGGTCCTAGGGTCGAGCAATGAGCGTCTCGTCGCGAGCAGCGTGGCGCCGTGCCCGGACGATGCTGACGGCGGCGCTGGCCGTGCTGGCCGTGCTGGTCATGCTCGTGGTAAATGCCTCGGCCGCTTCGGCGCACGACTCCTTCGAGTTCAGCGCGCCCCGGTCGGGTGCGACCGTTGCCGTGGTTCCGGCCGAGGTCGTCCTCACGTTCGACGAGCCGGCCCGCGAGCCTGGTACGTCGGTGGTCGTCACCGGGCCGGGCGGTCAGGTCCAGCGCGGCTCGTCCCGACTGGTGGGCACGACCGTGCACCAGCCGCTGGCCGACGGAGCGCCGGCGGGACGCTACGCCGTCGCATGGCGGGTGACCTCGGCCGACGGGCACGCGGTGTCCGGCAGTTTCTCCTTCACGGCGACGACGGCGCGGCCCGGCAGGTTCACGCCTACATGGACTGGCTCGGCAACCGCCCGCGGGCACGCGACCTCGACGGTGGGCCTGCGCCAGGTGGGGGCGTTCGTGGTGCTCGTCGCCCTTGCGCTGGCCTATGGGCGGTCACGACGTCGGCGTCGTTTGCCATGAACCTTTCGTCCGGTATGGCGCGCTTGCGCCACCGGCCGATAGCGTCCTGTGCAGCGGCCGGACGAGACGATCCTGCGCCAGCTGTCCCCTGACGGAGGTTCCCATGTCCGGTGAAGCGTCGCGCGCGACCCGCAGAGGGCGGCGCCGCCCGGCATTGGCTGTCATGGCCCTGGCACTGGGCCTGGCGTTGGCGTCCCCGCCACTGGCCAGCCAGGCCACCACCGCGGGGACAGTCTCCGCCGGGCATCGGCTCACGGCCGGCCAGTTCGTCACCTCCCCGGACGGGCTCAACCGGTTGATCATGCAGTCCGACGGCAACCTGGTGGAGTATTCCGACGGCACGCCCATCTGGTGCACCGACACCAACGGGATCGCGAACGGCGGATACCTGTCGATGGAGACCGGCGGCAGCGCCAAGGTCTACACCAGCAGCGGCGCCGTCGCGTGGTCGTCAGACAGCAGCGGCACCGGTTCGGCCAACTACCTCGCGGTGCAGGACGACGGCAACGTCGTCGTCTACACCTCCGCCAAGAAGCCGGTCTACAGCGCCACGGCCCGTGCCATCACGCTGTTTCCCGGCGGGAGGCTGCGCGCCGGGCAGTCGCTCTACTCGGTCAACGAGAGCTACCGCGCGACGATGGGCAGCGACGGCAACTTCGTTCTGGCCGCGGGCAGTACGACGCTGTGGTCGTCCCGGACCGGTGGGGCCGCGATCGGTGGCTACGTCACCATGCAAACCGACGGCGACCTGGTTATCTACACCTCGGGTGGGCACCGGGTCTGGTCGTCGGGCACCGCCGGCACCGGGAGCGGCAACATGCTGGTCATGCAGGATGACGCCAACCTGGTGATGTACCGCTCGCTGAGCAACAGCGCACCGTGGAGCTCGCACACCTACGACGGGCTCGCCATGACGCCCCAGCACTACGCGCGGCAGTACATGGTCTCCAACTACCACTGGGGAGCGGACAAGTACCCGGCGCTGTACAACCTCTGGACCAAGGAGAGCGGCTGGCGCTACGACGCGGTCAACCCCGTCGGCGGCGACCCGAACACGCGGCCGTACGGCATACCGCAGGCCTATCCGGGGAGCAAGATGTCGGCCAACGGCTCGGACTGGCAGACGAACTTCAAGACCCAGATCCGTTGGGGGACGGGCTACATCAAAGCGGTGTACGGCAACCCCAGGGTCGCCTGGCAGCACTCGGTCGACCACGGCTGGTATGTACCGCCGGCCGCCGCCTGACGGTCAGCGGCGGCGGCGTCCGTCCGCGAACAGGCTCCACGCGTTGACGTTGTAGTAGTGAGCGAAGCCGTACTCCGCCTCCAGGTGCGGCTGGATCTGGACCAGGTCGACGGCCGAAAAGCTTCTGGCGGCCAGCGCACGGATGCGGGGGGCGCTGAGCACGTTCCAGTGATAATCGGCGCGCGGCTGCTCCTTGTGCTCGCGGGCGCTGGTCATGATGAAGAACGCGACGAGCAGTCCGCGCCTGGTCACCCGGACGGCCTCGGCCATGGCGCGCTCCATGGCCTGCAGCGAGAGGTGCTCGAAGATGTCGAAGGCGAGCACGTAGTCGACGCTGGCGGTGTCGTACGGCAGGTCGAGCATGCTGCCCTGCTCGAAGCGAACGCCCGGGTAGCGCCTCCTGGCATTGGCGATGTTGTCCTCGTTGAGGTCGATGCCGGTGTAGTCCAGGAACGCCGCGATGCCGTAGCTGTCGAAGTAGCGGTAGTCATTGGCCGATCCGCAGGCCAGCTCCAGCACCTTCAGCGTGGGAGCGCTGCGGCCCTTGAGAGCTTCGCACCAGCGGCGCTCGTAGGTGTCCTCCCGATCGGCGATGACCTGGCAGACCTCAGCAACGGCGCGGCGTTTGGCCGTGGCGGTGAATTGGCCCATGGTCACACCGAGTTCCTGTGCCCGGACCCGGATCGCCTCGTTGGCCTCGGCGCAGAACGCCAGTTCGTCCTTCATCAGTGTGTCGAACTCGTCGCCGAAGAGCTGCCGGATCAGGTAGTGCCGGGCCAGGATGCTCTGCGCGTTGATCCGGGGGTTCTGGTAGCCGCTGACGAGGTAGCCGTCCAGGACCTCGGGAGCTATTGCCGCCCAGCTCTGGCGCAGCTTGGCGTCCTCCTCGGCGATGTACTCGGCCGCGAGCATGCGCTGTTCGAGCCGGCGCATTGCCGCGAAAAAACGTACAGCGAGCGGCCGCGCCAGGGTGCGGCCGCTCGCTGACCACGGAGCGATCCTCTGAGTGAGGTCCACGATGTCCCTCCGGTGAGTCCCAGGCCGGCTGACTGACCACATGCCGGTGCTCTTGCTAGCCACCCTAGGGTGTGGCGTGACGCGACGCTCGGCAATGCGTCACTACCGGTGTGGCGACCGGGCTTTCGGCCACGACACCGCTGCCCTTTAGGGTCAGCGCACGGTGTCGCGCAGGAACGCAGACGCACGCGACCACGCCAGCTCGGCCTGCTCGCGGTCGTAGGTGCCCAGCAGGTTTTCGTCGTTGTAGAAGGCGTGACCGGCCGAGTAGGTGAACAGCTCGGCGCTCGCGCCGCCGACCCGGATCTTGGCGAAGGCCGCCTCGACCGCCGCCACCTCGATGGAGTGGTCGTCCTGGCCGTAGTGACCCTGGACCGCTGCAGTCAGGCCGGCCGGGTCGAAGTCCGCGCCGGGGAAGCCGTAGAACGGCACGGCCGCCGACACCCGGTCGCCTTCGCGCGCGGCCAGGCGCAGGACGAAGCCGCCGCCCATACAGAAGCCGATGACCCCGACGGTGCTGGAGGTGACTGCGTCCAGGCCCAGCAGGTAGTCGACCGCTCCGGCGAGGTCGCCTGCCGCCCGGTCCTGCGGAAGTGTCTGGGCCAGCTGCATCGCCTCGGCGGAGTCGTGGGTGGTGCTGCCTCCGTAGAGGTCCGGCGCGAGTGCGACGAAGCCCTCGGCGGCGAGGCGGCGGACGACGTCACCCATGTGCGTGGTGAGCCCCCACCACGCCTGGATCACGCCGACACCGGCGCCCGAACCCGACTCGGGCACCTCGAGGTAGCCGTGGGCGGTGCTGCCGTTGCTGGGAAATGTGACGTTCTGCTGGGGCTCGGCTGCCTCGTCGGGCTGCTGGTCGGGCTGCTGGTCGGGCATACCGGGCCTCGCTTCTGCTCGGAGGCATGGGCGGGCCGGATCACTGTAGGCGGGCTGCCGTGGCGCCGGCACAGGGGGTGATCTGGTTGCGGGGTCCGGTCCGGGGTGCGGCAGGATCGGCCGGTGCCTAGCGACCTCGACCCGCGTCGCTGGCGGGCCCTGGCCGTCTGCGCCACCGCCTTGTTCATGACCCTGCTCGACGTCAGCATCGTCAACGTCGCGCTCCCCTCGATCGGCAGCAGCATCGGCGCGCAGCCCGCGGAGCTGCAGTGGGTCGTGTCGGGATACGCGTTGGCGTTCGGCATGGTGCCGATCCGGCGGACGGCTCGGTGACGACCGCGGGCGCCGGCGCATGCTGCTGCTCGGCATCGGCGCCTTCGTCGCCTGCAGCGCCGCCGTCGGGCTGGCGCCGACGCCGGGTGTCCTGATCGCCGCACGGGCCGCCCAGGGCCTGGCGGGCGGACTGATCAACCCGCAGATGTCCGGGCTGGTGCAGCAGTTGTTCCCGCAGGCCGAGCGCGGCGCCTTCGGAGTCATCGGGACCGTCGTAGGGACAGCGACGGCGGCCGGGCCGGTGGTCGGCGGCGGCATTATCGCCATCGGCGGCGAGCAGTTCGGCTGGCGGTTGTGCTTCCTGGTCAACGTGCCGGTCGGGATCATCTCGTATCTGTTCTGCCGACACTGGGTGCCTGCCGCGCCGCCACGCAGAGCGCCGAGAGCCCTGGACCTGACCGGTGCGGCTCTGCTGACGGCCGGTGTCTTCGGGCTGCTGTTCCCCGCCGTGCAGTTCGACGCCGACCACGACCCCCGCCTGGCGTTGCTGCTCGTCCCGGCGCTGGGGCTCCTCGCCGCCTTCGTCGCCTGGGAACGCGGACCCGGCGCCCGGCGGGGTCATCCGCTGATCGACCTCGCGCTGTTCAGGATCCGCTCGTATGCCGGGGGGGTGAGCCTGGCGCTGCTGTTCTTCTGCGCCTACACCGGCACTCCGCTGGTGCTTGCGCTGTTCCTCCAGGAAGGGCTGGGCTTCTCGCCGCTGCAGTCGGGGCTGACCGCGTCGGCGTACGCGGTCGGCACGGCGGTGTCCGCGCCGATCGGCGGCCGGCTCGTGCCGCGGATCGGCCGGCGGCTGCTCGTCTGGGCGCTGGTGCTCTTCACCTTCGGTGTCGCAGCGGCGGCCGTGGTCGCGGCCCGCTCCGCCGGGGCCGTGCCCCCCGGCCAGGTGGGGCTGCTGATGGTCCTACCGTTGCTCGTCGCGGGCCTCGGGGGCGGCAGTGTCATCACGCCCAACCAGGCCCTCTCGCTGAGCGAGGTCGAGGTCTCCGGCGGCTCGACGGCCGGCGGGATGCTGCAGACCTCCCAGCGCATCGGCAACGCCATCGGGGCGGCGGTGATCAGCGCGGTGTTCTACGCGGTCTCCAGCGGGGTCGCTCACGGATCGGGTGCGGCGAGCCAGGCCCAGTTCGGCCGTGCATACGCGCTGAGCCTCGTTGTCTCCGTGACGTTTGCGCTTGCTGCCCTGGCTCTCGCGATCCGGGACGGTCGCTCGGCTCACTAGGCCGTTCGCCGGGTGAGCAGGACGGCCTTGCGGACGGCCGCGATCTCGTCGTCGGAAGGCCGGCGACCCGCCGGCATCGACAGTCCCAGGCCCGCGGTGGCGTGCCGGCGTCGAGCACGGCCCGCACCCAGGCAACTACCCGCGCGGGCTCCTCGACCGTTCACCACAACCTTGACGGTCCGCCCACCTCGCAGCATCAGTTCGGCGTCGGCGCCGCCGCGGAAGTTCCCGAGCCACCGGGCATCGGTGAACACCACTATCGCTCCGTCGATGTCGTGCAGCCCGGCAGGGATGGTGTACCGCTGGCCGGTGCGCCGCCCCGAGACCCGCAGCAGGCCCAGCGGGATCCGCGCGCCCAGCGGCGAGGGCAACACGAGACGCAACAGAGGGTTGGCCGCGAGCCGGACGAGCCAGTGGGGTGGTGGCGTCACCGAACCGGGTCGCTCACAGGCACCCCTCAGGTTCGCCAGGCGACGACCTGCGGCCATGACGATCCTCCGAACCACCGGCCCCCGGTCAAGGGCCGGAGGAGCGGCAGACGTGGCCCATGGGTGTCACCACTGTCCGCGGATCTGCCGGATGGTCAGCGCGTGGTCTTGAGGCCCTCCGAGGCTCGATGCCACTGCATCGCCAGGGCCAGCGTGGCAATGTCCTTCGGTTTGGACAGCGACAGACCGGTGACCCGCTCGACGGTATTCAGCCGATTCGTCACCGTGTTCCGATGGCGGAGCGTCCGCACAGCGACTTCCGCCATTGACCCTTCCCCGTCGAGGTAGGCCTCGAGAGTCTCGAACACGGCCGCCCGCTCGTGCGGAGGCAGCGCAACCAGCGGCCTGAGTACGTCGTCGGCCAGAGCCTCGGCAAGCTCGTGGTTGGCAGCGAGCAGGGCTGCGGACCAGTGGCTGCTGAGTAGATGCACGCCGGGACCGACCACCGATTGGGTAACCATGCGCGCCAGCCGTGTCCCCCGCGGCACCCGCGCCAGCCCGTCCACGACAGCGGCGCCACACTTCCAGCTGGACAACGGATGCAGTAGGGCGACGACCTCTTCAGCGGTCCTACCAGCGAGGAGCACGACGCCGACGAGTTCCTCGCCCACCCAGCCGAAGTGGAAGGACATCCGGCGGGCCTCGAGTCGCGCCGTCGAGGCCACCAAGGTCTCCAGGCTCGAGGGGACGCCGTCGGCCACCAGGACCAGATACGTCCCTTCCGTGAGCAGACGGAGACTTCGCGCAGCCTCTCTCACGACAGATGCGTCGCCCTCAGCCTGCATGACGAGTCGTTCGAAGGCTTTTGCGGAAACGGCGTTCAGCTGTCGCGACAGAGCCTCTTCGGTGCGCAGGTACGCCTCGACCACCTCGGCTATGTTCGCCTCGACCGCTTCCCACACCAGGATGCAGCTGTCGAGGAACGCTTTGTCGCCGGCGTATCCGCGCGCTCGCCCCTCGGAGATGATGGCCTCCCACAGGATCCTGAGGTCGATGCGGTAGGAGTGCAGCAGCGCGGACAGGGCAAGGCCCTGCTCGGCACGCAGCCGGCCCACCTCAGACGGGGCGGTCACCAGATGATCGGGGATGGGCTCACCCAGGACCCGGATCAGCGCCACTGCCAGGGTGCGGCGCATGTAGCGATTAAGGTCCGCCTGGCTGACCAGTGATCCTGCGTAGGCGGGTTCGTCGGCTTGGACCCGCGCTACGGCGGTGGCCGTGATCTCGTCCAGGCGTTCGTCCAAGAGGTGCAACGCGATCGCCCGCAGCTGAGACGCCGAGACCGCCAGTTCGTCGGGGTCCTGCACCGGATCTCTCCTCTCGCCTCGCCGGCCTTCCCCGGTGACCAAGGGGAAGCCCAACCGGGTGGAGGCACATGGCCGTCCGCCGGGCAGATGCCGCAGGCACCGTCGGCTGCCGTGAGGTGAGCCACCCCCGCTGCGAGCCTACGGGTTAGTGCCCGACGCCGTTCACTTCAGGCGAGCATGAAGTCGCTGATCCTGGCCAAGCGGCGAGCGCGTACCGCGCGCTCTGCCATGGCCACCTCCAGCGTCACGGGAATGAACAGTGCGCGGTCGGGCATCTTCGACTGCGCGACGCGGTCGAGGTCGGCGCTGATCACGGTCCCCACCGTCGCGTAGCCACCGCCGGTCACCGCGTCTCGATGCAGGCAAATCAACTCGGCGCCGCTCGGCACCTGGATGGATCCGATCGGGTAGCCGAGATTAACCACGTTGCTGGGATCCGCGCCCGCTCCGAACGGCGCGGTCCTGGGGACGAACTCCAATGGGGCTCCGGTGAGTCGGTAGCCTGTGCGGTTCGCCTCCACGGTCACGTGGTAGGGCGTCGAGTAGAGCCTCTCCACTGCTTGAGCAGTCAGTCGGTAATCGCAAAGTCCGGGCACCACTCGGATCTCTTGTTCGGTGGGATACGACGGCCGTCGCTTCTCGGCGACGCTCACCCCTGCGCGTGTCCTGGTTCCGGCTCGAAACGCCTCTCCGATGGTCAGCACGTCGCCGGCCTGCAACGTCCGTCCTCGGAAACCACCCAGCCGAGAAAGCGCGTAGGTGGAACGGCTCCCCATCACGACAGGGACGTCGATACCACCCCGAACGGCGAGATAGGCCCTCGCGCCCGTATGCATCATCCCGAACGAGATGGTCTGGCCCGCTCTGACCAGCTGGCTGCACCATGGCGGAACTCGCTGACCGTCGAGCTCCACGTCGATGGTGGCGCCCGTGACGGCGATGAGCGTGGTGACTGCAAACGTCATGGTCGGACCGAGGAGGGTCACCTCGATCGTGGCGGCTCGGGGATCGTTGCCCGCCAAGGCATTCGCGATGTCGTGCGCGAACATGTCCATCGCTCCGGATGGCGGGATGCCCTGGGCGTAGTAGCCGGGTCTCCCGCGGTCCTGGACGGACGAGTAGAGGCCCGGTGTGACGACCTCAATCATCCGTCAAGACCTCCAACAGCGACCGGTTGTACGCGTCGGGACCCTCGAGGAAGGCGCTGAGATCGAACTCGGAGTCGTGTATGCGGTAGCGGAAGGTGCCCTCCACCACGGATTTACGGATGGAGTCGTACTCCTGCCTGCCGATCGGACGGTACTTGAAGATGTCCCCGCTTCGGGGAAGCACGATGCTGTCGGCGAAGTCAGGAAGGCGTTGCTCGGAGTCGAAGACCGGTGCCGGCGAACGTCCGAGGAGCTGGAAGCCTCCCGCGCCACGGACAGGGTAGATGGTGGAGAACGCTCCTCCATGTCCCAGCGCACGCTCGGGTGTGTCCGTCCGGGGTCTCAGGTACTTCGGCACCTCGAGCTGTCGCTCTCGGGGAACGAGCTAGTAGCACTCCGCATTACCGGGCACAAAGCCGATGAACGTTGCAATGAATGGGCTGGACGAATGCGCCGCGATGAGCCTCTGGACGTCTTCGAACCCGTTCATATCGGCGGAGTACTGCAGATCGGTCAGAGCTGGTGCCTGATGTCGTTCGCGGAACCTCATCTGCGTCTCGCGCGTCCACGGGTCGTCGTAGTAGATGGGCATGTCGATCACACGGGCGCGGATCCTCACGCGCGCCGGCCCACCCGACCCGCGATGACTGTCCGTCAGGGTCGAGACGATGTCGCGGGGGTCGAGCACGTCTGGTGCCACCCGCAGCAGGTAGCTCACGTGCGCAGGACAGATGTCGACCACGCCGGAGATCTGCCGATCTCGCACGTCGTCGGTGATCGCGATGACTTTGAGGGTGGTCGTGAGAGACATCTCCTGCGCCAGTTCGACGAAGACAAACTCGTCCCCTCCGAAGCTCAGCCGAGAGCCGTCGTCCAGCTCAATCACCTGTTGCCTTCCCGTCCGCGTCCATCGCTGCTCGGGCGCTTCGAGAAAAGGCCGAACGCACGTCGACGCCTTCGCTCGTCAGGCGCCGCAGCACTGCGCGCGCGATCTCGGGAGCGTTGGGCCGATCGCCGTGCACACACAGTGACTGTGCGGTCAGCGGGACCCTCTTGCCCGAGGTGGTGATGACGTATCCCTTCGCCAGTCCCGCCGCTCGGTCCGCGACCTTCTCCGGGTCCTTCTCCCCAGGCACCGGTTCGATGATGTTCTTGCTGTCGTCGTCGTATTCGAGGTCCGTAGCGGCATCGAGCACGACAGGCAGCCCCGCAGCCGCCACCGCGGCCGCACCGGCACCTGGTGCGATCAGGAGAGCGAGACCGGGCTGGAGCGACTGGAGCTCCAGGCTCACGCGGGAGGCGAGCTCGGCTGACTCGGCAACCTGTCCGTACAGAGCGCCGTGTGGTTTCACGTGCGTCAGCGGAACTCCTTCGGTGAGGGCCAGGCCGTGCAGCGCGCCGGTCTGGTAGACGATGTAGTCCACGACGTCGTCGTCGCTGATCTGCAGCCGTCGCCTGCCGAACCCGAGCAGGTCCGGATACCCGGGATGGGCGCCCGCGGAGAGGGCCAGTTGGCGAGCGAGAGTCAGCGATCGGCGCATCTGGCCCGGGTCGCCGGCGTGGTAACCACAGGCGATGTTCACCGTGGTGACCAGCGGAAGCAGCTCAGCGTCCCGCCCAAGCGTCCATCGACCGAAGCTCTCGCCGGCATCGGCGTTGAGGTCGATCTGGTCGACCGTCATGCTGGCTCCCCGTTCCGGGACGAAGGAGCAGCCAGCACGCTGTCCAGCACCTCCACGAACACATCCACATGGCCCGGCCCGAAGATCATCGGGGGCTTGATCTTCAGGACGTTGCCGTGCGCCCCGGTCGGATAGACGATGACACCCTTATCCTTCATGCGCTCGCTGATGGCGAGCGCCTCTACATCGGCTGGTTCCTGGGTCTCGCGGTTCCGAACGAGCTCGACGCCGAGGTACAACCCCCTGCCGCGCACATCGCCGATCACCTCATGTCTGGACTTCAGCTGCTCCAGCGACTGCAGGAAGTACGCCCCCACGTCGGTGGCCCTGCTCTGCAGCCCGTCGCCTTGCACGATGTCCAGCACGGCGGTGCCGATCGCGCAGGACACCGGATTCCCACCAAAGGTGTTGAAGTACTTCACGCCGTCATCGAAAGCGTCGGCGATGGCGCGTGTTGTCACGACCGCCGCTATCGGGTGCCCGTTCCCCAGCGGCTTGCCCATCGTGACGATGTCCGGTACCACCCCCTGGGCCTGGAACCCCCAGAAGTGCGAACCCAGTCGGCCGACGCCGACCTGCACCTCGTCAGAGATGCACAGTCCTCCCTCCGCGCGCACCGCCGCAAACGCCGCCCGCAGATAGCCGTCCGGGAAGACGATGTTGCCCGCCGTCCCCATCAGGGACTCAGCGATGAAGGCAGCGAGCGGCTTGCCCTCGCCCGTGAGAGTCTTCGCCACCTTCGCCACCTCGCGCGCATACTTGCTCCCTGCGTCGGGGTCATGGGCACCGAAAGGTCCGCGGTAGACGTCTGGCCGAATGACCTCGTGCGTCGTCGACGGCGCTCCTCGTCCTCCGGGACCCTTGTAGCGGTCAGGGCTGATCCCCATCACCGCTGCGGTGTTGCCGTGATACGCGCCGTCGATCACGATCACGTCCGTTCTGCCCGTGACCTGTCGCGCCATCCGGAGCGCCAGGTCGTTGGCTTCGCTTCCGGTGCAGACGAAGAAGACGACTTCGAGCGGGCCGGGAAGCGTCGCCACCAGTCGTTGCGCGTACGTGGCGATCCCCGGGTAGAGGAATCGGCTGTTGGTGTTGAGCTTCTTCAACTGCGCCGCCGCCACCTGGATGATTCGGGGTTCCGCGTGCCCGACGTGCGTCACGTTGTTGATGGCATCGAGGTAGCCGTAGCCGTGTTCGTCATAGAGCCAGACGCCACGCCCGCGGACGAAGTTCGGCGGCGACGCGTAGTAGGCGCGCTGTGACCTGGCCAGTCGCCGGTCCCGCAGCGCCTGGACGTCTGGGCCCTGGAGTCGGGTCTCCTGTTCGGGCCTCGACGGCAACCTCAACAACAGGTCAGGGTCGGCGCTCAGAACGTTCCAGTTCGCCACATCCGAGACTCGGACGCGCTGTGGTGGCGGCGACACCGCGAGGTCTGCTGAGCCGACTACGTGGATCTGGACAGTGGCGCCGAGACCGAGCATGTCGCCCGAGGGAGCGACGGTGCCGAGCAGATCTCCCGGCTGCAGGCGATCGCCGACGCCGACCGTCGCGTCGATCCCCCACCAACAGGTCCAGAAGTGGGCACCGTCAGCACCGTCGAACGTATGCTCGGCCACCACGGGGCCACCGTCGGTGACCTTCACGATCTGCCCCTTCGCGGGGAAGCGTACCGACGACCCGGGCTGGGCGAGCACGACCGACCCGAGCTGGATGGTTGCCGGCTCTCGTGGTGGCTGTGCGCGTCGGTCGGCGCGAAGGAGTGACGGAGCAAGATGCCGGCTGAATCCGGTCCTGGCCGTTCGGTCGCCGAGCAGGGCATCCACCGCGCTTCCGACCTCGGTGGGATCGCACCAGTCGATGTCGTCCCACAGACTGCTCGCGGGTGAGAGGTCCAGCTCGGTCCACACCCCTTCGTCGATAGGGGCGACGAGGTCGGCATGCTGAAGGACTCGTGCCCACCGCGCCGGGTCGATAACGCGCGCGGTGCCCAAGCCGCACGCCGACCGGAGGGTCACCTCGGCATAGCTCGGGGCGATATGAGCGATCTTCCGCAGCGCCGGCCACGTATGCCGCATCCGGTCGCGGCCGTATCGGTTCTCCGAGGTGCTCGTTCGCCGAGTCCAGACGCCGACGTTGACGCACAGGCGAGCCGCCGCCAAGGGGAAGATCACGGCGATCTCGGCCTCGGACAGAGGCGCCACCGAGTGGAACCCTTGCACGACAGCGCTGGCCGCCCACAGCGGGTCTTCCTTGCGCAGCATGGCGTATGCCACCGCGATAGCCACCTCCGCCACACGTGCTGTGAACAGGGCGTCCCCCACGTCCAGCACGCCGCTGACCTGCTGTCCTCCGTCGGCGTCAGGACGCACCAGGACGTTGAAGTCGTTCAGGTCCTGATGGACCACGCCCGTTGGCAAGGTGTCGAGCTGGGGCCGTACCCGGTCGAACCAGCCGAGAACGCGAACGACGAGTTCGCGGTCTTCGGGCGCTTGGATGAAGGGCAACGCTTCCTCGACGACGACACGTGCGTTGCGCAGGTCCCATTGGTGCGACTGCGAGTGCCGCGAGTCGAGCCGTGCCAAGGACTGGGTGAGCCGCCCAGCCACACTCCCCAGCTCCACCAACAAGGACTCCGACTGGTCCTCGACCTCGGAGATCATCTTGCCGGGCAACCACGTCAAGAGCCGGGCGACGAACTGGCGTTGCCGGCTCTCGACCGTGACCCATACCGCACCGGACAGGGTATGCACCAGACGGGGGAGCGGAAGGTCCGGCACATCGTCCTCGAGATGCGTCAGCACGCTTTCCTGCCAGAAGAGCGCTTCGGTGACGGCGCCTTCGGAGACCTTCAACAGGAACTCGTCACCGCTGCTGGTTCGGATCCTGTGATTGTGATCCACCTCGCCGCCGAGCTCCTCCTGTTCCTCGACCTTCATGCCGTACTCGTCCAGCAGGACCTGGACGACATCGGCTGGTGTCAGCGAACCACGGTCGTCCTCTTCAGACACGTGCATTAACCCGCTCCTCGCTCGTTGACGACTTTCCTTCGCCGCGCCTCAGCGCTGGTGGCGGTGTCGCCGCCCGTTCCCACCGACATGGCGACCGGCTCCGCGTCCCGACGTGTCGGCACCGTCCGCGACTATGTCCGGCGCCCCAGCGTGGTGCGGACGAGAGCGGACAGGTCTTTGTTCAACAGCCCGACGACGGCGATGATGAGGAATCCGTAGATGAACGTCTGCCAGCCCTGGCTGATGCCGAGCGACTGGATGAGCGTCGAGATCGTCGTCAGAAATATGGCGGCGGCGACAGTGCCGATGAAGCTGCCACGTCCGCCGAGGATGGAGGAGCCACCGACTACCACCACGGCGATCGACGGAAGAAAGTACGCATCCCCCATGCCGAGCGTCGCGCCGCCGCCGTAACCGACGAGAAGCATCCCCGTCAGCGCCGCGCACAACGAGCTCACGACGAACGCACCTACGACGATCCTTCGGACCTGAACGCCGGCCACGTGAGCCGTGGCGCGGTTGCTGCCGACGGCATAGAGGCGCCGTCCGAAGACGCTGTACCGCTGGACGACCGTCCCCAACAGCGCGATGAGGATCAACAGCAGGATGGGGACGGGGATATGCAGCCATGAACCCAGCATCAGCGTTGCCAAGAATTGGGGAGTCGACCCGGGCACGGTTCCCTTGGTGTAACCGAGCGCGACGCCGGCGATGATCAGCTGCGTCCCCAAGGTCATGATGAACGACGGAACCCTTAGCACGGTGACGCCTACGCCGTTGACCAGGCCGATGAGGCCGGCAATTGCCAAGATCTCGATCACGGTCGGGACGGACGCGGCTTGCCCCAGCCAGGCGGTGGTGAGCACACCGGCGAGGGAGATCGTCGAGGCTATGGACAGGTCCAGCTCCCCGACGAGGATCACCAAACCCTGGCCGAACCCCACCAGCGTCAGCATCGAGGAGATCACCAGAATCGCCGAAACTGTGCTCCATGAGCCCAAGGACGGACTCACCAGCCTGGACAATGGCATCAACAGCGCACTCACCAGGAAGATCAGCAGTATGTACCGGGTCTGCCCGTCCAGACGCAGAGTGGGCCGCGCACGCGGGACGGCCGTCGCAGCTCGCATCAGCGGTCACTCCCGCTGACGATCCCGTCGCGCCGGGGGTCCGGCTCGGCCTTGTCCGGCACCGCAGTCCGAGGCGTCTGCTCCGACAGGCGAAGGCTGGCCAGGCCGATGAGCACGGCGAGGATGAGCACCAGTCCTTGGACGATGCCGGTGTAAAAGGTCGAGACCCCTACGGCGAACAGCAT
>JAABUK010000577.1_pt1 | contig 75273 bp, 53 predicted proteins | sample 5559141 | NCBI WGS metagenome assembly JAABUK01 (sample SAMN10711869, study PRJNA513367) | rock metagenome | isolation source: Antarctica rocks | place: Antarctica: Victoria Land, Pudding Butte nord | collected 2016-01-03
ACCCGCTGCTCCAACGACACATAGCTGAACATCCCATCCTGAAACCGCTCGTCTCCACGCATACCCGTAAGACGACCTCCACGTGCTCAGAGCCTGTGGATCGGTATCTATTTCAACAAGCTCCTAGCTTGCAATTCCCGCGAAGTGATCGTGCGCGACATGAAGCTGCCCGAAGTGGTCGTGAAGGCAAAGGGCTACGGTGTAAGAGCGTTCCGGCAGTCGTGGTGGACGGCAAACTCGCTGACTGCTGCGCAGGTCGCGGTCCCCAGGAGCAAGCATTACGTGCCGCTGGGATCGGGGCACAACTCTAGAAACCTCGTACCCAGGATCGGCATGGCCGGGTCAAAGGCCATGCCGATCCTCATCAACTCTGCGCTCGCATCCACTCTCGCGCACCCATCTGCACGGGGTCCCACGGACTGGAGAGCGGTGGGGCATAGCTCAAATCCAGGTCGCTTAATCCGCTAATAGGTCATCTCCTGAAAGAGAGCCGTAGCGAAGATGTCGAGCCGCTTGGGAATCTCCGACCGCTTGTTGCCGAGGAGCTGCGCTCCGAGCAGTTTTCCGGTCTGCCGCTATGGAGCCATCATCGTTGACCTCCACGTCGACGAGCTGTGGAGCCTCACGTTTTACCAGTATCAAAGCACGTGCCATTAGGATGCGATAGCCGTCCGGTCCAAACAGCGTGCTCAGAGCATGGCGCAGCCTTTGACACACACGACACGTGTCTGAAAGGCCTCAGGTCGATGAATCTCTCATCCTCAATCCCATGCGGATGGTGCCTTACGGAGAGTAGATCGACAGAGACGATGCGCAGAATCAGGGCGCGTTCCACACACGGTCTTGCCGAGCGGCTGATTGCCTACGAAGCCGCTTTGGACCGTACGTCCCAGGAGGGACGTGTCGCTCGTGGGCTCCACAACAACCAGCGGATCTCAAAGAAGAGGGCCTCACCGGAAAGGCGACGGAGGCGAATCCTTTTCGTATGCCGACTTCGCCATTTGGTCAGCATACCAACTTTACTCAGCCAAGTATATTATTGCCGAAATAAGCCCTGATCGATACGGCGGAACCGCCGGTCCTCTGGATAGTGCACCGCTGTATGACAGGTTGAGAGGTGCGGGGAAGGCCTGAACTGACCACCCCGAGTATAGGCTTCATGATTTCTCATCACTCCCAGCGCTGATATCTCCGAACCTCAGGATTCCCGCGAAACGCCTAGACTGCTGTGTGGATGAAGTGCCTGACCGCCGGCGCAGGAGCAACTGGACTTGCCCTCGCCATAGAATGTCGGCGATTTGGCCTACCAGTCCGATTGATAGACAAGGCGAAGCGTCCGGCGCAGTGGTTGCAGGTGCTTGTCGTTCAGGCCCGGACCTTGGAACAACTCGATCGATATGGAATCGCTGATCAGGCACTGGCTCAAGGACGAACGGTGACACCTTGAACCGCCGGGTTCATCCTGACCAGGCGTAAACCCCTCGGTGATACCTTTCCAGATCGCCGCCTCACGTCCAGCGGCCCTTCCCTTCTGTGATCGTGATGTACCGATCGATGGGCAATCCGGCCAACCGCTCGACCTTGCCGCTCGGAAGCGGCCAGTGCACCTCGACCCAATCGATCTTGGTCGCTTGCCCTAAGCCGAGGACAATCCTGGGATCGTGGGACGAGAGATAGCTGCCGCCGCCGACTTTAAATACATGCCGCTTCAGATCGCCCGCCTGGTAAACGATCTTCGCGCCAATGGCATCGATGTTGGCCTTGCGGCCTACCAGCCGAATTCCCAGCCAGTGATTTTGCCGGCCGGCATTGTTGCGCAGAAGAACCGGTGCTCCATCGTTCACAGCGACCAGAACATCGACAGATCCATCATTGTCGAAATCCCCCAACGCCATGCCGCGGCCCGCGATGTTCCGGGTGAAGATCGGGCCGCTCTCGGCGCTGACGTTTTTCCATGAGTTCCCTTCGTTCTCGAACAGCAACATGGGTTCCGTGTACCGCACACCCTGCATGTGATTTTCGATCGTCGTATCGGGGTGTCCGTTCGAGAGCAGCAGGTCCAGGTTGCCATCGTTGTTGTAATCGAAGAACTTCAGACCCCATCCGCTCATAAACATCGTCGCAGCCCCTATCCCCGACCGGGCGGAGACGTCGTCAAACGTCCCATCCTTGTTGTTTCGGTACAAGGAGTAGGTCTCATGGTCCACGTTGGCCACAAACAAATCGACCCATCCATCCTGATCGAAGTCTGCCGCGTCCACACCCATGCCGGAGCGCGCCACCCCGAAAGGGCTGTAGGCGACGCCTGCCAACACCCCGGCATCCTCGAATCTGCCCTTGCCACGATTGAAAAACAAGCAGTTCGGAGCTGTGTCGTTCGCTACAAACAGGTCAAGCAATCCATCATTGTTCACATCCGCGGCAACCACGCCCCAGGCCTTGCTGGGCGACTTCCCGATCCCCGACTCCACGCTCACGTCCGTAAAGGTGCCATCGCCATTGTTGTGGAACAGTCGCGATGCCGTCGCCTTGTACACGTTAGGCTTGCAGTAAAAATTTTGCCCCGCGTCCTTGTTGCCGCACCGCACATTCTTCCCTTTGTCGAAATCAGCGAAGTTGCAGACGAACAAATCAAGCCGGCCGTCGTTATCGTAATCGAACCAGACGGCGCTGGTACCCCATCCGGGAGCTGCAACGCCTGCTCCCGCCGTGACGTCGGTAAAAGTGCCATCGCCGTTGTTGTGGTACAGAATATTGTTCGGGTACTGTGTTACATAGATATCCGGCAGCCCGTCGCCGTCGTAATCTCCTATCGCTACACCCATTCCATAGGCGTTCCCCGTCACGCCCGCTCGAGCGGTGACATCCGTGAACGTACCATCACGATTGTTCCGGTACAGGGCGTTTCGCTGCGGTGACTTCGGCTTGTAGAAGTCGCAGGGCCCGCTGTTTACGAGGTAGATGTCTATCCATCCATCGTTATCGAAGTCGAGAAACGCACATCCGGCGCCTACCGTTTCCGGCAGGTACATCTGCTCGGAGATTCCTGCAACGTGATTCCAGTGGATGCCGCTTGTGGATGCAGGCACCTCCTCGAAAGCGGGGCGCCTCTCGCCAGGAACCCTTCCCGGTCCTGCGCTCGGTAAAAGTGCGTGAGCGATCCCCCGCGGCAGAACTGCACCCACGGTGGAGCACCCAAGCAAACTCAGAAAGTGCCGCCTCGATGCCCTGCTCAAACCCTCTCTCCGGCCCATCATCATCGACGCCTGTCTCGAGAGCTTGTCCCAAACTTCGAGATTGCCCTCGAACGCATCGGGCAGATCACCCATCAATACCAGAGCTCCTACCGAGGTGCCGCATGGCCCTCGACCGTATCCGTTCCCGGCTTGGCGTTCGCGGCAACTTTGGCTTGTTGCGCGATCTGCTGCGCGGCCCCTTCCCTGTTTCCTGTGCGCGAGTAAGCCATCGCGAGCTGATAGTGCCCGGCAGGATCAGCTGGCTCCAGCTTCACATACCGTTCCAGGGGAGGTACTGCGTCCGCGAACTTCCCGGAAGCCGCCAAGGACATGCCCAACGCCAGGTACGCCTCAGAGAATCCCGCGTCGATCTTTGCCGCCTGCCTGAAAGACTGGATAGCCTCGTCCAGGTGGTCCGCTCGCCGGGCAAGCTCTCCCAGGATGAATTGCGCCGCCGCGTTCAAAGGATCAACCTCACCCTCTTTCTGGAATTCAGCCCTGGCTTCCTCCGTTGAGCCCGTGTTTCCCGCAGACGCCAGCAGGATCTGCCCAAGCCGATAGTGAATGCCGGGCGTCTGCGGATGCTCTTCCAAGATTCCGCGATAGATCGCAGATGCCTCCGCATTCTTTCCCCGCGCTTCCAGCGCTTCAGCCTCAAGCTTGTGAGCCTGGAACGAGGACGGAGCTTTGGCTGCGAGCTCCTGCGAGGCACGTACCCCCATCTCCGAGAAGTAGTGTGTGGCGATGTACAGAACCTCGGGATCGTCCGGGTACTCACGCTCCAACAACAGAAGCGCGTTGACCACGGTCTGCGAATCGTGGAGACCCATGCCGCACCGCGTCTCCGCCATCGCCGCACGGTAGCGAACCTGCTTGTCGGTGACATTTGGAAGAGCCCGCTTCAGCACCGGAAGCGCCTCGGCGCAACGTCCCTGCTGTACCAGGTCAACCCCATGCTGAGCCGCCGCGGCGGATGTTGCCTTCGTCATCTGCCCAGCAGCTCCCCGGGCCGTGAGAGAACCGTCCGCTGCTGCCAGCAAAGTCAGCAACAACCCCAGGATGCGGCTCATAAGCACCCTTTCCACTGCTCGTCCCATCCAGTCGCTGGAGGACACGGTCAGCATAACACGTGAGGTTTTTCTGGGGAGGAACGGGGTCAATACCACTTTAATATTGACATCAGTTGATTAAAAGCACGAATGTATACAAATCTGTTCTCCTGATTGGATGTAAGTCGTGTTGGATCCACCTAGCAAGGCACGCCCGCGACGCCGATTCCAGATCGCTCGAATCACATCTCTTCTGGGTCTCGCTCATGTTTTTGTTGTCGATTCATTTTGGGAGGTGCATATGTTCGGAAAATACCTACGCAACCTGGTCTGTCTTCTCAGCGCAGCACTCATCTTCGGGGTGGTCTCCGCTCCCCTCAATGCGCAGAGTGGATCGCAGGGATCGATCAACGTTACCGTCCAGGACGCCACCGGTGCCGTGATCCCAGGTACAAGCCTGGAACTCGTGGAGCGTTCCACCGACAGCACCCGTAAGGCTGAGACGTCCGGCAGCGGCACCTATTCCTTCGTAAACCTACCCATTGGCTCTTACTTTCTCTCGGTCAGCAAAGTCGGTTACGCGACCAAGAGGTTCGAGTCGCTCGTCGTGCAGGCCGCCCAAAGGACCGCCATCACGGCTCAACTCCCCGTCGGCAACGTGTCAGAGGTGGTGGATGTAACGGGTTCGGAGACTCCCGTACTCGAGACCACGTCGAACGCGATCGGCACTGTCGTCGACATGAAGCAGATTGAGGATCTGCCGCTTCAGGGTCGCGATCTCACCACCTTTTCTAGGCTCGTTCCGGGTTACAACGGCACCTTCAATGGCCTGCCGTCGACCGATCAGGGAAGCAATATCGACGGGGTTGTGGGAGCGGCGAACCGCATGAAGTTCACCGGCAACACCCAGCCGGCCGTCTCCCCCCGCCTCGAAACCATCGAGCAGATGTCGGTCCAGACCGACCAGCTCGACCTCAACTCCGGCTTCGGCCAGTCCAGCACACAGCTGAACTTTGTCTCCCGCCGCGGAAGCAACCGCTTCCATGGCCGCGCCTATGAAGACTTCCGCAATTCCGGCCTGAACGCCAACAGCTTCTCGAACGATGTGGCGGGTGTCCGCAGAAACAAGCTGATCCTGAATGACTTTGGTATCAGCGTTGGCGGCCCAGTCCTCCACGACAAGCTCTTTTTTTTCGGCAGCTTTGCCATGTCCAGGCGACCGGGCTCCACCACCGCCACCAACAACTTCTTCACCACTGCGGCCCAGGGAGGCGACTTCGTCTACCAGGGCACGGACGGTGTCACGCGTACCATCAACGTCCTGAAGCTTGCGCATAGTTCGAACCCCACTCTGCCCGGCACCATCAATCCGATCGTCTCCTCCCAGCTCGCTCTGATCAATAAGGCGGTCTCAAACGGCGGCATCACCCCAACCCCGGACCTGAATTTCAACCAGGTGCAGTGGAACAGCCCTAACGCGCGAAGCCAATACTTTCCCAGCGGCCGGCTTGACTTCAACATGTCCCAGCGTCTGAGGATGTACCTCTCATTCCTGCAATCGACCAACTCTCAGCCAAGCGTTGCCGCCGCGAACTTTCCCGGCTCCGACTTCTCCAATCAAACAGCCGGGAATAGCTCCAAGAACTTCACCGCCTCCTATGGCTTGGACTTCATCGCTACGCCTAATCTGATCAACCAGTTGAAGCTCGGATACCTATACAACGGGACCAAGTTCGCCTACAACGCAGCTCCTCTGTATGCGTCCCAGCCAACCGTCTTCTGGAACTTCGACACCTACGGTGCGAGCGGAAGTATGTCCGGCCAGGTCTACCAAACGCCGGTCAACACCTTCTACCCCATCCTCAGCATCTCGGACTCGGTCACCTGGCAGCATGCCGCTCACTCGGTCAGCTTTGGCGCCTCCTGGTATCGGGAGCAGGACCATTACTGGAATCCGCCGGTCGGATACAACAACTACTACCTTGGTCTCGCCAGCGGCGATCCTGCCCAGCAAGCTTTTACGACCTCGAGCTTGCCGGGGGCGGACAACAACACAATCGCAGAAGCTGCGCAACTCTATGCGGTTCTCGGGGGCAGAGTTTCGAGCATCGATGGCACATTCCCCTACAACTCCAAGACCAAGCAGTTTCAGCACACTATTGGCGCCTACAACCTGGACGAGGTTGTCAGTGCAACTGGCCTGTTTGCCGAAGATTCCTGGAAGGTCACACCCACGCTGACGTTGAACTATGGGCTGCGCTGGGATCTCGCCGTCCCTCAGCACGATCTCACCGGCGCCTATCATTCAGCGAGCCCCGCCGACATCTATGGCCCCTCCGGCCTCGGCAATCTGTTTCAGCCCGGCAAGCTCACCGGGAATATGAACCCGGTGCTCTCAACCAATCCGCAGCCCTATTCTCCGTGGCACCTCACTCCGCAACCAGCCTTCGGCTTTGCCTGGAACCCCAAGGTCGGCGATGGACCGTTGAAGGCCCTGATGGGCGAGGGCGGCACCGTTGTGCGCGGCGGCTTTGCTCTCCGCCGCTTCACAGAGCCCGGCCAGTACTTCTGGAACAACGCCGCTGACTACGGCTCGTTCTACTTCCAGAACTTCAACCTCAATGCGAACAACACTGGGCAAACAGGCACCTTTGCTCCGGGCAGCCTCGCCCTGGGTGGGACCGTCCCTGCCCTTAGCTACCAGCCCACGTCGTATCAGGTTTCAGCGCCGCAGTCCGACTACACCTTTATCGGAGGCCCGGGCGTAAACGGGCTCAACCCAAAAATCCAACAGCCGTACAGCGAATCGTGGAACCTGGGTATCCAGCGTTCGTTCGGAAGGTCGCGCGTGCTCGAGATTCGCTACAGCGGGAATCGAACCATACATCAATGGATCAATACCAATCCTAACGAGGTGAATATCTTTGAGAATGGCTTCGTGACCGAGTTCAAGAAGGCGCAGGCCAATCTCGCAACCTACGTGGCCGGCCATCCTAGCGTTTCCAATCCCACCTTCGAAGGGGCCGGCGGATCCCTGCCGATCATGACCGCCGCATTCGGTGGTGCAGGTGCCAGCGACTTCACCAACAGCCAGTTCGTGCGTTATCTGCAGACCGGGCAAGCTGGAGCGCTTGCAAGTGTGCTGAGCGGGATCAACGGCACCGTACCCTATTTCTGCAACCTGGTAGGGCAGGGCTTCGCTCCCTGCAAGAACAACATCGGCTACACGGGCTCAGGGGCCGGGTATCCCATCAACTTTTTTCAGGCGAATCCCTACGCGGCGGGATCGTCCACCGGTTACATGGTGGCCTCCGGCTACTCCAATTACAACGGCCTACAGGTCGATCTCCGTCAGGGCGCCTGGAAGGGCTTGCAGTTTGACGCGAACTACACCTGGAGCCATTCGCTTGGGCTCGCCAGCCCCAACGACTGGACCGGCGCTCTTACTGTCTTTTCACTCCGGGATCTCGGCAAAGGTTACGGGCCAAGCCTCTTTGATCTCACCCACGTCGTCCACGTAAACGGCACCTACGACCTTCCCTTCGGTCATAGCAAGGCCTTCTTGAGCAGCAGCCGTGTAGCTGACAAGGTGCTCGGCGGAATAACGGTTGGCACCATCGTCACCGCTCAGTCCGGATTCCCCTTCCGTCTCAAGGGCGGCAACAACACCTTCAACGACTATGGCGACAGTGGCGTCGTGCTCCACGGGATCACCTCCTCACAACTGCAGAAGGCCGTCGGCGTGTATCGCGTTCCCGGCAAGACATACGCCAATCTCATCGATCCCAAATACATCAGTTCCAGGGGTGCCAACCCTGCGTACATCACACCAAACACGACGCCCGGAACAATCGGCAGCATCATCTATCTCCATGGCCCGCACGCGTTCTTCCAGGACCTCTCGCTTTCCAAGGCGATACCAATCCACGAACGCTTCATGTTCCGGCTCCAGGGTGAATTCCTGAATGCATGGAATCATCCCGTCTTTGGAGCCACGCAGGCAGGTAGTTCCGGCGCATTCAATAACAACATACAGAGCCGCAGCTTCGGCCGGGGAGGAGTCACAAACGAGAGCACAGGCGATGGTGCCGGCTTCGGAAGAATCATCGAGTTGCGAGGCAACATCGAGTTCTGACGAGGGAGCGAAGTGTCCTGCGATAGCAATCTGAACGGGGCCGCCCCACCTTGAACGGCGCTCCCCTGCTCGAAGGTTTGCAGATGATGGGCTGCCCACCCTCATGCCATCCATCATCGCTGCAAAGTTCCAGACGATCCGAGAACGCTGCGAGTCCAGCATCGCACCCTTACGCGGCGTACCTGCCATTTTCGGGTAATTCGATCCTGGTTCCTGAAAACCGGGCTCTCCATCAAGGTTGAGGCCCGTACATTCGAAAGGCATCTTTCCCCAAGGACGCGAACTGCGGAAAGGCGGGACAAAGTGAACTTCGTTCGGGGCGTCTCAGACGCAACATCGTCCAGGAGAAATCGCGAATATGAGCGGCTGACGAGAAAGCGCTCTTAGGAGGAGACGCTTGTGTCCTGGGTGATTGCGAGATCTGCAGCACCCCGCCTCAAGAGGACGTACACGGGGACTCCCAGCGCCACAATCACAAGCCCCGGCCAGGTAGTGTCCGAGCGGTACGCGAACAGAGCCAGCAGGATGATCGTGGCGCCCGCGATGTAGAGCGCAGGCAGGACCGGGTAACCCCACGCCTTATAGGGTCGTTCGGCATTAGGTCTCGTGCGTCGCAGCCGAAATACCCCGGCGATAGTAAGGATGTAAAAGAACAGCGCAGCCGAAATCACGTAGTCCAGGAGATCGCTGTACAGGTTCCCGTACGCCAGGGTGGCAGGATTGACGGTCCGGGGAAGAACCAGCAGTACCGACCACACACATTGAATCCCCAGCGCCCACCCCGGCACATTTGCCCGGTTCAGCCGGCCTGCCTGTGGAAAGAACAGACCATCTCGGGCGATTGCGTAGCATGCTCGCGCACCGGCCAGCGTCAGCGCGTTCACCGTTCCAAAGGTCGAGACCATGATGGCGGCCGCCATCAGTGACGCTCCAAATCTCGGAAAGATGGTCCGGAGCACGGCCGTCGCCACACGATCGCTCGGAGCCGTTTGGATCGCGGACATCGAGAGGCTCGTCAGGTATGCAACGTTGCACAGCAGGTACAGCACAATCACCGCACCTGTCCCGATCAGCAAAGCCAAGGGCAGATTGCGCCTTGGATTCTTCACCTCACCGGCCACAAAGGTGATGTCGTGCCACGAATCCGCTGAAAACAGCGATCCTGTCTGCGAAATACACAAAGCAACCCACATCCCGAAGCCGGTTGCCGCGGTCAAGCCCTTGCCCACGGAAGCCACGCTTTGCGCGGCCCACGGATGATCGAAGTTGGCATGGACCGCCGCTCGGTTCGCACACACCGTCAACCCGAGCAGCACGAGCGCGCCCAGCGCCCCGAGCTTTGCCACCGTAAAGACGTTGGTGATGATCTTTCCGTACTTCAGACCCAAACCGTTTCCGATCGCAAGTGCCACAATCACGGCAATAGCCAGCAACTGAGCTGTGGAGAGCGACACGGCATAGTGATCGCCCAAAGCGATCGGCTGGATCAGGTAGTGTGTTTCCGAAATGTTTGGAAACAGAACTCCCGTAAACCTCGCAAACGCAATCGCCACTGCGGCAATGGTCCCGGTCTGGATCACCGTCCAAAATGTCCAGCCATACAGAAATCCCCAAAGGGGAGAAAATGCCTCGCGCAGGTAGATGTACATCCCGCCTGCCTTCGGCATCATCGCCGCCAGTTCCCCGTAACTCAGCGCGCCCGTAACCGTAAGCAGGCCCGTGATCACCCAGGCCACCAGCAGCCATCCCGCGCTTCCAATTTGCCGTGACATCTCTGCCGAGACAATGAAGATCCCAGATCCGACCATGACTCCAATCACCACCATGGTCGAGTCAAAGAGCCCAAGCCCACGATCAAACTGCGGCCGGGATCCAGTTTCATTCTGACCTTCGACTGACATGCACACCTGTCCTTTGCGGCAGTGACTCATGACCTGTCGGCACCATGAGTAGCTTCGTCTTCGCGGTCCACCTACGCGGTCTGCCGAGCTACTTTGAAGTACACCGTATACCGCTCATCCATCACCTGGTACAGCGGACTCACATCCATTTCGTTCTCCAGGCCAGCCGTCTTGAACTGAAGCGGCTCTCCCTCCGCGACTTTGGTGATCCAGTTCGCCGCGTCGCCGCTTGACGTGAATCGAGGCATCTGCAGACGGTGTCGTTCGGAGCTGTCGTCGTCACCCAGTTCAACGTAGCTGCTCGGAGCCGAGGGACCCAGGACACGATCTCCCGTCAGACCGTACTTGCCCATCCGCGCCGCCAGCACAAGAGGGCCGTACATCATCGCCTGCACGGTCTTGTCATCGGCCAGTGGAGCAGCGTGCAACGACATCGGCAGAGCTATCTCCACACGGTCACCCTTGCTCCATCGGCGCTCGATGGTCGCATACGTCCCAGGCTTCGCGGCAATCTTCTGCGGTGCTCCGTTCACCAGGACGGCGACGTTGTTTGTTGCCCAGTAAGGTATGCGCACGTTCAAAGCGAGGTTCGTTGGCGTCTCCGGATTCACCACCAGAGTCGTCCCCTCCTCCTCCGGGAAGTTCGTCTCCTGAACGACTCGGAGCTTCTGCTCCGGCCAGTGCAGTTCAGACGCAATGAAAAGATTCACGAACAGGCTCTTCGCGTCGTGCGAGTAGATCGTATCGTTCGTCTTCGAAAACTCCTCCACGCCAGTGCCCGTGCAGCACCAGAGCCCGCCCTCCTGTGTTCCCAGCGTTCCAAGAGGCTTGTTGAAGGTCTTGTACAGCCCGGGCTTCAGCGCGACGTAGTACATCAGCATCCCGTTCCAATCCTGCGTGCCGAGACGCACGTTGAACAGCAGCCGCTCATAATAGTCCATCACCTTGGCGTCAGCTGTCCAACCATGAACGTGCCGCCCGAGTTTCAGCATGTTGTAGCTGCAGCAGCACTCCTCTGTGGCCGGCCCGAGCTCCGTGGAAAGCTTATCCGGCGCCTGCCAGCCCTCGCCGTTGCTGGTGCCCCCCGTGGCGTACGTGTGGTGATCGACAACCTCTTGGAAGAAGTAGGTGGAGATCGTCTTGTACCGCTCATCACCGGTCAGTTCATATCCGCGTGCCGCGCCGATCACCTTGGGGATGTTTGTATTCGCATGGTTCTTGTCGAGCTTGTCCTGCTTCGCCGCCAGCGGTTCAAAAAAGGCCTTGTGCTCGAACCGGTAGCCCAGATCGCGGTACTTCTGCTTGCCTGTCACGGCGTACAAGTTGAACAAGACCTCGTTCATTCCGCCATGTTCTGTTCGCTGCACCCTGGCCCACTCTTCGTCAGAAAGCGGGCGCACCCAAGCATCCGCCCAGTCGGCCATCTTCTCCGCGCACGCAAGCGCGTCCGTGTTTCCTGCGTGCACGTACATGTCGAGCATCCCCGCCATGATCTTGTGATATGTGTAAAATGGGGCCCACACGGGCCGGTGCGCCTTCAGGCGATCGTAAAAGCTCGTGGGATACGCTCCAAGGTAGCCGTCCGGCTGCTGGCACTCGATGAGTGCCTTTACGAGTTCATTGCCTTTGTTCCTGATCGCCTCGTTACCAGTGCTCGCGTACGACAGAGCACACGCAGAAAGATAGTGACCCCCAGCGAAGTGTCCGCGCAGCTCGCAGTCCGGAGACTCCCATCCGCCGAGCCCCTCGCCGTACCGCGGGGGCAGCCCTGCTGTAACCCGAAACATGTGTGCCAGACGCTCGTTCGGAAGCGAATTCAGATAGTGCAGATTGGTCTGCTGAGCGGTCAAAAACGGCCCGGGACGCAGGCGCACCTGCTTCATGGGAAAAGGCTCGACCTTCCAGCTGATCTTCTCGTGACCGTTCTTGTTCTCGCTTACCGGTACGTTGACCACCGCATCCTGCGCCAGCGCGCCCGGAATCCCCGTAAGCGCCGCCGTCGCTACTGCGCCCGATGCTGTTGTAAGAAACTGCCGCCGCGAAACTCTGCCTGACCTCTGCATAACCGCCCCCTCATCGTTTGGACTCTTCCAATTCCAATCGCACCTGTTGCTTACTTCACGTACAAATCAATCTCCGTCGAAGAGCTCTTCAGCGGAACAACATAGTCGCCGCGTTCCTGCTTAAGGTCCTGCCTCGGCACATAGCTCCCTGCACCCTCAACCCTCACCGGCTGCTCCAACCTCAAATGCGCCTCCGGCGTAAACGCGTTGGCTGGCGCCAGGGTCAGTCGAACGGAATGCGGCGCCCTGGTCTCAATCTGTGCCGTCTCAAATCGTCCCGCATCAAGGGTCAGCCAAAGGCCGAGTGGCGCCAGGTAGATCCGGTCTCGAAACGAATCCAAAGCCGTCAACGTCACGGCATCCGGCTTGATCTCGACGTTGCCGCCAAAGGCAAGCCATCCCAGCTCAGGATCATCGGTCAGGTAGGCTCCCGTGTTGATGGCATGCCCGAAGAAACCAGATCCGTAGTCGCCCGTTAGAGGATCAAAGGACAGCATGTCCGGGAAAGAGTGAAACGCCGCCGAAGCAAACCCCTCCTGGTCGATATTGCTCAACTCCCCCATCGTTCCGCCGTATCCCACTCGAAGGAGGTACAGGTCGTCAGTATGTTCCCGGAACTGCGAGAGCAACGGCGTCGCATTGATACCCGAACCGTAGTGATGCAACTGCCGTTCCAACCGGCTAAACTTCCCGCCGTAGAGGAAATCCCAGTACCGCCGCGCGCTCCCGTTATAACTCCAGCTTGGAATCGTAGGATCGTACCCGAGAATCGCATCCACAGTCTGGTTGGACTTGGTCTGGTACCCAAAGTACTTCGTCAGCGCATACACCTCTTCCTGCCCGGTGGAGTCCCATGGCATCTCGCTTCCAAACGGGTACGCCTCATCCTTCCATCGGTCAGCGCGCGCTTTCAGCATCGACTCCAAGCTGGACGCCTCCGTTGTCATCCCCTCACGCTTGAGGTCTCGGAGTACGTCGAGAAAGATGTCGCCTTCCATCTGTCCAAATTGCGTGTAGTACCCCGCAAACTTCGTCATCGCCATCGAGGTGTCGTAGGCATGCATCAGGTACCATCGCCAATCGTGGTGCGTGACCAGACCGCGATAATTGCGCGCCAGCCGGTACATCGTCCAGTAAGCTGCCACAACGTGCGGGTAGTTGAACGACCGGTCCAGAGCATGCGCCTGCTTCTCGTTCCAGCTTGTCCAGGACTTCCAGTTCAGTTTCGGATCGTAGAAACCCTCCGGAAACTTGGTCGGCTCGTAGAAGAACAGGCTTTTCCTCACACCGTTCTTCTCCGCTCCTTCGGTAGGCTGCAGCTGTCCCCATACAACCTTGTCGATGAAGTCTTCAAACTTGGCGACTTCGGCCGGGTCGGGTTGGCCTGACTCCTTCATCGCCATCGCGAGGTAAGGTCCGGCTCCGCCCTCATCGCTCAGCCCCGCCACCCACACGCGACTGTCCTGCGTGATGATCTTGTTCTCCTGGCGGTCGTAGCTCATCGGCGAAGGACTTCGACGAAACGGATCGCTCGGATTCACATACCACTCGCTGGTCGAGAGAAAGTGGCCCAGGTCGGCCACCGCCTCGGCCTCCGGCTTGATCACGAGGTAGTTGATCGTCTGCTTCAAACCGTCGGCGTACGTGATCGAAACTCTGGCCCTGCCCCAAGTGTTCCCCTTAAGCTCATACTCCTGCACGCCCGTTCGAGGCGACTTCGACGCGGTAATTTCAAGCGCTCCCGCAGGCTCGACCGCGATGGTCTTCACCCGTTCGGGATACTTCAGAAAAAGCCTGCCGTGGATGTCTTCGGGAAGGATGTACCCAGGCACACCGACCGCCACCGGCCGCCGGTTCTCCGCAAGCGTCTTCTCCATCGAACGAATCGCCGGCGATACAAGAAAGCGCACGCCAAAGGTACGTTCTTCGCCGGGCTTCAACCGGATCGACGTCGCCTCGTTCCAAGGCTGAGCCTTCTTCCACTCATTCTCCTGGAATGCCTTGCTCGCGACCATCCAGTCGTAGAACCCCTCAAACGTCATGCCCCGCGGTGTCAGGTCCGTGAAAATCTTCGGCTCGGGAGGCCGCCTTGTCTGCGTTCCCTCCGGCCCCCGTCGCCGCTCCGGATTCAGAATCGGCTTGTAAGCCTCAAACGGCGTCTTCCCATCCGGCACCACCAGCAGCGCCGGACCATGCCCATTGAGTCGAGTGACCTGGAGGTATCCAGCGTCCTCCCCGATATACGGATCATAGAAGCTGCAGATCTCGTGCGCCTCATTCAGGTTGCGGCCGTTGATGATGTTGTCGAAGACCATCGGGATACCCAGAGCGCCAATCTCCACATCAAATTCGGTCTTGTTTCGCAAGGCATACCGAAGCGTCAGCTTGCCCTCAACAACCGACCACGTACGCCTCACCTCCAGCGGAATATCGGCCGGAAGTGTCGGTCCCAGATCCGCTGCCGCAATCACATTGGCACCGCTTGGAAGCGCTCGTACCGGCTTCCGCGCCAGCGCCGTGGAGTAGCTCTTCCAATCGCCGGCTGCAGTTGTCCGAAGCCTCAGATCCAGATCTCCGAGATGGTAGAAACCGTCCTGAGAGCGCGCCACAAGCTGATCCCCGGGAGCGAAGTCAAATCGCTCTGACCCCTTCGGCTTCAACGAAGCGATCGTTTGCGAAGAGCGGACGATCGAGACTCTGAGCTCCGGCGTCTCCCGATCCATCACGCCATCGGCCAGCATCGGCCCAGGCTGAGGCGGGGCAGGACGGGCCTCCGCAGGGGTCTGCGCCTGCCCGGCGACCGAAGTCGTGCCGAGCAGAATCACCACGGCCATTCTCAACAGGTGCTCGCGCGCATTCATTCTTGGAATCCCTCACCCTCCACTGCAGGAAAAGTCACGGCCTGACGCGTCCTACCGGCATGCTTACGCTTCCTGCAGCGCACGAAGAACCGTGGATCGAACCTTGGGCCGATTCGCGAGCGCAGTCTTCAGCACCTTCTCAGCGTCGGCCAACTCCTTGCCATGGAGCTCCAGGCGCGGCGGTCGGACCGAAGCTGTGCCCGTAGCTGTCCTTCCTTGAACCCACTTGACCAGCTGCACAAACTTCGGAACCGTGTCCATGCGCAGCAGCGGCAAAAACCAGCGGTAAAGAGCAAAGGTCTCCTCCTGCTTGCCGGCCCTGGACAGATTGAAAAGCTCCACCGACTCAGCCGGAAATGCATTCACAAGTCCCGCGATCCAGCCCGTTGCGCCTGCATTCACGCCCTCTACCAGCACATCATCGACACCGACAAAGATGTTCAGCCTGGAATCGAGGAGCTCGCGAATAGCCGCCACCCGCCGTACATCTCCGCTCGACTCCTTCACCGCCTCGAGATTCGGGAACTCGCTGGCCAGCTCCGCGATCTGTTCGGGGAGGAAGTCCGTCTTGTACGCGACAGGGTTGTTGTAAAGCATGCACGACAGCTTCGTGGAGCCGATCACCGCGGAAACGTGCTTCTTCATCTCCCGCCAGTCGGAGGCATACACATACGGTGGAAGAACCATGAGACCCTGGCATCCAGCCTCCTCCGCTTCCTTGGCCAGCTTCACCGCGTTCACGGTTGAAAGAGACGAGATGGCCGCAACAACCGGGGTCTCCTTCCGGGCGGCAGTCACCGCTGTCTTCAATATCTCCAGCTTCTCCGCGGGTTCCAGCGTCGCGCCCTCGCCCAGGGAGCCGAGCATCACCAAGCCCGTGCAACCGTTTTCGAGCAACCACCTCGCGTGCTCGGAAAGCAGGCCGTGATCGACGGCAAGGTTGCTGTCGAAGGGCGTAGTCATAGCGGGCAATACACCGAACCAGTTCATAGGATCTCCTTAAGGGTTGTTGCTTCGCTCGCAATTCGAGCCTCAGCGCTGATCAAAGCTGAAACCGGAACGGGAAAGATGGGCGGACGAACCGAGCTCGCCCTCCAGCCGAAAAGTGTTTGCACAGCGGGCCCACAGATACGTCCCTGGCACGCGCCCATACCGCATCGTGTCTGCAGCTTCGCGTCCGTCCAGGAGCTATGCCCTTTCAGCTGCTTCAAGGTGACATCCTCGCATCGGCAGACGATCGTATCTGGCCCGGCAAGCCCCTGCATTTCGGCGCGAAGTCGAAACGCGTTTCCGAGCCGAAGTCCGAAAGAGCGCTCGCGATCTCGACGGCCGTACAAGGCAGCCGCCTCGCGCGTCTTGGCTGCTATGACGAGACCGGCAATCTCACCTTCAACAAGGGCGGCATCCACACCGGCGACTCCCGTAGGCTCTCCCACACAGAAGACTTTTGGAATGGAAGTCTGCTCTTGCCGATCCACCGTGACACAATCGCCATCGAGAGTGCACCCCAGCAACGCAGCCAGTTCGGTGTTCGGAACCAGATGAAATCCACACGCGAGTAGGTCGCAGGCCTCATCCCAGGTGTGTCGTCCGTTCGTTAGCCGCACAGAGCTCACGGTGCCGCTTCCATCCACGGAAACCGGCCAGCAGCCCATTCGGTACGGCACCCGCAACAGTGCCGCCTGGTACCGCGCTCCTTGAAGAAGTTTCGCGGGATGCCGGAGAAGACCCGCTGCGAACGACAGCATCCTTCTCCGCGTGGTCTGCTCTGCAATACAGACGACCTTTGCGCCGAACTTCCGCAAATGCACCGCGACCGCCACCAGAAGCGGCCCCGTTCCGGCAATCACCACGCGCTTGCCCGAAACCGAGTACCCGCCCTTAACCATTGCCTGGAGACCGCCCGCCCCCACAACCCCCGGCAACGTCCAGCCAGGAAACGGCAGAAATCTCTCGCGTGCGCCCGTGGCCAGAACCAGGCTGCCCCAGGAGAACTCCTCCACCCGCACCTCATCTCCTGAGCCGACCAGCGCCCGTAGATCACCCCGCGGCGATGCGTCAAAGACACGCCTGCCCGCCAAAAGCTCAGCCCCGGACGCACAGAAGGCTGCAATCGTCTTCGCCTTTGCGCCATCGTCGGTCATGCGTCCGTCCCCAACGCCCGCACGCCAGATCTGCCCTCCAGCCGCCGGGCTGTCGTCCAGCACCAGCACACTGCGCCCATACCGGGCTGCGGCTGTAGCCGCGGTCATACCCGCCGGGCCGGCTCCCACCACGATGACATCCGCCGTCCGGGTCATCGCTGCGTCTCCACGACCATCCCGTCGCGACAGAGGATCTGACAGGTGGGTTGGTGCGGTACGCCATCCACAATGGCGCGACACTCGAAACAGATCCCCATTCCGCACAGGCCTGTCCGCGGTTCACCTGATACGGAAACCCGGCATGGCACACCGGCGGACAGCATCGCAGCCATCACCGTCGAACCTGCTGCCACCTCCACCGTCTCATAGCCGACACGGATCCTTATCCGAGATGCCTCAGGCATAGGTCACCACGTCCCGGACCACACGCGCCGGCAGGTATGGAGTCGGGTCGATCTCGGACTCGCGCCCGAGAAGATGGTCGAAGACCAAACGTGCAGCGCCCGTCGCATTCGTAATCCCCAAACCCTCGAAGCCCATCGCCAGCAGAACCGTGGGATCCTCCGTTGGACCAATCAGGGGAAGCTTGTCAGGTGTCTCCGCACGGAAACCCGTCCACACACGAAGGCCAGACACCCGCGCCAACCCCGGCATGTACTCGCACGCCCGCTCGAGCATCCGGCGCACAATCCCCGGATCTGCCGAGGTGTCTTCGTTGCCGTACTGTCGTGACGAACCGATGAGGAGCTGCCCGGTTCGGCGCGGCTGGATGTTGAAGGCAACCGAATCCGCCGTCAACTTATGCGCGCTTTTCAGATAACCAAGCTCCAAAAGCTGATGACTTAGAAACCCCGGATGTCGATCCGTGATCAGCAGATGGCCCTTTCGTCTTTGGACCGGTATCCATGGCAGCAGGTCCGTCGCGATCCCTGTCGCCACAACAATGTGGCCCGCGCTGTGAACGCTTCCGTCGCTCAGGCGGACCTCCCCATTGCCAATCCCTACCGCGGCCTGCCCTCGCAGAAGGACCGCTCCCCCACGGATCGCATCCTCCAGAAAATAGGCGGCGGCGGCCGGAGGATAGATCACGCCGTCATCCGGGACCAGCAGTCCACCCGCCAATCCAGGGCGCAGGTTCGGCTCGTCTCTCCCGAGAGCACCTGAATCCAGCACCGTCGAAGCGACTCCGATCGAGCTGTAGGTGTTCTGCTTGGCGCGCACCTCTGCCATCTCTTCCTCATTCGAGGCGACCCACAACGTTCCCCGCGTCTCATACTCCACCGCCGGAGAGAGTTGCGGCTGAATTGCCTGCCACAGAGAACGCGAGTACCGCGTCAGCTTCAGCTGTGCCGACGAACCATCCATCAGGACGATGTGGCCCATGCCCGCCGCTGTCGTCGCTCCACCCGGGACACCGCACTCGATCACGCCCACACGCAATCCCGCGCGCGTGCCTTCGGAGGCGCAGGCGCAGCCTACAATTCCGGCTCCAAGGATCAAAATATCGAAGCTGCTCATCCCAAAGCTATCCCGCACCGAAAGGGATCGGTCGGGCCGAAGAGGAGTATAGACTCAGCAGTCACCCACGCCCTCCCCGTGATCGTAGGCAGAATGCATCCGTCCACCTCTTGCACGGACCCAGTAAATACCGTCCCCAAAATCCCTTCCTGTCGCCATAGGTCCCCTGCCTTCAGCTTCCCCGCTGCATAAAGACACGCCATCTTCGCGCTCGTTCCGGTACCGCATGGAGACCTGTCAAAGGCCGCCCCCGGACAAAGAACAAAGTTGCGACTGCAGTTGGCGGGGTCCGATGGAGCGGAGAACAACTCAATATGATCGATCAGCGCCCCGCCTTCGCCTGATGTCCCGGATGCCGATAATGCAGACCGTATCGCAGAGGTCACGGCCGTAAGCTCCCTTCGATTGGAAGCAACCAGATCGTAGCCATGTTCCGCGATCAGAAAGAACCAGTTCCCGCCCCAGGCAATGTCTCCCACAAAGCTTCCCCAATCGGGCACGTCGACAGCCACACCGGCGCGATAGCGGTAACTCGGGACATTGTGGACCGACACCCGTCCATCCTCATGCAGTTCGGCCGAAACTACCCCAACGGGTGTTTCTATCCTGTGACGTCCCGGACCGATGCGCTCGAGGTGAGCCAGCGTCGTGACGAGTCCGATCGTGCCATGTCCGCACATCCCCAGGTATCCGCAGTCATTGAAGAAAATGACGCCGCACACACAGGTCGGATCCGTAGGCTCAACCAGCAAGGCGCCCACGACCACCTCTGAACCTCGAGGCTCCTGAACAACACCCGCGCGGAACTCATCAAACTGCGTCCGAAAGATCTCCAGACGTGTGGGAAGGCCGCCGTCGCCCAAGTCCGGTCCGCCCGCGATGACTACCCTTGTCGGCTCGCCCTCAGTATGCGAATCCACAATCTGCACACGCGAAGGGGTCTCTCCTTGGAGGATCATGACCGAAATTGTAGACTATTCTGCATACATGACTCGGTATAATTTGGCTTGGCCCCCCCGCGCTCTTGGCGATAGACTTCGCTGGGGGATGTTTGTTTGAGCAAGAGAGATCTTACAGATGAACGCGTCAGCGTCACCAAGCTGCGGACAAGGTTTCTTTCGACCGGCAAAAAACGCGAAAAGGCCGAACACGGGACGAGCCTGCTGATCGCCTTCCAGCAGATTCGAAAACTTATCGTCCACGGAAAGATGTCACCCGGTACCTGGATCGTAGAAGCAGATCTCGCACAGCGACTTGATATGAGCCGTACACCCGTTCGCGCCGCCATGCATTGGCTGCAGCGTGAAGGATACGTTCTCGAACACCGCAGCGTAAGGAAGTCGCGCATGATCGTTGCGCCACTCACCAAAGAGGACGCCAACGAGCTCTACATGATCATCGGTCGCATCGAGGGCATAGCTGGTCGTGGCGCCGCTCGGATGCCGGAAGATCAACGCAAAAAGCTTGCCGAACAGCTCGATGACATCAACGAAAACCTGCTCGCAATCGCAGATGGGCGGGGCGGGCACTCGGGTCAAATCTTCGACCTGGACCGCAACTTCCATCGCTCCATCGTCAATATCGGTGCCGGATCTAGACTCTTGGCACTGCACGGAGCCGTCGAGCCTCAGGCAGAGCGCTACTGGCGTCTGTACGCAAGTTCCATCATCAAAGACCTGCACACATCGGTCAACGAACACCGAAACATCATCCGGGGGTTGCTCGCCGGAGATCCGGAAGAGGTCGAAAAGAGCCTTCAAGCAAACTGGTTACAAGGGGCGGAAAGGCTTGGCCACGTGATCGACATCTTCGGCGAGCGCGGGAGCTGGTAAGCGTCATGCCCAGTAAGTGATCTGACGGTCGCTTTAAGAACCCCCCTCGCTTTAACGATGCCGCGTCGAATCCTGCAGCTTGCCGGGAGCGACCGACACCGTCGTCTCCCGCAAAAGCCCGGCTAGGATCCTCGTGCACTCGGCCGACGCCTCTCGGTTGCCGAGCTGCCGATACGCAGCGGCCAGGCTCCTATACACCGCCACATTCCGAGGCTCGAGCCTTCGCCCGATCTCCAGGTGAGTGACCGCGTCCGTCGTTCTGCCCTCCATCAGGTAAAGCTTCCCAAGCCCGATCTGCGATGTCGAATAGTCCGAACGCTCCCTCACGGATGTCTCCAGCGCGTCCCTGGCCTCAGAGAACTGCGGCTGTTCCGGAGTGGCTCCCATATACATCAGGACCGTCCCTAGCAGTGATAACATCTGGAAGTCGCGATGCCCGCTCTTCACGGCCCGCCGTGCCGTCTCAAGCGCATGCGGCAGGTCGTCTTCGTACAACAGGGCTTGCACTGATGCAAGGTATCCGATGTCGCCCTCAGAATCGAGCGCGGCCGCCTTGGCAAACTCTGGCTTGGCCTCCTCAAGACGATCCAGCCTCGCCAGAAACACGGCACGCTCATAATGCAGGCGTGCTGAGCCGGGCAGCGAGCGCATTCCCAACGTCGCCGTCTGCAATCCAAGCCCATACTGGTAGTGATCAGTGCAGGCGTCCAGCAAAAAGGCATACATCCTCTCATCCGTAGGCGCCTGCCGAATCGCCTCCTCGACCGCCGGCCAGGCCTTCTCGACGTCATGCTCGCCCAGATACGCCTGCGCCAGCAGGTTGCTCACGGCCGCCGTCGCCGACCCGCTCTCCTTCAGAGCCAGAAGCTGCGTGACCGCCTCCCCGTACATCGCGGAACCCACATAACATAGCGCCAGATTGAAATTGGCCGCGTACCCACCTTCGCCCTTCCCCTTACTTGCCAGCAACAGTGGAATCGCCTCGGCAAATCGACCCTGCCGGGTCAATGCTATTCCTCGCTGAAGGTCGGATTCAGCCCCGCCACTCGGCGACTGTCCCTGCGCAACCTGGACCCCGACGCCAGATCCACTCTGAGTGACTCCGCCCTGAGCCACAGCAACCGCCGGGAGCAGGGACAACAGCAAGGAGGAGACACCACTCCCTCGCCAGGCACTCACGCTCCACCTGCTCCGGGTCTCTGTCCGCACCCTCACGCCTGCACCGCTCCCTAGTTTCCGGGCACTTCCACCGGAACGGCTGGCCCTTCGTTCCAGTCGGGTGTCTCCTGGTGAAGGATATCCTTTACCAAGAAGTCCTGCAGCTTCCTTTGTCCGTACGCGCCCCCCGCCCCGTGGTGCCCGCCCGGCACATACAGCAGATCAAAGAACTTATTGTTCTTCTCCAGTCGATCCGCCACTTGAAACGTCGAAGAGGGGTCGACGTTATCGTCAAGCTCCCCTACCACCAGCATCAGCTTACCCTGCAGCCGGTACGCGTTATCCACGTTGGATGACTCCGAATAATGCGGACCCACAGGCCATCCCATCCATTGCTCGTTCCACCAGATCTTGTCCATCCGGTTGTCATGACATCCGCTGTTGGAGACCGCCACCTTGTAAAACTCGGGATGAAACAGCAGGGCTCCCATCGCGCTCTGGCCACCCGCCGAAGTCCCAAAGATCCCCACATTCGAGATGTCATACCAAGGGAACTTCGCGGCCGCTGCCTTGTGCCACGCGATCCGGTCCGGAAACCCCGCGTCCTTCAGGTTTTTCCATGCAATGTCGTGAAAGGCCTTGGACCGGTTGTTGGTTCCCATGCCGTCGATTTGCGCCACCACGAAGCCAAGCTCCGTCAAAGCCTCTCCCCTGGGCGAAAACGTCTTCGGAACAAAAGACCCCTGCGGTCCCGCGTAGATGTCTTCGATCACAGGATATTTTTTCGCCGGATCGAAGTTCGCCGGCTTCCAGATCACGCCCCAGATCTCCGTCTTCCCATCCCGGCCCATCGCCATAATCGGCTCCGGCGCCCTCCATCCTCCTGCCTTCAGGTTGCTCAGGTCACCCTTCTCGACATCCGCAATCTTCTTGTTGCCCTCCGTCTCATACAGCGTCAGCACCGGCGCTGTACTCACAGTTGAGACCAGGTCCACGTAATACTTCCCATCGGTCGAATAATCCACATGGTGGCTGCCCGGGCCCTCGAGCATTGGAGTCAGACCGCTTCCATCGAAGTTGATCCGGTAGGCATGCACGAAGTACGGATCCTCCCCGGCCTTCATCCCGCTCGCCTCAAAATAGATCTGCCGCTTCTCCTCGTCTACCCGGTTCACCGCCCGCACCACCCACTTACCCCGCGTAATCTGCTTCACGGCGGTCGATCGCCCGTCCACGAGATACAGGTGCTCCCATCCATCGCGCTCCGACGCCCACAGGATCTCTTTGCCGTCCTGCATGTCATGGCGATAAATTTTCCCGGTGTCCTGCTGGTTCAGCGTCAGTTCGCGATAGTCCACAAAGGCTTCGCTCTGCTCCGTCACAAGGCTGCGTGCCTTCGCTGTCTTCGCGTCCACCTCCACGATCCGGTACACCTGGTGTCCCCGCTGGTTGTAAGCAAACGTGAAGCCGTGACTGTCCTTCCACCAATGGGCGACACCCAGATCGAACGGGTTCGGAAACAGCTCATTGCTCACCGGCAGCTCGTGCTTGCCCGCAACGTCAAACAGCACCGGCTGCTCCAGGTCGAGCACATCCCCCGCCTTCGGATACAGCAAAGATTTATACATCGGCTGCAACTGCGACTTCGGAGACGATTCGATGTAGTGCACCTTCCGCTGATACCCCGGCCTCACCCGGTACGCCACGAGATGACTTTCGTCGGGTGACCACACAATTGTGTTTACGTTGTAGTAGTTGTCCTCCGAGCCATCCGTGCTCAGCACCGTCCGCTGCTTGCCGTCCTTATCCTGCACCACAATGTTGTAGTTCTCGACGAGCGCCACCTGCTTGCCGTCCGGCGACGACCGCGTGTTCGTCAGGCTGTTCGCCGCCCAGGGCATCTCCTTCTCGCGGTCCCCGCCCACCTCCAGCCCTTCACCATCCTCCTCCTTGTGCCGCCGGGCGCAGTGGTACGTACTCAGATCGCAGTGCCACGGAACATAGTCTAGCGAGAACTCGATGGCCGCCCTCTTCTCTGTCATATGAAGCCGCATCAGTGGCAGTTCGTCCGGCTTGAACTCGCGCCCCGCCGCTTTGCTCAAAGACTCCGCCAGCCGCACCTGATCAAACGCCGGTTGCTTCTGCTGTGTCTCCGCATCCATCAGCAGAAATTTGTGGCCGCCCGCCGTGCTCAGGCCATAGATCAGCGTGTGCTCTCCCTTCGCCCACGCCGGGTTCTCCGGCATCCCGGCCGTCAGGGCCGAGTTCTTCTTGCCCATCGCCGCTGCACGTTCATAGTCCGCGCGCGTCACCTTCCCTTGCGCCAACGTCTCAAACAGCATCACCGTGCCGATCGCAACGGCCACCTTGGAATCTCTATGCCTCACAGTTCCCTCTCAAAAAAACGCCTCTCTCGCCTTGGTTGCCACCTAACTTGAGCCCTTACGGCACACATCACGTCTTGAGGAAACACCATCCCCGGGCCACACCAGTTCCGCTCTAACCAAATTCCGTGACGACGTCGAACTGCCGCTCGCTTCCCTTCACGGTGATCACCACCGTATCGCCCTTACGCCCGGTCAACTGTGCCGGCTGCCCATTCACCGTCACCCTGCTCGGAGTCTTCCCGACAGGCACCCTGAACCGAACATGGAGTTCCTCTGGCGCTGCCCCCTTTTGAAGAACGACCCGCGCTCTCGCACGTCCGCCCTCTGCGACCAGCGTGTAATCCACGCGGCCCCATCGCGTCGGCGCCTGTGCGATCGAGATAGGCTTGCCCGACGCAACCCACTCCCGCGGTACCGCCCGCCCTACATGCAGCACATCCCGGTCCGGTTCCTCAAACACCAGCATCCATTTCACCAGGATAGGAATCGTCTGCTGGGCAGGTATGCAAAAGATTGCCCCGCCGCCCGCGATCCCGCTCACCTCGCCCGCCGTCCAGCTGCCGCGCGAGTGGTCGTGGTACCGGTGCGAATACAGAAAGAGGATGTACTCCTCGATCCGGTCCAGCCGCAGCAACTGCTGCGCGTACCCGTACGAGATAAATCCAAGAAGCGCGCGATCATCCGGCTCCGGTCGACCCACGTTCGCCACCACGCCTAGCGTCGTCGCACCATACGCCCGCATGCAGTCGATCACTCGATTCGACATCTCGTCCGGCAGCACATCGGCATGCACCAGCTCCGCATAAGCCCGGTGCGGCCATCCCTGCTCACTCGGCTGCTCCTTCGCCATCGCCTCCCGAAACCTCATGGTCGTTCCCGGCAGCGGTCCAATGTACGGCGGCTTCAACTCCCGCCTCGTGCTCTTCTCCAGGGCCGCGACCAGCCTCGCCTCGAGCTGCTTCGATCGCCGGTCCCACTCTTCGGCCTTGCCCTCCCCTCCCTTCAGCTTCAATCTCCGCCACAGTCGCGCCAGCTCCCTCCATCCCCGCACCGTCATCGCGGCATTCGCAAAGTACGGCTTGTTCCAAATCGAAGGATTCGGCATAAGGCACGAGTCCGACTCGTTCCAGCCCCAGATCAGACCGTACCCGCGATTCGTCTCCGGCAGCTTCAGCGACTCGTCATGAAGCTCCTCCAGCAGCATCGCCGTCTGCTCGATCTTCTCGCGGTGCTTCAGGATGGGCGACTCGTCTCCCGTGAAGTTGAAGAAGCGCGCGATTAGCCACAGCGTCAGACCGAACTGCGCCGTCTCCGCCCCGCGCATGTTGATCATCCCCTTCGCGTCAACAAAGCTCGTGAAGTACTTATCGAACACCTGGCGCGCCAGATCGAAGCGGCCCAGCTCGAGGTTTGCCGTCAGCGACATCGTGAAGATGTCCTGAAACCCGTCGTACTCCGGCCCGTAGTAGTCGCGGTCCACCGCACCATACTTCGGATACGTCCCGCCCGGTCGAACCATCTGCTCCTTCACAAACGCGTACCGCGTCATGTCCACCCAGCTCTGGTCCGGCAGCGAGATCGGCACAACATCCTGCATCCGCCGCTCCCAGTATTCGGCAAACTCCAGCATTCCGCGGTAGAACTCCTCCGCGCTGGGATCCTGCCGGCGACGCGTATACGCCGGATAGCTGTACCCGAACTCCACCTTCGTCACCACGCCGTCTTCAACGTGAGAGGTCCGGTGCCAGGTCTGGACAATAAATCTATCCTTCGCCAGCACATCCCCAAACACCACCACCTCGTAGTACCCTTTGCTCCCATCCGGAAACACCTTTCGCACCCCGGGCATCCATCCGCCCAGCAGCCCATCGTGCCGCTTCGCCACACGATCCCCCGAGATCTCATGGAAGTACTGCACCGGGTGGTACGTCCGCGTGCTCCCGCTCGGATACACCGGCATCGTGTCCGAGCACTCAGACGTGCCCACAATCGTGTCCCAACCGGGCCGGTAGTTCGGATCGTTCTTGGGCGGCGCGGCAGAGTTCATCGGCGGTGCCGCCACTCTGACCGATGCCTCCTCCGGATCCCCTCCGCTCGCCAGCAGTTTGTCCGCCAGCAGGTCAGGTGCACCCAACCCTATCTCCTTGATGTCCAGACCCAGGTGCTGCGGTGCGTCGCCCGCAAACGCCGCCTCCGCCGTCTTTCGCAGCACTCTTCCCGATCCGTCCGCCCCAACAAACGTCACCACACCGTCACGAGTCCGCAGGTCCTCGTACAGCACCCACGTCTCTTTGCCACGCCGAAATGTGCACAATTTCGTATGTCCCTGGGTGTCCACACGTGCTGAGGGCAGCATGCCAACAGCACTCGCGACCGCGGCTTCCGCGTGTTGCTTGACCGTCTCTGCGGCTTGCGAAGGCGTGGCCAGCGCCGCCAAGTCCGCGGTCGTCGCCGCTACCGTCTGAAGAAACCTGCGTCTGTCCATCCGCTCTCCCTTGCTCCCGTCCGCTCACCGCGATCCGTTCACCCGATCCGCTACATCTCCCGCATCCGAGCCGACCGCTCTACCTCCGGCCTTCACGGGTGTGTGGGATTCGGTCCATAGAACTTCCAATTCGTCGCGTAATCCGGCGTGAGCTTCTCCCGGGTCAGGTCTGCCCGCAGCAATTCAATCGGCATAGGCCCTTCATGCAGCAGAGCGTCGTGAAACTCCCGCTCCGTCATCAGCTTTTTCTGCTCCACCAGCTCGCGCCGCAACGCCCGGATCTGCAGTGCCCCCATCAGGTACGCGCTCTGGTACAGCGGTGGATACGATCCGTCAAACGACCTCCGGACCTCAGCAATCGCATTCTCGCGCTCGTGCCCGACAGCATCGACCAGGTAGTCCACGCATTGCTGGGGCGTCCACTTCCCGAGATGGAACTGCATCGTGAACATCACTCGCGCTGACCGATGCATTCTCCAGAAAAGTGAGCCCACCCGCTCCTCCGGTGTTCGCTCAAATCCATGATCGTAAAATTCCATCTCCCACTGAAACGCATCGCCTTCGCCCCAGAATCCATTCTGAAAGGCCTCTCTGTACGGGTGATATCGCTGCGCCATGTAGAACTGGAGAAAGTGCCCCGGGATCATCTCGTGAAACGCCGTCGCCCGCGCAAACGGGATGTTGTTCCCACGCATACTCATCTCACGTTGCTCAAACGTCATCGTGTCGGTCGGAAAAGACACGCTGATCTCAGCCCCGCCCGTAAAGAACGGATTCACCAGCTGTCGCTTCGGCGTCATCATGATCATTCGCCACGTCTCGTCAGCGAGCGGTGGCACCGTCACCATGTTGTTGCTCTTGACGAAGTCGCTCCCTTCCACCACCAGCTTCCGGATCAGCTCTGGCTGCTCGCCCGGTGCGACGTGCATCGTCTTCACCTTCTCAAGCGCCTTGTGCCAGTCGTCGCCATAGCCCATCTCTCGCGACGCCTTCAGCATCTCCTTCACGCACCAGTCCATCTCCGTTTGCGCAATCGCGATCAATTCATCCGGCGTGTACGGAATCATGCTGTCGGAAAGGTCTGCCAATAGCGCCTCGCGTCCCACAGGGCTCCCGATGACGGTGGTCTTGTCATCCGCCGGGATCCCGATCAACCGCTCCTTGACGAAATCCTCGTACTCCTCCAGTGCCTTGTCCGCCGCCTTGTACGGCATGCCCATCCACCACGTAAAGGTTGGATCGTAGCTGTTGTAAAACTCGAAGTACTGCTTCAGACTCGCTTGCAGCTGTTCGATCGTGTGCACCGCACGGTTTGCAACCACTCGGTCCACCTTTGGCCGGCCGCTCGCCCCCGCGTCCTGCCCGTGTCCCTTCGCGTCTTTGGCCGGGCCCGGATCCAGCATCTTCCGCGTCGCGGCGATCTGTTCCACCATCGCCGTCAGCGCCCGCGCCGCCCTCTCCGGATCCGGCACCTTCATCTCGCGCCTTTGGTCATCCAGGTCCTCGATTGTCTTCGCAAACGGAATCAGCGGCGCAACCTCCGCGTCCTGCCGCCGCTGGATCTCCAAACGGTGCAGATCCGACGTAACCCGATTCCGCAACAGCAAGTAATCGACCCGGTCGTCCTCCCACAACCCCTGGAAGTTGACCTTCCCCAGCATGGCAAGCTCATCCTTGTAAAACCGCTCGAAGCGATCCAGCCGGACCCCGGAAATCCGGAGCGAATACTTCGCCGTCAGGCTCCGTCGGTCAGCTGTAAACCGCTCGATCACGGATCGCATCTGACCCCTGACGTTCACCTCTCCCGCAGGTGCCAAGGTGCCCCAGCCCCCGGCAAAGCAGATCGAAGTGACACAGAAAGCCAATAGCAGGGCCCAGACATTCCCGACCCAACTCAGTCTCCGCACCTCTTGAGCCTCCAAACCCTCGGAACCAAAACGCCAGTTCCGGCAGACGAGTCCGGCTCGTCTCCGGCATTTCGACACCGTGATCGCGACGTGGGCAAGGTATACCACGGACGCGCGTCGATGTATACATGTCCGTATGCGTTGGGTTCGACACGGCTCACGCGAAATCGCATGTGATGGAGGGCGGACGACAGACCCATCGGTCCAAACGACCGTTCGCCCTCCATCGCAACTGCTACGCCGGTATCAGCGCTTCGGCTGGCCCTGGTCAGGAGACACCACCTCAAGCTGGGCCACACTCGTCCAGCAGGTCGCCCACGCATCAAGGTCGGCCTCTCGGGCATCCCGTCCTGGAAACCGATGTCGGCGGATTCGTCCCCACAGCGAGCTCACCTGCCTCTTTTCGTACGGGCCGGTGCATTTTGCCCCCCGGACCGATCAAACAGCACACCAAAAACGGACATTCGATCTGCTCACCCTTACCGTCTAACCGGGAGCTGATGGCGAGTTCGCCCGTATGACGACGATGCCATCTCCTTCAGGCATCAGCAGGGAGACTTCTCACTGATCGCCCTCACCTGGGTCGACAGCAATCGTACTTTCACCCCCAAGCCCGCTGCCGGCGCGATATCCGTCCCCAGACATTCTCCATCCAGCTCGCCGACTCGGAAAGCAGGTGACGGTCGCAGCGAAATCCGTCTCTGTCCGTCTCTAGCCAGCCATCAAGACTTGCTCACGCCGACGTAGTACAGCTCGGATTGGACATCCATGTCCCCTCTCCCGAGCGACGTAGGCATCGTCTTCCATTCCTCCGTCGGCCAGATCATCTGCCACGCACCCTCCTTGCCCAAACGCACCGGCATCGCAAACCCCGGTTCGTCCACCTTCCAGCGGTAAGACACGGAATGTGCAGTCTCGTCGAACCGCAGCTCCAGCACCGGAATCGCCGCATGACGGAGATATTGGTCAAAGATCGGGGCGAGGTTCATGCCCGTCTGCTGATTGAAAAACGCCGCCACATCCGTCGTCATGATCGTCTGATACTTGAAATGCTGGTAATAGTCGTGCAGCAGCTTGAACCACACCACGTCGTCATCCACCATACTTCGCACCGTATTCAGGAACAGCGCACCTTTCTTGTACTGATCGTCGGGAGGCGTGCTGAAAATATCCCTCTCCGAAATCACAGGCCGCGTATTCTTCACGTCCTCCTTCCCCGTATTCAGGTACGTGAGCCCGTCCGCTTTTCCCCACATAAATTCGACAAACAGCGACTCGCAGTAGTTCGCCCAGCCCTCGTGGATCCACATGTCCGAGCGATCCTTCGCCGTGATGCTGTTGCCAAACCACTCGTGCGCACTCTCGTGGATGATGATGAAGTCGAACCTCGTGCCAATCCCGGACTTGGGACGCCCCAGGTACCCGTTCTCAAAGTGGTTGCCATACGTGATCGCCGTCTGGTTCTCAACCCCTGAGTACAACGCCTCCACCAGCTTGTACCCATCCTTTGGAAACGGATACTCACCAAAGTAGTGGATGTACGCCTTCAGCATGTCCTTTACCTGCACAAAGTGCCGCTTCGCCTTTTCGAGATCCTCCGGGAAGACGTAGTAGTCCAGCGTCAGGCCGTCATAGGTATCGGCAAAATGCACATACTTGCCGATGTTCAGCGAGACGTCGTAGTTGTTGATCGGGTACTGCACCCTCCAATCCCATCGTGTGTACCCGTCCCCAAGATCATACTTCCCCTGGAACCGCCCTCCCGACACCTCCACGAGGTCGCTCCTTGCTTCCACACTGATGTCCATCCCCTCCGGCTCATCTCTCCATTGGTCCTTGTTCGGCCACCACACGCTTGCACCCTCCTCTTCGCATGCCGTGTTGACCAGCGGGCGTCCCGTCGGATCCTTCTTGAAGATAAATCCGCCAAAGCGGCCCATCTCCACAGGCTCTCCCGAGTAGAAAAACTCAATCGTGTAGATCTTGCCCTTCTTCAGAGTTCTGGGAAAATCGACGTACACCGTTCGCCCTGCTGCTCGCACATGCTTTAGCCTGGTGCTGGCACTTTTCGACTCATCCAGGAGGATCTTGTCGACACGAAACACCGGCACGAGGTCGAGCTGAATTCGCGTCCCGTCTTCCAGCATCTTGAACCGTATCCTGTTGCTTCCCTTCAGAAGGTGCTTCTCCGCGTCCACGCGTACGTGCAGACCGTAGTACAGCAAATCGTTGTTCGCGCGAAACGGCCCGTACGATCCCCGAAGGCGATCGCCTTCTGTTACAAGTGGCCGCTTCTCCACCTTGGGCGGAGCTGTGCCTTGAGCCACCGCGCTATGCAGCACAGAGGTCAGGATCCAAATGAGAAATGCAGCGGTTACGCGGGGGCAACGAGCAGTTGACATACCGCCAATCTAAACCCAACCGAGTGCAACAATCGAGGCGCCACCGTGGCGGACACGCAGCCCTCCGGAGATTCCGCTTTCTCCCGTCAACCCCCGATTTGCCGCAGCAAAAGAGCTCATCTGAAGATAGGTTCCGACAAGAGCACCTGCACGCCTCGCCGGAGGCTAGAATGAAATGGCCTGTTCGTGGCCCGCTACGGTCCGGGCAATGTTAATGTCGTAGCTCTGCAAAGCCAAAGTGTCGCTGCCCGTCCCCGTCGCTAGGGTTTCAGAGGGCGACAGATTGGGCTGGGTGATGATGAGCGAACGCGATCTGCAACGGATCGAGGTGTTGACGAAAGTTCTTGCCGGAAGCCGAACCGTGGCTTCGGCGCCTATGGTGCTGTCCTGAGCGTGCGGCAGGTAGGCCGGCTGTTGCTGCGCGTGCCGGTGGCGGCGGACTGATCCACAAGGGCCGCGGTTGATGCCGTTCGCGGCAAAGGGGTGGGCTTCCCTGGAGGCTGCAATGGGACCCTCATTGGCCAGCGCCCGACTCGAATGCGCCTCTGCGGGGGAGAGCACATTGTGGCGCTCACGGTTCATCTTCAGATTCTCGAGTGCGGGCGGAACGGACGGGCATCGGACTGTCGCGCCAAGGCGGATCGTCGCTCCCTAAGAGGTTGATCAAGTTCTTGACGGCTGTCGTCTCGTGCTTTGTAACGACGGTCCATCACGCAAGTAAACCTCGCATGCATTTGAGAAAGTCATAATAGTGACGGAGAGCGTCGTGCAGTTCCGACGAGACGGGAAGACGCGTGTCAGCCGGAAAGTACGCGCTGGAGAGCACCCTATTGCCATCGCCGAGCTCGATGTGAGCTGCACCTCATGCGAAGTTGCTGTCTCGAGTACCACGAGCTCGGCCCGCTCGAGACCAGCACCACGTTGCCATCCGGAGTGAATGTGAGCCGGTTGGCTCCGCGCGCCTTGACCTGCAGGGTCTGCAGCACCTTCTTCTCGGGCAGACTCAACACAGAGAGCGTGCCGTCCTGCGCATTCGCCACCCAGATCTCTTTACCGTCGGGCGCCACCTCGGAGCCCTCCGAGCCGTTATCGATGGCAGTCACCATCGTTGCTTTGAAGACCGCGGAGCGGCCTCCACGTTGTTAGTCCCTGATCGGCGATGCAACTAGCCGTTGCTCATGCAACTGCCCTTCGTGCCGAGCGAGTCCTCCGGGGGCACGAAAGGAATCAACACAGGACGGGCAAACAATGATAGGCCTCCGAATGGAGGCGACTATCATGCCCCGCAATTACGAACAACATACTGATCCAGTTGAAATTTGTCGCGCCGGCCTTGGCATTCATGTTGATGGGTGGGATGGCAAGGGATCTATGGGCCGCTTTTATCAAAGCCGGACTCGGGTTAAACCCTCATTCAAAGTGATTGATCGCGTGATCGACGTCCCCACAACTTTTGCCTGTAGTGCGCGACCCATTCCTTCTCTCCCTTTGGCGTCGCGGGTGAGTGTTAGCGTGCGAGCGCTGTCGTCCCATTCACATAGAACACGCATAAAGCTCCCCTTCTCGTACTCGAAGCTGGAACCATCGTCGTCGTACCAGTGGAAGCGACTATTTGCGCCGGGGTAGACTTGGAGAGTCGTGGGCTCGGTAAGGGCTTCTTGGGTGTGTTGCCGGATCGGACCGATGGGCACGATGGCACCAGCCTTGACAAATAGAGGAAGGGTGTCAAGAGCTGCCAACGCGACGATCTTTCTTCCGCCCTCGATGCGTTCAGAGGTTGAGTAGTTCCACCAAGTGCCTCGGGGCAAATAGAAAGTTCGCTGAGTGGCACCCTTCTCATAGACGGGCGCAACCAGAAAGCTGTCTCCCCACATGTATGCGTCATCGACCAGGACGGCATCCTGGTCCTGTGGAGACGCAAGCCAAAGGGCGCGGATCATCGGCAGGCCGGTTTCGCGGGACTGGGCTGCAGTGGCGTACGTGTAGGGAAGGAGCTGGTAGCGCAAATTCAGGAACTTGCGGCAGATCTCCTCCACCTCAGGTCGATGGAGGTCGGCTTCTGCTGGCCAGTCGGCAACCCAGGCGCCGTCAACCTCCTTGGGACCGGACTTGCCCGTATTCCAACCCCAAGGAAGGTGGAGGTGCCAGGAGCGACCGTGGGAGCGGAAGGACGGGCAAAAGGTACTGAACTGAAACCAGCGAACGAACAGTTCCGGCGAGTACTCAGAAGTCGGAACAAAGCCGCCAGTATCAGTGCCCCAGAACGGAATTCCGGATAGGCCGATATTGATGCCGACCATGATCTGTGCCTGAAGTGCCTTCCATGTGGAGAAGGTATCACCGGACCAGAGCCAGCCGTAACGCTGCAGGCCGGCATAGCCGTTACGGTGGAGAGCGAAAGGCCGCTTGATCGGCTCATCGCGACGTGAGCCCTCGAAGTACATCTCATTGCGCTGCAGTCGGGCATAAACATTGAGGCGATCGCCCTCGTCCGGCCACCAGCCGTCAACGCCCACCTTGAGGAGTGCGGCATGTTTCGCCCAGTAAGAGACAGCATCTCCCGGCGTCTTTGCTGCGGCAGCGGTATCGCCGACCTCCCCGTGAAAGTCGCCGGGAGGAACAATGTGCAGGATGACTTTGATGTGCTGCTCGTGGATCTGCTGAATCACACCGGCCGGATCCGGGAAGACGGTCTCATTAAAAGTGAATGAGCCGTGGCCGCTGTTCCAGCCGGAGGGACAGAAGCCTGTGCCGAGGTAGATCACAGCATCGCAGGGGAGTTTCTTATTACGGAAGGTCTGGACTACGGAGAGGATCTGATCTTTGCTCTCGAGTGTGCGGTGCGACTGCTGATAGCCAAAGGCCCACAGCGGCGGAAGGTGTGGGTGACCCGTGAGGTCGGCATAGGCGCGCAGAACATCGGCGGGCGTGTCCCCGAGGAGCAGATAAACATTGCGGGTGGATGTGGCCTCGTTCCCGCGGAAGCGCGCCTCGGTCTGGGTGAAGTCGAAGGAACCCGAGGGCTGGCCGATGAAGACGCCCCAACCCTCGGGGCTGATCACCCAGGGTATCGGCAGGCGCGCACCAAAGGTTTGGAGGTCAGGGGAGTGCTGGCCGTTGAGCATGTCGTCCCGCGTGCCACGCCGGTCGAAGGGGTGAACGCCTTCTCCCAGGCCGAAGACAGGGCCTGTAATGTTGAAGCGTACGTCGGTGCTGTCCAGGTCGAAGCGGATCTCCTGGCGTAGCTTGTGGCCTTCATAAGCGGCGACATGGAGCGGATCGGCACTGATCTTCAGCGAGTACTTGCCCCACGGGATACTCCCGGGATGCGCCCGGCCGGGGCCGTCGAGGTCCTTGCCTTGCTCGATCACCATGCCAAGCTCGGCGGGCCGGGGCGCATCGTTCGAGGGCGAAATGCTGATGCGCAGGATGTTGGACGAGAGTGCCGTCAGCGTGAGGTCAAGGGCGCCGGGCAGAGCCGTGAGCTTTCCAGGGTTGGCTTGCGCGGTGGTAAGAGCCTGCACACGGCGGGAAAGGAGCACCTGCGCTGAAAGAGCCCCTGCGCCCTCCAGCAAAGCCCGACGGGTAAATGTCATCGATGATCCCCCGGTGTTGTGCTGCTTCGAGCTTAGAAGGTTACGCGCGCGGCGAGTTGGAAGTAACGCGCATTGAAGGCCGTGGTTGCCTTGCCAAAGTTGGCGTTGGAAAGGTCGGAGACAAAGCCGGTGAGATTGGGCCGATTGAACAGATTGAAGGCGTCGCCGCGGAACTCGGCATGTGCCCACTCCTTGACCGGGAAGCTCTTAAGCAGGCTGAGATCCGTGTCGGCATACCCCGGACCGCGAAAGCGATTGCGGAGTTCGTTACCTTCGGTACCGAGGGTCGGGATCCCGAAGCTCGAGGCCGGAAAGAGCCCCTTGAGGTACGATTGCCTGTCATGCGGTTGGGCATACCCGAAGGTGGGTGCGTTGGGATAGTCGTAGTTATAGCCATCTCCGTTGTAGTCACCGCTTCCGGTGCGTAGTCCTGTGACGTTGCCATTCGCGTCCAGCGTGGGCTGGAAGGTCGCGGTGGTAATGGGGGTGAAAGGAGTGCCGCTCTGCAGAATGACTGAGCCAGAGAGCACCCAGCCGTTCGTGGCCGAACGCAGGAGCGCGTTTGCGCCGGTCATACCCGGAAGCTTGAGGCTTTCAGAAAGAGCGAAGTGGCTGGGTATATCGAAATTGGCAGGGCCCGCGTAGGTTGAGCGTGGCGCAAGGACGTCCGGGTATTGTGTGCCGAAGTCGATCACGGACGAGCGCGTGTAAGACGCCTGGAAGGTGTCCCGCGAGCCGAAGCGCCCGTTGATGGTGGCGATGAAAGCGTTGTAGTGGGACTGGTTGCCATTGCGCGTGTAGTTGATCGCCCCGAAGCTGGCGAGGGGGCGGACGAGCTTATTTTTGTTAGCAATGTAGCTGCCTGTAACACGATTGATGTCGTTATTGGGACTAATGGTGTTGATGTCGCCTTCCGGAAGATTGCGGGCGAAGGAGCCGGCGTAGTTGGCCCCCACGGTGATGTGGCTACCGAACTGGCGCTCGATGCCAGCCGTGTAGTTCACGATGGCGGGAATTTTCAGGTTCACGTCGGTGCCGCCGATGTTGGCCGTAGGGAAACCCGAGTAAGCCCCATGCGCGTCGGGAACGCCCGCAGGAACGGCTGGGATGGGGAAGTTGAACGGGTAGATCGCACTGGTGCCAAGTGCGAAGATGGGGGCGATCCCCTGCGAGGCGAAAAAGGTGGGATTCGCAAATGCCGGTGCGTTGGCGCGCAACGGGACCGTGAGCTCGCCGTTGGTGAACCACTCGTGGAAGAGACCGATGCCACCCCGGACGACATATCTGTGGCTGCCCATAGGATCCCACGAGATGCCGACTCGCGGGCTGACCGCCCATGGTGCCGAGTTGTACACCTTGTTCGTCACCTGAAGCGAACCGTTCGTTACCCGCTCGGTGGGGGAGCTACCCGTTCCCAGCTTGAAGTTGCTGATGATGGAGCCGAGCGCAGAAGAGGGATACGGATTGCCGAAATCGTCGAAGCGGATGCCGAGGTCCAGCGTGACCCGAGGTACCGGCTGCCATTGATCCTGCACGAACACGCCAAAGGTAGTGCTGGCAACGCCGAGGGAGAAAAACGCCTTCTGACCGGTCCGGGGATTGTAGTAGACCCCGCTCTCGGAAAAAGGGGCATCATGCGAGAGGTCAAGGAGGTTGTTGAAGGTGAATACGGGTTCCGACTGCACCTGGCCGAAAAGTGTGAGTTCATCACCGTGGAAACCTTCAAAGCCCGCATGCAGGTTATGACGGCCCGCGGCTAGTGTAAGCGTGTCGCGCCAGTGGTAGTTGTGCTGGATGAAGTCGAGGTGCGGCTGTGGTATGCCGATCGCAGAGCTCTGTCCGCTGATGTTCACGAGTGGCACGTTGAACGGACCAGACTCGGCGGAGAGCCCCTCGATAGGGAGATACCCGAACTTCGCTTCATTCAAGAGACGGGGGCTAAAGGTGTGCGTCTCGTTTGCCTGGAAGGAGCGGCTGGTCTGGCGATTGCCGGCATCCATGCCTGCACGAACGGATGCGGTCAGCGTGTTAAGAACGGAGCTGTAATAGCTTGCGTATATCCGCTCGCGCTTGAAGTTCTGGTCTACGCGCGCGGACCACTGCGTGCCATTGCGAAAGGGCGATAGTGCGAAGGTCCCGGTGTCAATCATTGGCAACGTGCAAGGGATGTTGAAGGTGGCGGGCGTGCCGCAGCTCGTGCCAAGAACCTGCTGCGCGGTGCGGGAGACACCGGTGACCGTCGCCTTTGAGACAGGGTAGTTGGTCAGCAGCGAGGTACCTATGCTTTTGGGAAAGTTCGTTTTCGCGAAGGCGACGAACTCGGGGGATTCAAAGGTGGTCGCTCCGCTGGTTGTGCTGAGGGAACGGAGAAACTGCGTCGAGGCGAAGAAGAAGGTGTGGTCACGGTAGATTGGGCCGCCGATAGCTCCGGAGAAATTGTTGTAGTGGAAGGGGGCATAGCCCCTGACCGGAGTGAATTTATTGCGCGCCCAAAATCTTCTGCCCGTGTAGTAGTAGCTCGCAAGGCCGTGCACGCGGTTGCCACCCGATTTGGTGGTAATCGCGGTCTGGATGGAGGTAGCTCGGCCGTACTCGACTGAGTAAGTGTTTGTTTGAAGCGCGACTTCCTGCACGGAATCAGAGTTGGGTGCTGTGTTGACGACGCCGGGCCGGACGGAGCTCGTAATGTCGAGGCCGTCAATGATGTAGAGGTTGCCATCGAAACCTCGTCCGTTCGCGTTGGCCTGGTTGGTGATCTCAACATTGAAGTTGTCCGGCACGCCGCTGGTAGTCGCAAGTCCGGTGCCAGTAACACCCGGGGCAAGATTCGCTAGGCCAATGACAGAGCGGCCCTGCACGGGAAGTGCGTCGATCTGATTCTGCGGCAGTGTGGTCTGCAAGCGACTATCGGCCGAGTCGAGTAGAGGAGCGGTGCCGGTGACCGTAACAATTGCAGTGCTCCCGGTTACGCCCAAAGTAACAGGCAAATTCAGCGTTTGCTCCGTAAAAAGGGTGGGCTGAGTGAGGTACTGCTGAAAGCCCGGAGCTTGGACCGTAACGGTGTAATCGCCAGGGGCGAGCCTCTGGAAGTCGAAGCTGCCAGACTCGCCGGTGGTCATCTGCCTGGTGAGGCCGGTGGCGTTGGCCTTCGCGACGACGGTCGCTCCCGGGATCAGGGCGCCCGAGGTGTCCGAGACGACTCCGCGCATACCGCTGTTGTACTGGGCGGTCGCGCTTTTCGGGAAGAACCACATGGAGCAGACGATCAAGAGAAGGAAGCAGGCCGCCCTCGAGAGGGACGAACATGGAACGGTTTCCTGTAGCAGGACTACTCGGGGTGATGGGTCAGTGGCAGCTGGCATGCGAGTCCTCGTCTTGTATTTCGTAGCGCTTCCCGGAATCGCTACCAAAGGTAGTACCTTTGGCGTGATTTCGTCAACTCAACGGGACACCCACTTAAAAGCTGTGTTCTGCTCCAACGACATGGTGGCCATGGGAGCTCTGCGCGCCTTCCATAGGAGGGGCTTCGTTTTCATGACAATCACTTGGCCGAGTTCGTCAACCCGCCCCCGGCAACGGATGCATGTCCCGGCCGGAGATCGCCCAAGGGGCGATCTCGGCACTCTTGAACCCTATTGACCAAGCCGCTCCAGCGCGGACGAACAAATCGTCGCGTGACCACAAGCAGGTCTTGCGCGACGACAGCTCCGCCGCGATTCCGGCACGCGCGTCGGCCAGACCGCTGAAGAGTTCCTCCCCTACTGAGCAGGTCTGGCTGAGCGGGTCGCGTAAACGTTATATTGACGATTATCCCTCTGAAAGACTAGAAACGTGAGACGTCGAAACGGAACAGATTGTCGGTTCTGTTGTGAAAGGATGCTCTGACCTATGTCCAAGAAGCAATACCCCACAGACGGAAAAGACCTCGCTTCCCTGGCAACAAGAGGTGACTTAGACCTTCCCTTCAATCGGAGAAACTTTCTCGCGGGCATCGCCGGAACTGCGGTCATCGCCGCCTGGGAGCCTACCCATGCCTTGGCGCAAACTGACAACACTCCCCTGAATCTTGCAAAGGTCGCCATTCCCTCGAGTCTTACGACCACCAGTGAAAATAAGATCACCGCGCTGAACGACGGGTTTACTCCGGCCAGTTCGCGCGACCGCAAGAACGGTTCCTACGCGGTCCGGACAGGCTTTGAGGCAGAGGGTCCCGCGCAGTGGGTTCAGTATGTCTGGAGCAAGCCCGTTTCCATCAACAAAATCGACATTTACTGGGCGATCGAACCTCCTCGCCCGAATGCACCTCCCGGCAGCAGGTCTGCGCGAATGGTTGCGCCTGTGTCCTACCGAATCTTCTATTGGAATGGAAGCGGCTTCGCCCCGGTCTCAAAGGCTCGAGGCCTCGGGATAGAAGGAGACACCTTCAACACCACCAGCTTCGATGAGGTGGATACCGACAAGCTACGCCTTGAGATCATTCCAGGCGAAACGCACACAGCGGGCATCATCGAGTGGAAGGTCTCTGGCTCCGGTCCCGCTCCTTCACTTCCGCCCGTTGTGGATGCGGGCATCGACCGCTCGGTCGTGATAGGAGGGCGAACCTACCTGGCCGGCAGGGCGGTCTGGCTCCAGGACCTGCCCGGAAACACGGCGAGCTGGGTCAAAGTCTCCGGCCCTGGCACCGTGGGGTTTGCGAATGCAGCTTCACCGGTGACCACAGCAACATTCTCTTCCCCAGGCGATTACGTCCTTAGACTCATGGGCTCAAGCACGGACGGGCAAATGGCCTCGACGATCAACGTCCATGCAGAAGCAGCTCCTCCAAAGGAGCGTCTCGACGTCGTCTATACGAGGACGTACTCGATTGACAGCCCGCTGTGGAACACGCGCGCCAAAACTCTCATTGTCGACTGGATACCCCACTGCATCAACTACTGCGAGCGTACCGACATTGCTTCAAATCAGGGCGACGGTGGCATAGATAACTTCGTCGAAGCGGCCAAGGCCAATCGCGGCGAACCGCATGCTCGCCATAAGGGCTACGTGTTCTCGAACGCTTGGATTCACCAAACGGTGGAATCCATGTGCATCGCTCTTATGGTTGATGCGCAGGGCGATAAAGACATCATCCGGGCCCAGAAGCAGATGCGCGACACACTCGAAAGGTGGATTCCCATCATCCTAGCGGCGCAGATGCCGGACGGCTACCTGCAAACAGCTTATATTCTTGCTGACCGCAAACAATGGCCAGAACGCTGGTCACCCGAGCATCGCGGTAACCATGAAGGCTATGTCTCTGGCTACTTTATTGAATCTGCAATCAACCACTACACCCTGACCGACGGCCAGGACCTCCGGTTGTATAACGCGGCCAAAAAGCTGGCCGACTGCTGGGTCGCGAACCTTGGCCCCGGCAAGAAGGAATGGTTCGACGGACACCAGGAGATGGAACAGGCACTGGTCCGGTTCGGTCGGTTTGTGAACGATCAAGAGGGCAACCACCGCGGAGATGCGTACATCACCCTCGCCAAGTTCCTCCTCGACTCCCGTCGGGGTGGGGCGGAGTACGACCAGAGTCATCTACCTCCGGGACAGCAGTACGAAGCCGTCGGCCACGCCGTGCGCGCAACCTATTTCTACTCGGGTATGGCCGACATCGCTGCCGAAACGGGTGATCGTGATTACCAGAGCGCCGTCATGTCGCTCTGGGACAACATGGTCAACAAGAAGTATTACCTGACCGGTGGCATCGGCAGCGGCGAAACCTCCGAGGGCTTCGGCCCGAACTATTCACTGCGCAACAACTCGTACTGCGAATCATGCTCGAGCTGTGGTCTTGTCTTCTTCCAGTACAAGCTCAACCTCGCGTATCACGAAGGGAAGTACGCTGACCTGTATGAGCAGACCATGTACAACGCCCTGCTGGGCGGGGTCGATCTCGAAGGCAAGAGCTTCTGCTACACCAATCCACTGGTGAACACGCAGCGCACGCTCTGGCATGTTTGCCCCTGCTGTGTTGGCAACATTCCACGCACGCTGCTCATGATGCCGACCTGGGCCTACGTGAAGAGCAAGACCGGTGTTTACGTGAACATGTTCGTGGGCAGCCGCATTCACGTTGGGAAGGTCGCCGGCACAGAGGTCGAAATGGTCCAAAAGACCGATTATCCGTGGAAAGGAGCCATCTCGATAACGGTCAACCCGCAGCAGTCCAAAACCTTCTCGGTCTATGTTCGCATCCCTAACCGCACTATCAGCAAGCTCTACGCGGATTCGCCCACCATCAGCGGGGTCAAGCGGTTCGCCATCAACGGCAAGCCAATCTCGCCAAGGATCGACAAGGGCTATGCCGTGGTCACACGCGAGTGGAAGGCCGGGGATCGGATCGAGCTGGAGTTGCCCATGGAGCCCCAGCGTGTCACGGCCGATCAACGCGTGAAGGCTGACCTCGGTACAGTAGCTCTGAAGTACGGACCGCTCATCTACAACGTAGAGACCGCGGACCAGCAGAACATCGAGCAGCAACTCAGCGACCTTCCTCTCAAAGCGGAATGGAGACCGAACCTGCTTGGCGGTGTGATGGTCATCACCGGCAGATGGAAGGATGGTTCACCCATGGTGGCCATCCCAAACTACGCTCGCATGAACCGTGTTGGACCTCCTCACGAGTACCTTGTGGATCCCAACGTCAACTATGCGCCGGGTGCAACAACCAGTGCTGGAACCCAAACACCTAGCCGTTCTCCTGGTATCCCCGCCCCGGCAACACCTGCAATTGTGACCCCAAGCGCCGGAGCCGGAGTTACCACTCCAGTCAACAGCCGTCGCACGGGAGGCGCTATGAAGGTCCAATCCAAGGTTTGGATATAGCCGAGAGATATTGCCGGCTGGTTTCGCTGCGGATAGTAGTATCCGGCCTCAGGCGGGCTGCCGTCCATGGCATGATGAATGTATGGGTTGGTAGGAAGAAAAGCTTCCCAATAATCCGCGCAGCGTCCTGATCAAGCTTCGCCGGCTGGATGCGGTAGTCCAGCCAGCTGACTATGTCCTAACCCTTGTGATAGAGGCGGTAGTGCTCACCTGCGATAGCGGAATATGGACGCATCAAGACGCTCCCGCCATCAGTTCTGACCTCCCAATCGGATGTCGTGCCTTTCGGTTTGGCAGCCAATAATTGCTTGGGTGTGATGCTTCGGGTTCCCTGCTGGATGGCAAAAAGCGCCAGCGGCCCTCGCAACAGCGCGACAATATTCGGATGTTGCGCATCGAGCGGCACCAGGCGGAGCGGCATATCAATGGAAAGCTCCACCCGATCTCCGTTTTTCCACATACGGTCCAGCTTTGCCCAACTGCCGGGCTGCAGTGGCATGCCTGTGGACGTGTCGTTTACCTTGACCGTCGTCGCAAGTCCAGCCCAGCCCGGAATACGGAGTGCGATCGTAAAGCGTTCCGCCCTGTCTAAACCCAGGTGCAAGGCGGTGTCGCCGGAGTTCGGATAGCTGGTTTGCTGCGTTAGCGAGACGCGCGCGCTTCCCTGTTTCCAAGCAACACGAGATGGCACGTAGAGGTTCACGTAGACTCCCTGCGGACTACGCAGGTACGTGCTGATGCCATAATCCGCGGTAAGCTGCGGAAAGGTCCCTGAGCAGCAAGGCCACTTCTGGTCATAGTCCACCTTGGCTGCGTTCATGTTGTAGTCGGCGTAATAGAAGCTGACGCCATCACTGCGCATTGGACGTGCGCCCAGAATAGTGTTGTAGAGCACCGCCTCCATGCTGTCGCCGAGGGTGCTGTCGCCGGTCACACGCATGAGATAGCGAGTGATCTTGAAGTGACCGTATGCGCCACAGGGAGTCTCGAAGCTATTGTGCGACGTCTCGAGCGATTTCGCGAGCTGGTCTGACCCTGGGAGCACCAATCCCTCATCCGGTCCCCATCCACCAGTCGCGAAACTTTGCTCGCGTACAAAGGCAAAGCCGTTCCGGGCGGCTCTAAGGTGCATCTCGCTGCCGTCGTTCAGATATGCCTGCATGGCGGAGCAGAGCGCGTTGACGTGACTGTAGGCATGCTGGCCCGGCAATACGTTGCGATTCTCCGACAAAGGACCGAAGTAGGTATCATCCTGCAAAAAGCGCCTGGCAAGCTCACGGTAGCGAAGCCCGGCGCCGCGCTGGAAGCCAAGATAGAAGTTCTCCGGCAACGTATAGCTTTCGTCCCACGTGAACGCGATATTCGCATGCGGACGGGCCATCATCTCGGTCCGGTCGAGCGCCTTCGCGGGAAGCCATGGGAGAACCGCATCGGTGGCTTTGTTGAGAACATCCAGCGCGATGGGATCGTTTGCGAATTGGTGAGCATCGATCAGTCCGCAATTTGTCTTGTCGAAGGTGTAAGCCGGAATGCAGTATCCCTCATAGAACTTGGACGTCACGGTAGGCGCGAAGCCGCGGACGAGGCGCTGAACCTTCTCCTGAGTAGCCCTGTCGCCCGTGACAGCATAGGCGCGAGCCAGACCCGAGACGTACTGCCCGAAGCTGTGGCCAGGAATGTATCCCGTCATATTCTTCGGCGGGTCGAAGTCACTGGATGGTGAGTACCAGCCGCCCATCTCCTCCCCCGGTGCCGGCAGACCTGCGATCTGGCGGAACGGTTTCAGCAAACGGTCTTCGGTCAAATTCAGAAACAGCGAATGATTGTGGCGGAACTGCTCCAGCATGGGCCCATCCAGGAGCTGCACTTCGGCGTAATCGAACTGGGATAGCTGAGTAGGATGTGGGTTCCGAGAGGTATCAGTGGCATAAGCTCTTGCATTCCGAGTGGTCGCGCAGACGGCTGCAACGGCTGCACTCTTCTTCAGGAAATTGCGACGAGTTGTGTCTCTCATTGGAGACCTCACACGAGAAAAAGATAATTCCGTAGAGCTCGCCCGCGTGTGTATACCTGCTGGAGTAAGCCCTGCCCAACCGCCCGAGGAGAGGCGGTTCGGGAGTCAAATCTAACATGGCTCAACTGACATCGTAAAGGCGGTCCGAGGTTAGATCGGCCAGTGAGTGGAGACATTAGGTATGCTTTCCATCGCAAGACTGCAATGGAGGTAAACTCACCAAAGACAATGGGATCTTCGGACAAGTCGTTGGAGGGAGCATCCGTAGCGCGTTTCGACATGCGGGATGTTGCCAAGCGTGCCCGGGTTTCGATCGCGACGGTATCGCGGACCATCAATGATGTTCCTACGGTCAATCCTATCCTTGCTGACCGCGTCAGAGCGGCTATCCGCGACCTGAACTACTACCCCAACAAGCAGGCGCGGGCTCTAGTATCTGGCCGCAGCCGGCTTGTGGGTTTGCTCGTCTCAGATATTACAAACCCATTCTTCCCGGAGTTGATCAAACGATTCGAAGAAGTCGCGGTGAGGCGAGGCTATGAGTTGCTGATTGGATCTACGAACTACGATTCGGAGTTGAAGCATTGTCTTCGCCGCATGATTGAGGGATACGTGGACGGCGTGGCAGTGATGACCTTCGGCGTAGAAGACCCGGTCCTCGAGGAGTTCTCTTCACGAAACATTCCCATGGTTTTCATGGATCTCAAGGAAGACGCATTTCGGCACGACACCCTGATGGTCGACTACACACACGGGATGCTTGAAGCGGTAGGTCACCTGGTGTCGCTAGGAGCTTGTTGAAATAGGTACGGATCCACAGGCGCAGGTGGCGTTGAGATCGTCTTAGGAGTATGCGTGGCGATGAGCGTATTCAGGACGAGATATTCAGCTGTGTGACGTTGGAGCAGCGTGTTCCGGCGGATCACCCGTTGCGGGAGATTCGGGGGCTGACGGACATGGTGCTGCGGAGCTTGAGTGCGGAGTTCGATGCGCTGTACGCGGCTTCGGGGCGGCCGTCGATTGCGCCGGAGTATGTGCTGCGGGCGGTGTTGCTGCAGGCGTTTTACTCGGTGCGTTCGGAGCGGCAACTGGTTGAGCAGCTGGACTACAACTTGCTGTTTCGCTGGTTCGTTGGTCTGAGCATGGATGACGCGGTGTGGAATCACGCCGTGTTTTCCAAGAACCGCGACCGGCTGCTGAACAGCGAAGTGGCGCAGCGCTTCTTCACGGAGGTGAACCGGCTGGCGAAGCGCTTCATGAGCGATGAGCACTTCACGGTAGATGGAACGCTGATCCAGGCGTGGGCCTCGCAGAAGAGCTTCCGTCCCAGGGACGGCTCCGATGATGACGACGGCACCAACTTCCGCGGCCAGAAGCGGTCCAATGACACGCACCAGTCCACCACGGATCCGGACGCGCGGCTGTACAAGAAGAGCTACGGCCAGGAGTCGAAGCTGGCCTATCTGGGTCACGTGCTGGTGGAGAACCGCAACGGCCTGATCGCCGCGGCCATGGCCACCACCGCCGACGGTCATGCCGAGCGCGATGCCGCGCTGCTGATGCTTGAGCAGCGGCAGAAACGCCGCTCTCACAGGGTCACCGTGGGCGCGGACAAGGCCTATGACAGCGAGGACTTCGTCGTCACGGCACGCGAGTTGAACGTCACCGTGCATGTGCAGAAGAACGAGAGAGGGCGCCGCTCCCGCATCGACCGGAGAACGACGAGGCACTCGGGCTATGCCCGCTCGCTCAGCCGTCGCTGGCTCGTGGAGAAGACCTTCGGCTGGCTCAAGGGGACCGGACCGCTGCGCCAAGTGAAGCTGCGCGGCCTCGCCAAGGTCGACTGGATCTTCGTCTTCAGCTGCGCCGCGCACAACCTGCTGCGCCTGCCACGGCTGCTTGCAACCCAACTCCAGCAAGACCCTCAGCCGCAGTGCGCCTGAAACACCGGTGAGTGTTACAGAATCACCCCAGGCACCCGCACAACGTCTCGGATCCAGACGAATCCAGCCGTAAACAACCGGATCGAAGAAACGCCCCAGCTAGACGAGAGCTATTTCAACAAGCTCCTAGGAGCTTTTCGTGCCGTGCCCTTCTTGATTGAGGCGTAAGCGGTCTTCCCTGCTGCTTTCACGGCTGCCCTCTTCGCCGGAGAGGAGTTGCTCTTCTTAGCAATAGCACTTCCCTTCTGCTTAGCCCATCGCGCGCGTTGCGCGGCAGCGACCCGCTCCTTCGCCGCGGGGCTCATGACCCTTCGCTTCGCAGCGGACTGCTTAGGGTTGAAGCCGGTTGTCTTGTTCTTGGAGCCCTTGGGCCGACCTCGCCGCTTTGGTTCAGCTGACCCCGGGGTAAAAGCTTTCTGAACAGAGGAGGCCTTCGGACGGGAGTTGCTGGGTGAGCTTTCGCCGATTCCATCCAGCAGGGTACGAAGTTCGGTCAAGCGAGAGATCTCAGCGTCAATGGCAGAAAGAAGATCGGTCGTATTCATGGTCTGAACCAGAATACGGCAGCAACAAGCATCGACAGATGATCAAGGTCACTTAAGCAATTGACTGTGGCGATCGCAGGTCGTCTGACGATGCCGCGGCGATTACGGCGATCAGCTGTCGATCGCGAGTTCTGCACAGCAAAGCGCGGGTCAAGATTGTCAGACGAGAACTGATCTCCGGATCCAAGCTCGTCAAGCGATAGCAAGTAGCCCGTGGGCGATGTGCAGCGAAGAAGCAGGATCTGCGAACAGCTGCATCGTCTCAATCCTGCCGTCGCAGCGTGTAGCAGGTGGGGACACAAAGCCGCGCGCAAGAATTCGCTGATTGCCGCAGCGGCAATGCAGCGAGCGCTGGAGCAGACGCCTCACCGATTGGTGTCCTTCCGTGCAAACATTCCAGTTCTATGTCCCTTCGGATCCAGCTTCTCTTCCAAGAGTCTCCAAAAGTCCGATCGAACGGAAGCTCATAATTTCGTGCGAGCTCTCCCGTCCCAAAGAGGCTGGATTCCGTAGCGTCTGAGCCAGTGCTGCCATCAAAAAGGGAACTGGTAAGGCACCGTCCAGAGGCAGTAAGCTCTCGATCTGCCTCCTGCCATCCAGCTTGCCAGCAAGCCGTTGCGGTCCAGGACTCAGAGGAGCCAGCGAAGCGAGCGTGGTAGCCAGCCTCGTACTTACCTGGAAACCATGCCCTCGGTCCGTGGAAGTGCGTTCGTGACTGTCGGGTCCGCTCAGCGTCTCTCGACGCTCTTCACCTGAGTTTGCCCAAACAGTGGCAAACTCAGGAGCGGCATGCTCAAGAGCCGCGTGAGCGAAAAATGCCCGTTTGCCCATCGCAGAGGTCGCAGTCGGCATAATGTCAATCCTCGAATGGACACAGTCCGGTAGGAATAGCACTCCTAAGACACCTTGTTGCTGATCATCTTCTTCGGATCGACGAACTGATCGAAGCGCTTTTCGTCGATGTAGCCGCTTTTGATTGCGGCATCGCGCAGGGTCGATCCTTCACGTTCGGCGGTGTGTGCAATCTCGGAGGCCTTGTCGTAGCCGATAACGGGGCTAAGGGCGGTGACCAGCATCAGCGAGTTCTGCACGTACTCGGCGACCCTCTTCTCGTTTACCTGAGTTCCTTCGACCGAGTAAATTCTGAACTTCTCGCAGCCGTCTGCCAGGATGCTCACCGAATGCAGAAAGTCGTTGATGATAATGGGGCGCATCGCGTTCAGCTCGAAGTTGCCCTGCGAACCCGCAAAGGCGACGGCAGCATCGTCACCGAGGACCTGGATGCAGAGCATGACGATCGCTTCGCATTGGGTCGGGTTCACCTTGCCCGGCATGATGGAAGATCCAGGCTCGTTCGCGGGGAGGATCAGCTCGCTAATGCCGCAGCGCGGACCCGAGGCCAGCCATCGCATGTCGTTCGCGATCTTCATCAGTGAAACGGCAAGTCCGCGCAGCGCAGCATGTGCGGCTACCATCGCGTCCAAGGATCCCTGCGCCTCAAACTTGTTAGGCGCCGTAATGAACGGCAGATCCGTGAGCTCGGCGATTTCTTTTGCGATAGCTACATCGAAGCCAGCCGGAGAGTTCAATCCAGTACCGACCGCCGTGCCGCCCGCCGCAAGCTGATACAGGCCATCAAGGGACTGCTCGATGCGAGTTATCGCGCCGTGAATCTGTGCCGCGTAGCCCGACCACTCCATGCCAACCGTCAGGGGAACAGCGTCCTCAAGATGGGTACGGCCAATCTTGACGATGTGCTGCCACTGATTCGCCTTGTCCTCGATGGTCGTAGCAAGGGCACCGACTTTCGGTAGCAGTGTTTCCTTGATCTCCTTCACTGCAGCGATGTGCATCGCAGTGGGAAATGAATCGTTCGAGGATTGCGACATGTTAACGTGGTCGTTCGGGTGGACGGGTTCCTGCGCGCCGAGTGTGCCTCCCGCCATCTGGATGGACCGGTTGGAGATCACCTCATTGACGTTCATGTTGCTCTGCGTACCGCTACCGGTCTGCCAAACGAAGAGCGGAAAGTTCTCGTCAAGCTTGCCGGCGATCACCTCATCGGCAGCCTTGACGATCAGGTCAGCTTTGTCCTTCGTCAAGTGGCCAAGGCGTTGATTGACGAGCGCAGCTGCTTTTTTCACGTAGCCATAGGCCCGGTAAACCGGGATCGGCATATGGTCGTTGCCAATCGAGAAATGAATGAGCGAACGCTGCGTCTGGGCGCCCCACAGCCGATCCGCCGGAACCCTCACCTGTCCCATTGAATCGAACTCAACCCGCCATTTGCCATCTTCGAGCAGGGTGCCCGGCTTGTAGCGCCCATCTTTGATCTGTGTATCTTCCACGTACGACATCATTGCTCCTTGAGGGACTTACGTGAGAGAGACTGTGTTCCGGGCGTCTGAGTTTCAGCAACTTGGGGACCGCGCGCATTTACACTTTTGTGCGGCTTGTCACGTGCAGGTGGAGCAGCTACCAAACAGACCGTGCAAGCACTCGGATACCGGGGCAGTGAGCGTTTAGGAAAGAACTGTACTCCCCTGCTGTAGCAATCCAGTGGTAGAAATGATCATCAGTCTTACTGTCTTGTTCGATGCTGATGCCCTCACTGTCCGCACCACAGAGCCGAACGGGAGCCTTGACCAGCTCCTGAAGAAGCGTTTCTAGGCCTTCTACGAAAGCGACCGCGAGCCGGTGCAAACCTTCCATCTGCATCGAGCCATTTCGTATACGGACTTGTCTCAATGACCTGCAGCCCAACCTCATCGAGTTGTGCCGCGCTTAGAATCATGGGGCTCGCACGATTGTGCAAACCTCCTTCGGAACAGGAAGCTTTTCAGGTCGGTTATCCTCTTCGTGCTCGCGCGCCAGATCCTTCAACAGCTTCGTCTGTTGCGCTGGAGGACCAAGTACAGAAAAGTCAATTGCTGTTTATTCGTGGCCTTCCAGGTGCTGCTCTCGCCAAAGCTCGCGTAGAAGTGGAGGCATCAGCGAAAACACGACCTTTGTTCGCCCAACCTTGGCGTGGCACTTCGGGCAGAGCGAGATTGGGATCTGGAGGCCGCAAGCCTAGCAGCCAATATCTCTCAACAGGTGAAACCACGATTGGCTCAGGGACAGATTACGCATTTGTCAGTCTTTGCTGTAGCTCCTCAACCTCTGCTCATCAAACTCGGTTCGTTGGTCTCGGATATAACTGCAGCTCGGGTTTACCAGTTGCACCGAGAACCGCCTGGATGGTCGTGGCTTGAAGAAGGTAGCCCTGTGAATTTCAACGGTCAAGAACCGGCCACAATGGCCGGTCCCCCTGCGTTGGTGTTCTCGCTTAGGGGAACAGTGCGTGATGAGCGGGTTCGCGCCGTTCTTCCGGAGGCGAGCATCTGGCGTATTTGCATTGATTGGCCTCACAATGATTTCGTGCGTTCCCCTCAGCACACTCAAGATTTTCGCCGTTGCTTACGTGGCTTCTTAGACCACATCAAGGCTGCTCATGGCCAGAACGCAGAACTGCATATTTTCCCCGCTATGCCCGTTTCGCTTGCAGTGGAGGTTGTGCGCGTTTGAATGCCCAAGGCTGATTTACCAATGATCGTTTATGACGAAGACAGGGAGGCAGGGGGTTTTCGACCGGCACTTAGAATCGGGGATTGATAATTCGTGAAGAGGGGGTATGGCAACGATTCCGTACGAAATGGGCCACTTGCCTTAGCGGGATCGAGGGCCCTCAAGATGCTTGGGTTTTCCGCCGGTTCTAGACCGCTCAGCGGCTGACAGGGTCGCCATTCGGAAGTTGACTACACCTCGCTTCTTGAGCCTCCGGCCAAAAACCCCACCGGAACCGCCGAAGCTAAGTGATTGCAAACAATAGCATTTATAGAGCCTGCTTTTCGGTGACCAGAACGTAAGGGTATGGCCGCTCCCAGATGGCCCATTTTGTATCGAATCGTTGCCATACCCCCAAATCGCCTACGAAGGCGTACTGCTCGTCGGTACCTGCCCCGTCAGCGGAACAGATTTGTTTGTGCCAGGTCAGTCAATCACCTCGCCGGCGTGACCGTTCATGATGGCGCGCACAACATGGGATCTGAGTTGTAATGGAACGGAAAACCGGGTTAAGAATTCAGGAGGTTGGCAGCGACTAAAAATCACTCTGACAAATAGCCCACCGACAAACCAGCTATCGAAGAATCGTCCGCCAGCCACTTGGTCGCAGAATAAGACAATTCGCGGCCAAGTCGATGTCGAATCGCAAATGACGCGTTCGCGGGTCTACCTCCTCCTCGGCGTGGCGAGGACCTTCCCTACTTCTTCACGGCTCGGCCAAGCTTCCGCTCGACTCGATTTACAGCACCTTCAATTTCGCCCGTTCGTTCACCATGATCGTCCAGCCTCATCATGGTCAGCACCCGCTCATTCTTTTTTCTGGCCTCGAAATGGCATTGCTTCGCCAGATCCATCAGTTGGTCCCATGTCCCCTCGATCAACGTACCAAATGCAGTCATCTGGTAGTCGAGGCCGCTGCTCTCGATGATCTTGACAAGGTCCGCAATGTCGCTGCTGATCGAGCTCCCCTGCCCACGCGGAATGATTGTGAGTTCTAATACCATGGATTTACTCCCTGACTTTGTTGGTCGATTAATCCTACCACCCTGCTGGAGGAGAATCGACATGGACGGATGATTCCTAAAAGCTACACGCGAGAGCGGAGACTTCGGTTACGACCCCTTCTTTTATCTTTCGAAGCCAAACCGAGCTGCAGCAGAGATCAGCCAGGATCATAAGCTTCAGATCAGCCATCGTGACTACGCGCTGCGCGCATTGTCGGAGAAATTCTCCATCTGAATGGCGAGCGCAATGATGGCCGTCTAACGAGCTGGTTTGTGGTCGAGCTTCAGCGTCGATCCCATGCTCGACCCTCCTGCCGGAGTGATGATGGTTGTCTCCATGTCATCGCGCTTTTTCCAGCTAGCCCGTAGATAATCGCGGTTCATGGTTGCGATCACCCCGAGCGCAATCGCCTTGGGACATACGCCCGAGCACTCGCCAATGTTGGTGCAGTTGCCAAAACTCTCCGCATTCATCTGAACGACCATATCCAGGGCACGTCGGTCGCGTTCGGGCTTACCCTGGGGAAGGATGCCGAGATGCGCGATCTTCGCTCCGGTAAAAAGCGCCGCGGACCCGTTGGGGCAAGCGGCCACGCAGGCTCCACAGCCGATGCAGACGGCGGCGTCCATCGCGCGATCCGCGGCATCTTTACCTACGAGAATCGCGTTGCCGTCGGGTGCTTGGCCCGTCGAGACGGAGATGTATCCGCCAGCCTCAATAATGTGATCGAAAGAGCGGCGGTTGACGATGAGGTCCTTGATGAGAGGAAAGGCCGCAGCGCGCCACGGTTCGATAACCAATTCTTGGCCGTCCTTGAAGTGCCTCATGGTCAACTGACAAACAGTGGTTGCTCGCTCGGGGCCTTGCGCCACGCCATTGATCAGGAATCCGCACGAGCCGCAAATGCCTTCACGACAGTCATGGTCGAAGGCTACAGGCTCTTCGCCACGCTCGATCAGCGTCTCGTTGAGCACGTCGAGACATTCGAGCATCGACATCTCGGGGTCGATGTTATCCATAGGGTAGCTGATGAAAGCACCCTTTTCACTGCGGTTCTTCTAACGCCAGATCTTCAGCTTCAGTCTCATCACTTATAACTCCTCTGACTCGGATGAACGTAGTGGAATTCCAATGGCTCCTTCGTAAGTTCAGGAGGGTTTCCGGGACCACAGTAGCCCCAGGCTGCGACGTAGGAATAGTGCTCGTCGTCCCGTTGGGCTTCGCCATCCGGCGTCTGATACTCCTCGCGGAAATGACCGCCACAGGACTCATTTCGCTCCCGCGCGTCGATGCACATCAACTCAGCCAACTCCAAGAAGTCGGCTACTCGGCTAGCCTTTTCCAGGCTCTGGTTCATGTCATCACCACTGCCGGGAATGGTGACGTTTTGCCAAAACTCCTCGCGCAGTGCGCGGATTCGCTCGATGGCGATTTCCCGTATTGAGCGCCTCTTCTTCGACGGCTTCTGCGAACCCCAGCATGGCGAGATGAAACCCGATCTGTCCCGGAGCATGGCGAGATGAAACCCGATCTGTCCCGGCCCGGCATGGGACTCGAACTAAAGGAGCAGGATGCTGCCCCTTACCTGATCTGACTTCTGCCCAGCGAGGCAAGCAGCGGACCTACAAACACATGCGCTATCGAGCGCGCATCACACAGAAGAGAGGGATTCAGCCATGGCAAAGCAGGTTTCGGATCTGATCGTCGAGCGTCTTATCGAATGGGGCGTGGATACTATCTTCGGCTTTCCCGGAGACGGAGTGGATGGGTTCTTCGAGTCGCTCCGTACCCATCAGGACCAACTTAAGTTCATCCAGGTCCGTCACGAGGAAGCGGCAGCCTTCGCCGCCGTCGGCTATGCCAAGTACACCGGGCGCCTGGGCGTATGCTGCGCCACCTCCGGCCCCGGCGGTATCCACCTGCTCAACGGCCTCTACGACGCAAAGTGCGATTTACAGCCTGTCCTGGCCATCACGGGCCACACCTTCCACGACCTCATCGGCATGGACTACCAGCAAGATGTAGACCTCGACAAGCTCTACATGGATGTCACAGTCTTCAACCAGCGTGTTATGGGACCTGCCCACACCGTCAATTGTGTGGATATGGCCGTGCGCACTGCGTACGGGCGTCGCGCCGTCTCCCACATCTGCATCCCCAAGGACATCCAGGAGTGGCCCGTCACAGACCAGCACCGCAGCAGCGCCAATGTCTCCCACCACAGCGGTGATTGGAGCGTTCCCTCCTCCGCAAAACCCGCGCAGTCGCTCGTCCAGAAGGCAGCCGACATCATCAACGCCGGATCCAAAGTCGCCGTCTTCGTCGGACGCGGTGCCCTGGGCTGTAGAGAAGAAATCTCCAAACTCGCTGAAACCGTCGGCGGCCCAGTTATCAAAGCCCTGCTCGGCAAAGCCGTCCTTCCCGACCGCAGCCCGTATACCACCGGCGGCATTGGTCTTCTCGGCACGGCCCCATCGATCGATGCCATGGAAGAGTGCGACACCCTCATCATGATCGGCACCAGCTTCCCCTACATGGACTTCCTGCCCAAACCCGGTCAGGCAAAATGCGTCCAGATCGAGATCGATCCTACCCGCATCGGGCTACGTCACCCTGTCGATATCGCACTCGTTGGAGATGCGAAGACCGTCCTTACTTCCCTGCTTCCGCTGCTCAAAGCCAAGAACGATAAGTTCCTGAAAAAAGCGCAGGAGCGTATGAAGAGCTGGAACGAACTGATGGAAGAGCGCGGCACCCGCAAAGACATGCCGATGAAGCCGCAGGTCGTCACCCATACCTTGAACAAGCTGCTCCTTGACGACGCCATCGTCTCCTCCGACAGCGGCACGATTGCCACCTGGACCGCGCGCTACGTCGAGATTCGCGGCAACATGCAGTTCTCCCTCTCAGGCTCCCTCGCCACCATGGCAAATGGCCTTCCCTACAGCATAGGAGCAGCCGTCGCTTATCCCGGTCGCCAGGTCGTCTGCGTCGTCGGCGATGGAGGCTTGAGCATGTTGATGTGCGAGCTCGCTACCCTGGTGAAGTACAACCTCCAGGTCACCGTCATCGTCATCAAGAACAACGTCCTCGGGCAGATCAAGTGGGAGCAGATGATCCTCGAAGGCAATCCCGAATTCGGTGTAGAACTTCAACCTATCGACTTCGCCAAAGTAGCCGAGGCGTGCGGAGCCAGAGGTTTCACGATCGAGCGCCCCGAGGACGCCGAGAGAATCTTGAGTGAGGCGTTACATCACAAGGGGCCTTCCGTCGTGCAGGCGGTTGTTGATCCCAATGAACCGCCTATGCCCGGAAAGGTCACAACCGAGCAGGCGATCAAGTTCGCCAAATCACTCCTTCGCGGCCAGAAAGATGCCATGAAAATCATTAAGGACATTAGTGAAGATAAGATCCGCGAGGTTATCTAAGCAATGGAGAACACCTCCGCTCCTTCATGGACTCATCCAGCGCACGATCTCGAGATCATCTCCAATCACATCAGGGAGGGGCGCTTCCAGCGCAGCCTCTCCCTGCTCACCGCCGTTACCAGCATCATCAGCGGGCTTGAGGTCGCCTACGAACACTATCGCGGAAGCTACAGCCGCCGCGTTATGTACACCCCCGTCATCCTCAGCGTGCTGCTTGCGGCTGCGGGACTCGCTGGTTTTTCAGCCGCCGAGCCGCCCGAACCATCCTCCGCCTGGTTTCAGCGGTCACCCTAATCGATGCCGCCGTCGGCTTCTACTTCCATACCCGCGGTGTCAAGCGCAAGCCCGGCGGCTGGAGACTCCCCATGACCAACATGATCATGGGCCCGCCGATCTTCGCCCCGCTGCTCTTCGGCACCAGCGCCTATCTTGGCCTCATCGCCTCGTTCCTTCAGCGCAAGACGCTTCGGCCACTCTCTCAGCTTCCGGCAAAGCCACCTTTCTCTCCCGCCTCTTACCCGCGCGGCAGGGCCGTGAGCTCCTCTCCGCCGAACAGGATATTCGCGAAGGCCGCTTCCAAAGCCAGGTGGCAATCGTCACCGGGGTCAGCGCACTCCTCAGCGGCTTCGAGGCCTACTACTCTCACTACAAAAACAACTTCCGCTACTGGGTCCAATGGACTCCCATCGTCCTCGCGCCGCTCCTCGCAGGTGCATCCTTCGCCTCCGTAAAAAGCCGCAGAGTAGCCGCGACCGCCCTTCCCACGCTCTCCGTCCTGGCCTCCGCCGATGCCGCCGTCGGTTTCTACTATCACGCTCGCGGCGTCCTCCGCCGTCCCGGCGGTCGAAAGCACCTGCTCTACAACATCATGTACGGTCCACCCATCTTCGCGCCGCTCCTCTTCGGAGCTGCCGGAATGCTCGGCATGTTAGCCAGCCTATTACGCAGGAGGAACAGATGAACCCCCATACTCCCGATCCCGCTCTCTCCCCGCGCGATCCCGCAACCGGCGAAGCTCTCGCCCCGCGCCCTCAGCCAGGCTATTACCCCGGCTTCAGCACCCTCTCCCAGAGCCCTTTCTGGGACGACGCCACGCGGCAAGTCACCACCAACCGCGTGGATTCACCACCGCTCCGCCTCTTCTTCTCCGCCGAAGAGTGGGAGTTCTGGACCGCCGTCTTCGCCCATCTCATCCCCCAGACCGACCGCGCCCCCGACCGCCAGATCCCCCTCGTTACACCCCTCGACAGCCGCCTTCACGAGAACCGCACCGTAGGCTATCGCTTCGAGAACATGCCTCAGGACCGCATCGCCTACAAGATCGGCATGAAGGCCATCAATCAGGAAGCGCAGCACCGTTACGGAGGTCCCTTCCTCCATCTCTCCCATCTCCATCAGGACGTTGCTCTCAAAGCCATCCACGACGGCAAGCCGGCCGCAGCGCCCGACATCTGGCGCCAGATGTCCGTCCATCGCTTCTGGCAACTCCTCATGCAGGACGCCGTCGACGCCTACTACGCCCACCCCTGGGCCTGGGACGAGATCGGCTTCGGAGGCCCCGCCTATCCACGCGCCTACACTCGTCTCGAGCGCGGTGAACCCGAACCATGGGAGGTCGAGGAGCAGCGCTACAACTGGCTCGCCCCGGCCTTCACCGCCTCCGATGAGGTCAAGCCCGCGGACCATCACATCGAGTCCGAACAACATCGGTCGCACAGCTAACGTGAGGTGTTCGTGAAAGAACCCATCCTCGGAGCATTTGATCCCCCCGCCAAAGACAAGCACATGCTTGGCGCGCTCCAGTACATTCACTTGCCCATGCGTCGCTTCCAAGACACCGACGAGGTGGACTACGTCATCGTAGGAGTAGGCTCCGCTGGCGGCGTCCTCCTCCAGCGCCTCGCCCGCGCCGGCTTCAACGTACTCGGCCTCGAAGCCGGCCCCTTCTGGGACACCGAACACGACTGGGTCAGCGACGAAGCCGGCTCCCACCAGCTCTACTGGGAAGACCCGCGCGTCACCGGAGGCACCGACCCCCTCGCCCTCGGCGCGAACAACTGCGGCAAAGGCGTAGGCGGAGGTTCCGTCCACTGGGCCGCCTTTACCCCGCGTCTCCATCCCTCCGACTTCGAGGTCTACACCCGAGATGGCGTTGGCGCGGACTGGCCCATCACCTACGAAGAAATCCGCCCGTACTACGAACAGCTCGAAATTGAAATGCCCGTCGCCGGTCCCGCCTACTATCCCTGGGGCCATCCGCACGGCTATCCCTATGGCCCTCACCCCATGGGAGGCGTAGGTAACGCGCTCATCCGTGGCTGCACCGCACTCAACATTCCCGTCTCTATAGGAGGCCCGGTGGCCATCCTCTCCGGCTCCCACGGAGACCGTCCCCACTGCATCTACCGCGGCTACTGCATCCAGGGCTGCAAGGTCGGCGCCAAAGCCAGCACCGTCATCACCCACGTCCCCGACGCCCTTAAGCAAGGCGCCGAAATCCGCGACCGCTGCATGGTTTCCCGCGTGGCGATGGGTAAGAACGGCCGTGTCACCGGAGTCCACTACTGCGACAACGACGGCCGCGAGCACTTCCAGCGCGCCAAAGCCGTCATTATCTCCGGCTACTCCATCGAAACCCCACGCCTCCTCCTCAACTCTGCCTGCTCCGGCTTCGAGAACGGCCTCGCCAACTCCAGCGATACCGTTGGACGCTATCTCATGGCGCAGGCCGGAAACGTAGTCCTCGGCCGCTTCGACCAACCCGTCCGCATGTACAAGGCCCCGCCCGCGCACGCACTCACCGAGGAGTTCTACGAGACCGACCCCAAAAACGACTTCGCCCGCGGCTTCGCCGTCCAGACGGTTGGCCCCCTGCCGCTGGCCTTCGGCAAGCAGATGGTGGCCGCGAAGAAGGCCTGGGGCTGGGGCCTGCGTCGCGAGATGATGGACTACAACCACTGGGCCACCTTCGGTCTCCTCGGCGAAATCCTCCCCTGGCCCAAACAACCGCGTCACCATCGCCGACGGAAAAGACCGCTTTGGCCTCCCCGTCGCCCACGTCAGCTTCAACCTGCACGACAACGACAAGAAGCTCATCAAAGCCGCCAAGGAAAAAACCAGCGAGGTCATGCAGGCCGCAGGCGCAACCGAGGTCGTCCAGGAAGCCCGCTACGCTCACCTCGTCGGGGCCGCGCGCATGGGCTCCGATCCCCGCACCTCGGTGGTCGACAAATTCGGCCGTTCCCACGATATCCCCAACCTCTTCATCTGCGACGGCAGCGTCATGCCCACTCAGGGCTCAGCTAACCCCGGCCTCACCATCCAGGCCCTCGCCGCTCGCACCGCCGACTACCTCATCTCCCAGGGAGACCGCCTCTTCAACTCCAACGAACGCGACATGACAGCCCCACCCATCCGTCGCGAACTCGCCCCTCCAGACACCTGGGGCAAAGGAGTTCCAAGGCTCAAGTAGTTGGAACACCTATTTGATTGGCCGACTCAAAGTACGTATCGGCAGGTTCAGCTCCGCCGTACGCTCCGGCGTCAGTATCCGCTTACGGGCCCTTGTAGGAACCCGCCCGCTTCGCCAGCTCGATTCCCTCTTTCTGCCGTTCCCGGATCAGCTCGCGCTCGAATTGCGCGAACGTTCCCATCACGCTGAGGAGGAGATTTGCCATCGGAGAGTCGTCGCCGGTGAATATCAGGCTCTCTTTTACAGGGGTAATGGGATGGTCCGCCGCCTTCAAGATTTGATCTATGGCAGGATGAAGGCGAGCACAGGAGGATTCTCCCATGACAGTACATGTTTTCGGCATCGACATCGGCAAGACGGTATTCCACCTGGTTGGCCTGAGCAAGGAAGGCCACCTTGTCCAGAAGAAGCGCTTCAGCCGCAGGCAGCTGCTCACACACATGGTGAACACCCCGGCATGTTTGGTCGGGATTGAAGCCTGCCCCGGCGCCCACTTCCTCGCTCGCGCTCTTGCCGCTCAAGGGCACGATGTAAAGCTCATGCCCGCCGAGTACGTACGGCCATTTGTGAAGTCGAACAAGAACGACTACGTGGATGCGGAAGCGATCGCCGAAGCCGTGCAACGGCCGACGATGAGGTTTGTCCCGATCAAGAACGAGACGCAGCTGGATCTCCAGGCTCTGCACCGGGTCCGGGATCGTTGGATCGGCCGCAAGACTGCTGTCATTAATCAGCTCCGCGGTTTTCTCCTGGAACACGGGATCACGGTTCGATCCGGTCCCGCGCACCTCAAGCGTCAGATCCCTGCCATCCTCGAAGACGCCGACAGCCTACTCTCGCCAAGGATGAGAACTCTCCTGATGGAGCTGCGTGACGAGTGGGCGAAGCTGGAAGAGCAGATCGACGCTGCCAACCGTGAGTTCGCCCAGGTGGCGAAGAAGGACGACGGTTGCCGTCGACTTCTCACGATCCCAGGCGTAGGACCACTGACAGCGACCGCGCTGACCGCCGCGATCGGCAACGGTGCAGCTTTTCGCAAGAGCCGTGATCTGGCAGCGTGGCTCGGGCTGGTGCCACGACAACATTCAACAGGCGGCAAGGCCAGACTGCTTGGAATCAGCAAGCGGCGATCCATACCTGCGCCGGCTCTTCGTCCACGGGGGCCGGGCTGTCCTCGCACGGGTGAAACGAGAAGAGCATCAGTTCGGAGGTTGGCTCGATCGACTCGAAGCGCGATCTCCTCGGAACGTAGCCATCGTGGCGATGGCCAACAAGATTGCACGCAGGGCTTGGGCAGTTCTCACTAGCGGGCAGACGTATCGCGCGAACATGAACGCCATGGCGAACACGTAAGGAAAAAATGGAAATCGCTTTGCGATTCCTACTTTCCATCACAACGGCGACGAAGTTTTATAAGTTCTCACCAGGTTTGCAAGTAGATTTGATTGATGGCTGAACAGGTCTAATCGGCCCGCTCTGATCCTGATTGGGTTTACGGTCTGCAACTGAGGCCGCCGGGGTGTTGAGGAGAGAGAGGGCGCGGATTCCATCATGGCTCGAAGCAGATCCATCGCTTCACTGAGAAGCCGTATACATAGGAGCAGACCGCTTCCCGCCATCAAGAGATCCCGCTTGCAATCAGGCGACGGACCATACATAAACCCAACACCGATACCGGCGGTTTTACCGACCACGTCTTCGCCCTATGTCATCTTCTGGGCTTCCGCTTCGCACCTCGTATTCGTGACCTGGCCGACAAGCGGCTCTATGTACCGGGTAAGGAGCGCGATCATCCGACCCTCACTCCGCTCATTGGGGGCAAGCTCAACTTGAAACTGGTCCGCACGCAGTGGGAAGAGATCCTGCGCCTCGCCGCTTCCATCCGACATGGGACCGTGACCGCATCGCTCATCCTCCGCAAACTCGCGAGCTACCCTCGACAGAACAGCCTCCACACCGCGCTTCGCGAAGTCGGGCGCATCGAGCGCTCCCTCTTCATGCTGGAATGGATGAAAGACCCGGAGCTGCGCAGGCGTGTGCAGGTTGGACTCAACAAAGGCGAAGCCAGGAACGCTCTCGCCCGCGCTGTCTTCTTCAATCGCCAAGGCGATCTGCGCGACCGTAGCTTCGAAAACCAGCGCTACCGAGCCAGCGGACTCAACCTGATCGTTGCCGCCATAACCCTTTGGAACACCGTATACCTGGAACGCGCCATCGCCGCCCTGCGAGGGCATGGCATCGCCATCGAAGACGAAGCCTTGGTCCACCTCTCACCCATAGGCTGGGAACACGTCAACTTGACCGGCGATTACACCTGGCAGGATGCAGGACGCCTTCGTAAGGGCTCGTTCAGGCCCCTACGACCCTTCGCAGCCTCAAACGAATGATCCTAATTCCTTAGCGTACGATTTTTGACGTTTGGTGTAGCGACCCCAATGCGCATTTGAGATCTCTGGGCCTGCCTCAACTCGCCGACGTGAAGGAAGAATTTCTGAAGCTCGCCGGAGAGACGTCCTGATCAGATCGGCTCGCTTGTGAGAACCTGCAGACACTCATGCGCGATCTGGAAACCCTCTTCAACGGGTACGGCCCAGGCGTGCAGTCGGGAACTGTCGGTTGAAATGCGCGTCATGCCTACGGTAGACCGTTCATTGACCTCACGGTCCAATTCCAGGCCCCAGCCGCCGAGGCCTTCGCATACCTGCTCGCGAAGCCACGGTGAGTCTTCGCCGATGCCACCGCCAAACAGCACAGCCTCAGCGTTCCCCAGTGCTGCGAGGTAGGCACCCACTGCCAAACGGACGCGATAGCCGTACATCGACAATGCAAGCTTTGCCGCGTCATCGCCGCGCTTGACGAGTTCCCGCGTGTCAAGCGAGCCCCCTGCAATCCCCAGCAGCCCTGAATGCTTGTTCAGCAAGGTCAGGATCTCGTCCGCGCTCTTCTCTTCCTTGCGCATCAGGTAAGGCACAATCGCGGGGTCGACGTTGCCGGAACGCGAACCCATCATCAGGCCCTCGAGGGGGGTCAGGCCCATGGTGGTGTCCACAGAGCGGCCATGCGCGATGGCGCATGCGGAGGAGCCGCTCTCCAAGTGCAGTGTCACAATGCTGACCTCCTCTGGCCGCTTGCCGATCGTGTGCGCGTACTGCTCCAACATATAGCGGTGCGACACACCATGAAAGCCGTACTTGCGCACGCCGTGGCGGTCTGCCGTTTCTCGCTCGATCGGGTAGCGCCACGCCCTTTCTGGCAGCGTGCGATGAAATGCGGTATCAAAGGCGACGAAGGCCGCAGTGTCAGGAAGTTCCGCTGCCAACACGTCCAGAATTTCCAAAGAACTCTTGTTGTGCAGCGGGGCCAGTTCTTCGAGTCCTTCAATGTCGTGACGCACTTCGTCGCTAAATCGCACAGCACCCCCGTACTTGACGCCTCCATGCACGACGCGCACCCCAGTCAGTGCGATTGTATTCAGCTTCTCGGAAAGGGACTTCTGCCCACGCAGCCAGCCGAGTGCCACGCTGACCGCCCTCGTCATATCGTTGGCTTCGACATCGTGCTCTGAAGTAACGTTCCGGCCGTCATAAACCAACAGCTTCGATTCTTTGCCGATATCGTCCAGCGTAGCGCTGGCAAGTTTCGTCGCCTCTGCGGCGACCTGGGTACCCCCATCGAGCTCGACCAGATCGAACTTCAACGAGTTGCTTCCCGGGTTGAACGCCAGAGCTACTGCCATGGCCGTTCGATGCGAGGATCCGTGATCACGGTACGACCCAAGCGTCGATTACCGGTTCTTCATGTCCCGGAGATCCAACCCGAACTTTAGCTTACCTTTTGTCCCCGAGACTGTAACCGGTATCTCCGCTCCAGCACCATCTTTGTGAAAGAACGGGTTGATCGGCTTCAACAGCCAACTCTTCCATTTTGACGCGACCATCTGCGACAGTTCCGCCTGTGTGCGTACTTTGCCTGTGAACTCAATTCTTTTCCCGTCGAGCGAGTACACCCCGGCGAGCTGCACGGTAGCCCCTGGCAATGTGTAATCGAGATCGCGAAAGGTCAGCCTCCCGTCATTCATGACAAACTGTCCGCTCATCTTGGAGGTCACATCTTCAGCTCCGGGCTTCGCTTCCTTGGGTTCTCCCTTTGCCCGCAAGCTCAGCATGTCCACCTTGTCCTCCAATTCAGGATTTGTGAAGTGGATATGCCGTAGCGTGAAACCGCCTTGCATACTCAGTTTGTTGCCCACGCTCTCCTTGCCCGGTCGAATGTGCAGCTTGGTCTTTGTCTCAACAATTCCAGAGATCACCGCCGGTTCTGTCTTTACGGACAGTTGCAGAAAATCCTGAATCCTCCCAGCCGGAACATCGATGTCCAGGTCGATAGTGTGTCCTTTGCCCTTTAGGTTGATGATCGCGCCTCGACAGGAGAACTCCGAGCCGGCCAGCCTCGCAGCCACCGGTTGTAAATAGGTATCGCCGGTGGTCCCATCAACGATCGCAGAGAACTTTGCCCAAAGTGGCATAGGATGGTTGGCCGTATCGATCGAAAAATCCGGTACTTCGGTTGTTCCTTCGATGGCGATCCGGTTGAGTTGGCCTTGGAAAGTCCCCACCGAATGCAGGCTGCCTCCAATACTCTTGATCGTGTTGAGATCGGCGTGGTCGAAGAGGTACTTTCCCGTTACGCTTGAATCGCCCGCGCTCTCTGTATTCCAAGGGCCAAAGGTGCCGGTCGCGTGAATATCTCCCTTGGGAATTGCATTCGTCAGAATCGCGTCGTAAGGCCACGGTGCGTTCGGACCTACATCGTGGAGCACGATGTGCTTCAATTCAAACAACTTCGGATCCTTATTCGGCTTATCCGTGCCGATAATCAGCCGGGAATCGTCGCATACAATCTCGCCTACTTCGATCTTTGATTTGCCGAAGTGCCTACGGTGCGAGGTCCCCTGCTGTCGCATCTGCCTCGGAGGAATGCTGATGGATAGCACCTGCACGTATACCGTCCTCACATGCATGGGTTTGAACAGCAGCCCAATCAATGCGGCATGAAAGCTGAATCTGTCGATTGCGATCAGAGGGTCCTTCGCTCCCGCCGCCACCACATCATCAGGAGGAAATATCCTCAGCCCCCCGCCCGTGACGTTGAGCCCATGGGTGATGGAGACCTGGAGATTGTCCAGTTCTACCTTGCTGTCGAAATGGGTGCTGAGCGTCTCGATCACGCGCCCCTTAAGGATGGGGGTGGCTCTCTTCAGCAGTATCTGGAAGACCACGATCAGCACAGAGAGGCTCACGAGCACTATCCATAACACCCATAGCCACGCTTTGCGCCTGTGCGATCCTTGCGCCGGGGTAATCACGGCGGATTGTGAAGTTGCCTGCAAATTGATCCGATCCGTGTACGTCGGCTCGGATCATTGAGCAAACCAACACTTGGGTGGGAATAACCATCGTCATGTCCCGGTCTTCGACTCAGTACTTAGGCCCTGTTAAATCCCTACTTACATGAGGTAACATGCCCAACCAAAGCTGAGGCGTTTCGCCTAAGAACGTGTCGAGGCGCCGCGAATGCCCGCGAGCCCAAGCGAGAAGCTGATGAGCCAGCAGCATTGTGAGAACCTCGCAAAGGGCGACAACATACGATTCGTCGTTACCCACGATCGCCACCAAGATGAAGCCGCTGAGGAAAAAGTCAGGACGAGTTCGAAAGGGCTGAAATGGTGTCTTGGATGCCGGCCGATCACCATACGCAAGACAAGAACCAAAGAAAGATATCCCAAAAAGGCTCATAGCATTCCAGGTAGCATATGACTCCCCCGGGGCGAGTAGCCCAACACGCTTGAACCTGGTTAGGCAGTCCTTCTAACAAGTGCTTCGTAGATGAATCCGGCTATCAGGAACGTGAGATGCAGTCCTTTCCTTACGAGAGGCATGCACATCTTCCACCTGGCCTCCGTGGGAGCGATTCGGATCAGTTTAGCGGAGGCTTCGAATACGCTGACGGTGCGTGCTTCAACCAGCGAGGATCCAACAGAATCATTCCCAAGCCATCCACGTAAGCCAACGCAGTACGTGGGGGCTCATCACCACTGAACAGCTCTTTTGTCCACACAACCTGCCCGCCAGGAAGCATTCCGCCGCCTCCGGCAGGAAGAAGCAGGGGCTCGAGAATCAAGAGGTACATCACGGGATGAGTAGTGATGTGCAATAGGTGATAAGGATTTGATCTTGGCATCTTAGCTCCGATGATTACGAGGAGCGGAACGGTACAGTTTTCGCGCTTTTTTTGCCTTGCGATGCCGTGTCCCCGCTGAACTCCGCTCAATGCGGTTACCAGGAAACTGAACGCTGACTCGGATTCAGCCTCCCTTGTCAAAATGTGTGCGAATAGATACCAGATCCGGGGTATGTAATTGGGTCAATCGCGGAGATGAGTTTAGCTGGTCCATCCATAGTTACGCATACGCTGCTCAGCATCTGCGCGTGGTTAGCCGGCGATCCGGCTGACAAAATTAGGCTCTTCATAGAGGTCAAGGCCAACGCCCGCCCGCACTCCTCCATGGACAGGGAGTGACAAAGGATCAAGAGATCGAAATTATTCAACGCCAATACTGGTGTCAGACCTGGGAGGTCGCTCGCAGCGCATACCTGATAACCGCACGCTTCCAACACCCATTGCCGCGTTTCATGAAGGTGAGCGTCGCGTCCGTACAGCAGGATAGAGGTAGGGATCGGCATCTTGTTGCTCCGTAGGAAAGAAATGCGAACTGATTTTAGATTTCGCTTTTCAAACGTGTCTGTTCGCCATATGACCAACGTTCTGTCTGCGACAAGTGAAGGCTCCCATGCTGGGAGCCTTACGGTCTTTAGGTAGGAGTGATCTTGCAGAGGGGGGAAGCCGAAACCGAGGGAACAGAAAGTCCGGCACTTGCTCGTTCGTACATGAGAACGTATGGGCAGACAAAACGTTGCATTGCCCGTTCTGGTGTGAGAGGCAGACTACTTGGAGCAGGTAAGTAGGCTTGGGTCGATCGTGATGACACCAATACCTTCAGCGTATGCGGAAACAAGAGCTTTCGCTGAGTCTTCATCCATCTTCTTCTCAAGCCAGATAACGCGTCCGATGTGCAGAATCCCTTTGCCCGCTTGAACTTCCTGAGGGACGCCAGGCGCAATGAGGTAAGGGGTCTCTTGTCTAATTACGCAGGTGAAGCGAAATTCTTGTGGCCTCAAAGCATCCTTCTTTCTATGTGTGAGGCGAGGAGTCACAGCGCTTTTGCCTGCCCTTCAGCCACCAATAGCACCAGGAAACAGGTCTAAGAAGCGGTCCCCGTTAGCTCTTGCTCTGCTCTGCTCCAGTTACGCTCAGCCATTCCGTCCTGACGGCCTTCGGTCTCCCAGATGCCGTATGCACGCTCGGCGACAAGGTCGTGTATGGGAACAGGTTTTCGCTCTACAGGCCCATCCTCCCAATCGGAGGCGGCTTTTCCTAACCCCTTAGCCTTTGACTGTTTGATGGACTTTGCCATAGGTCTCTTCTGTCCTTTCACTCAGCACGTCCGCCCTGACGAGCCAACGAGGATCGAGCGAGACGATCCCAATGCCCTCGACGAACGCGCTAGTCAAGCTTTGATAGGTTTTAGATTGGCAGTTGTCCGAGGTCCATACCGTCTGCCCTCGACCGAGAACTCCTCCTGAAGAGGAATCCCGGATGGTTGAACCGCCTCCGCATATGTAAGGAATATGCTGGAGCGCGACATGGGGCTGTCTATAAACATCTGGTCTGAGCATGGCGTTTTCTTTCGTTGCTGCCCAATTGCCGCATCGTTGCGCTGAAGTGATACGAAATGCCTGACACAAAAGGGTCCATTGTTGCGTCCAGGCCTTCGGACGGACGTTAGGTGGAGCTTTATGCGTACTTCCTAAGATGTTAAAAGAGCATCGAGGGGTTGCTCTTTGAGACCTCGACGCCGCGTCCTCATCGCCAATTGGCGGCTAACAGCACTTCTGACCGACCCATAAGACAAGCAGCAGGAAAAGCAAGATGGCTGCAACAGCCCCCAGAAACCCAGCAGAGAACCATGTTGGCATTCTTCAGGAAGTAATCCTCATCTGAGGACGTTCTGGTAAGCGCGAAATGCAACCGAAAGTCGGTGGCCAACGGAGAAGCTCTCATATCCAAACTGCCTGACGGCGGCGCCGCTCGCGTCTGTACCAAACACGACAGCTTCGCTGATAGACGCGAGTTCGTCGGTGTGGGCATTGAGCCCGACATACCTGTCCACGTGGCCCGCGCTGATATCGTCGCCGGACGTGATCCTGTTCTCGAAACAGCGGCCCATTCGCTAGAAGCCAAACCTAGCGCCCACAAGATTTCAGATCATTCTCTCCGCCGCTCGATTTGGGGCTTAGCGTACGGAAATTTCCCTTTCTTGAGCTGGCCCCCTTTGGGACGACATTTAGTTGGTCAGCTTAATGGTCGTGTTAGGGGCGATGGAACGATGGTCGTTTTCCTTCTTACGTCGGCGACCTCGTCGAAGATCCATATACCGGAAGGAAATGTCTCGGCAGGCTCTCCGAGACCTTTTTCTGCGATCGGCTCCAATGGCTCAACGGCCCTGGTCTGGTCGAAGTGGATGATCGCGTCAAACTGGTCAGAGAGTCGTGCTTGAAAATAGTGACTCGCGAGTTCGGACTCGGGGAGGTAGACCACGCCAATCGCCCGTTCGAGCATGGGCTCAGTCAATCCACCTGTAACGTGAGTACCGGGCTCAAGAGTGAGTGCGAATGCTGGTATGCCAACCTGATGAAATAAGCCTTCATAGCTATCAGCCCTCGCCGGCCGGACCTGCTTCCGCTCAGCTGGACTATCCCAGCTGGAAGCCGCTGTGACTGTGCCCGAATATGTACTAAAGCCGATCAATCGGCAAGCCTTGCCGTATTTCTGGCGAACAAGCTGGCCGACATTCCATTCGCCAGATTGGGCCATTTGTGTCGCGCGAGCATCACCCAGATGTGAATTGTGAGCCCAAACCACCACTTTCGAGGGGTGATGCTCGAGGTCGAGATGTTCGACTAAATCTTCGAGTGTCTCTGTCATGTGCTGGTCGCGAAGATTCCATGAGGAAACCCGTCCGCGGAACATGGTTCGGTAATATTGCTCGGCGTCTTTTACCACGTGAGCATTCTGTTGCGCATTGAAGAAGCGCTCCGCAGCGACCCCGCCGTCCGTGCGGACATATGCGATGGCGCGCTGCTGCAAATCTATCAACTGAGCTACGACTTCAGATTCGCAGGTGTGGCTCAGTCCGAATCCAGCAGCGTAGCCATACGCTTGAGCATCTTGTCCGAAATGTTCGAAGCACGCGTAACGATGGCGGGCACGTCGTGCGCCAGCAGGATCGACCTTGTCGAGATAGGTGAGAACAGCTTCGATCGAAGCGTGCATGCTGTAAAGATCTAGGCCGTAAAAGCCCACCCTCCGTTCCGGTTCGAGGGAGTCATTGTGGGTGCGTAGCCAGCCTACGAAGTCGAGAACATCTGCGTTGCGCCACATCCATGCTGGGAATCGCCTGAAACCGCTCAGTGCTTCGGCCGCATCCGCATCGGCGTTGTCTCCCTGTACATAGCGGTTGATCCTGTAGGCATCTGGCCAATCAGCCTCCACTGCAAGCGCGTCGAACCCTTTGTCGCGTATCAGGCGTTTGGTAATCTGGGCCCGCTCCCGATAGAATTCATGCGTTCCGTGGGAGGCTTCGCCGAGCAGCACGAAGCGTGCATCGCCGATGAAGTCGAGAAGGTGGTCGTAGTCTGCCGACGAGCCAGTCAATGGATGAGCGGCCTCGCGCACAAGGTCGCTGGTGATGAGCGAGGTCGCATCGAGCATGAATACCTCCAAGGGTCATTGCTGACATGAGCGATCGCGATGTCATGATTCCGATCCAGTCAGACTGACTTTCTGTTGCAGCCATCAACTTGCGCGGGCCGTTTTGGCTGAGCCGATTTATTTATTCCAACGATCTGGCGCAAGGTACTCTGCAAACCAACCTGAGGCAGCACCGGCCACCTGCTGCAATGTCCCTACTTCTTCAAAGAGATGCGTTGCTCCGGGGATGATATCAAGTTGCTTGTGCGGACAGCGCAGTTTGCCCAAGGCCTGGCGGTTGAGGGTAATCACCATTTCGTCTCTCCCGCCGACGATGAGCAAGACAAGAAGCGTGGACCTTGCTTAAGGCTTCCGCCGCAAGGTCGGGCCTCCCTCCGCGAGAGACAACAGCGGCAACCAGATTCGGAAGCTGAGCCGCCGCTACGAGTGCGGCTGCAGCGCCGGTGCTGGCTCCGAAATAGCCGATGGGGAGAGCCTTGGTAGATGCATATTGCGTAACCCACTTGGTTGCGCCGACCAATCGTCCAGCCAGCAGCCTGATATCAAAGCGCAACTCACCGGTCCGCTGGTCCACCGTTTCTTCCTCGCGGGTCAGTAGGTCAAAGAGCAGCGTTCCGATCCCGTGTGATCGCAGTACCTCCGCAACATACTGGTTTCGTGGGCTGTGACGGCTGCTGCCACTTCCATGAGCAAAGAGAACGATGCTTTTCGTATCCTTCGGGAGACTGAGGATACCCTCAAGCTGGACGTTGTCGAGATGTATCGATAGTTCGCGCTGACTTGCATCCCATGCGGATGTGACACTTGAAGCCATTGGCGCGGACGACCGTTCGGCCATTCGTAGTAAATCCACCACTTCTTCATCCTCTACCTGCGCAAAGCTCTCGTAGAATTGGCCGACCGCACCGAATTGCTCCGGCGCGTAGAGGCAGATAAGTTCATCCACCGCCGTCCTGAGCCAGGCGCAGGTGGAAGCGGGCGCTACCGGAACTGCGACCACGAGCCTGGCGGGCCTCATCTGCTGGAGCGCGTTAATAGCAGCGAAAATGCTCGCACCGGTAGCAATGCCGTCATCGATAAGGATGACCGTTCGCCCCGCAACCAGGAGCGGCGGGCGATCGCCTCGATAGAGAGCCGCGCGTTGTTGCAGTACCTCTTTCACCTCTTGAGTGATGCGCACAATCTGCTTTTTGGAAATACCGGCTTCCTGGATAACCTGCTGATCCAGATACCGCCCATCGTTCGCAGCGATTGCGCCAAACGCAAACTCTTCATGTCCCGGAACACCCAGTTTGCGAGAGAGAAATATATCTAACTGGATATTCAACCTCTTCGCGACCTAAAAGGCGACAGTGACGCCACCGCGGGGGATCCCAAGTACAACGACATCTTCGCGATTGGCATATTCACCTAGCTGCTTTGCCAATTGGCGTCCGGCGTCTTTCCGATCCTTGAAGATCATTGCTCTCGCTCCAGGATTACCCAGACTCTACAAATGCCAGCTCGTTGTCTGAGCTATCTCGTCAGCCTATTCATACCGCACGAAGTAGCCTTCGCGCAGTGATGTCTGTCACCTAAGATTGGGCATACTTCGATTGCATCAAGTGATCATTACGCAATAGCGCTTGCGGCAGCGCTGAACAAAGAGTAGAAATCGATACGAGAACTCCTTGATCGGGGTCTCTTGACCGACTGTGATCACCATCACAGCCAATCTTTGATTTGAGTGCTAGTGTGTGATTTGGACGTTTCTCCAGAAGAGGTGTGGCATCCGTTACCGGTGAGAGATGTGCAAAAACAGGAGGTTTTATTAATGTAAAGGACATCATGAGTAAGACGCTCGTTTGCTGTACGCCAGAGGATGGGATACAGAAGGCAGCAGAGTTAATGAAAGCCAACGACATCGGATCCATTCCCGTAGTCAACGATTGTAGTGACAGGAGATTGCTCGGCATCGTCACGGATCGAGATATCTGCGTCAAGGCAGTTGCTACCGGGAAGTCTAATGTCAGAGTGAAGGTCTCCGAAGTGATGACCAAAGGGCCGACCACATGCGGTCCCGACGAATCGGTTGAGGCGTGTGAAGCTTTGATGGAGCGTAAGCAGGTCAGACGCATACCGGTGATTGACGCGCGAGGAGCGTGTATTGGTATCGTCTCCCAGGCTGACATCGCGTTACGCGACACAGCAGAGCACACCTCTAAAACCATTGCTGCGATATCGCAGCAACGTCACCAGCCACAGCTCCAGATGGCCGCAAATGCATAGCACAGGGCTCAGGAATGGCTCACGAAGGTAAGTCTGCGGGCCCGTAAGATCCGGCAACGGCAAGTCTGGTAGTGAATGTTTTTACCTGCAAACACAAAATCCGGCTCTGTTGCATTAACCTTGTCTGCGAGGCCCCAAGGCAGGACGCGGCGGTAGGATGGGTCATGTTCAAGCGCTGTCGTTTCCCTGTCGAGATTATTCTGGTGTGTGTTCGCTGGTACTGCAAGTACGGCATCAGCTATCGCGATCTTGTGGAGATGATGCTGGAGCGCGGCGTGGAAGTGAACCCGTCGACAATCATGCGCTGGGTGCATCGTTATGCTCCTGAACTGGAGAAGCGAGTGCGCTGGTATCAGGGCTACCGAGCGACCTCATGGCGCGTGGACGAGACGTATGTGAAGGTCGGTGGCCGGTGGAAGTATCTGTTCCGGGCCGTTGACAAGCATGGCCGGCTGATCGACTTCCTGTTATCGGACCGTCGCAACACCGGGGCGGCGCATCGCTTCCTGGGAAAAGCACTAACGACCATGCGCCACTGGCCGCCGTCCTCCATCACGACCGACCAACTCGGCTCCTATCCGAAAGCGATCGGCAGGCTGCAGCGGGAGGGCAAGTTATCGGCTGACACGAAACACCGGACCTGCAAATACCTGAACAACATTATCGAAGCCGACCATGGCGCACTCAAGCGAGTCATTCGTCCCACCCGAGGCTTTCAGACGATGAAGACAGCGGCTGCCACAATCAAGGGCTTCGAGGTGATGCGTATGATCCGTCGAGGACACTGTCTCACCTGTAAACCCCACGTCCAGGATGAGGTCCGATTCGTCAATGAGCTCTTCGGCATCTTCTCTGTTGCCGCCTGATCGAATCGCAGAAGAGGAAAGCTGCGTTGACAAAGTTAATGCAACAGAGCCGTTTCTCTCGGGTACCGATTAGATCTGTTGGGCTTAACGGACTCCTTCGATAATGGGCCAGAATGCTTAGACCGAAACGCGGCGTTGCGGAACTACTTGGGTTCGCGCTCTTCTCGGCGTGGGGTGCCCTTGCTTGCCCCCAGGCCACATCGCCGCCTTCAGGAGTTCCCACTATCCACGTAAGCACAGACCTGATTGAGGTCCCCGTGCTCGTGTTCAAACCGCCATTTAGGGCAGTTTCAGGGCTCGTTGAGAAGAACTTCGTCATCCGCCTGGACGGCGGAATGCCATTCTATCCAAACTATGTACACGCGCAGGGGTCGGAGCCGCTGAGCCTCAGTCTCCTCGTGGACGCGGAGACGAGTGAGCCGGAAAAGTTGTCACTCGGTCTTCAGACGGCGCTGCAACGTTGGCCCGTTGATCTCCTGCACGGTACAGACCGACTCTCCGTCTATGTCTTCGGATGCCGGTTGATACGGACACTGAACGAGTCCCCAGTTGACCTCAAGTTGAGTCGAGGCGCGGTTGTGGACGCTACATCACTTTCCACTTTCCAGGCCGCAATAGAAGGAGGTAGAACCTGCCACCAACCGCCGATCGACGTTGTATTGGACGCTGCGATTTCTCAGATTGCACACACCTCTGGCTGGAAGGTCGTTCTGATGATCGTGAATGGAGAGCGCACGGTAAACGCCTACACGCTGGGAAAGGTTCGGATTGCTGCCGCAGCGGCGGGTGTGACACTACTTGTGATTAAGTACGTGTATGGGCTGCGCTTACCCCCATTGATATATTCGACGACTGAACCGTTCAACCTCTTATCCGCCTCCTTAGGCGGCGTAAGCGTTTACTCTTCGTTTGGTGATTTCGGAGAAGCCACAGAGACGCTTATCGACCACATCCGGAGGCGTTACATCCTCAGCTTCCCGCGACCGGGAAACGGAACGGCGGGGGTCCATTCGCTGGAGGTAAGCACGAATGTCAGAGGAGCGATCGTTCGATCCTCAACCGCTTCCGCCCCGCTTCTCGATGACGCCCCGTGTACCAGTAATGATGGCCTAAGATTGTGCCCTGATCATCGGCCGCAGTATGGCACTAAGAGGCCTCCCGAATGAAAGCAAAGAGCAAGTTGGCGAGCAAGGGGGGATACATAGTCGTCATGGCGGCAGCTCTGTGTTTAAGAGTGTTGGATGCGCAGGTCGCAGGTGGAGGGAGCGGTGATGTGCATACAGTCAGATGTGAGAGGTTTGGAACAGAGGCCAACGCGCCTATTCTCATTCTGCTTCACGGTGTGAGCGGCCCGGGCTCCTTTTATACGCAGCAGGCTGAATTTTTTGCTGGTCACGGCTTCCGCGTTGTGTTGCCCCACTACCTGGAAGCGAGTCACGGCTCCGCTGCGACAGATGAGCATTACGGCGCTTGGGTCGCAGCCGTACGTGACGTCATGAACCAGTCGAATGCCCGAACAGAAGGTCGACCAGTAGCTACGGTCATTGTTGGTTACTCGCTTGGTGCTTCGATAGCATTGGCGCTCGGCAGTCAGGGAGATGGGCCGGACGCGATCGCAGAGTTTTACGGCAGTCTTCCGGACAAGTATTTCCGAGATCTCAAGGGCATGCCGCCTTTGCTTATACTCCATGGCGAGCGCGATACTAACATCCCGGTTAGCAATGCCATCCAGCTTCAGAAATTGTGCTCAGTAGCTAATCTGAGTTGTGATTCCCAAATCTATCCAAGTGAGGGGCACGGATTCACTTCCAAGAACCTCGGGGACGCTGATCAGAGAGTTTTACAGTTCTTTTCGAAGGTGGTGAGCACGGTAGGCACGTCGTGAAAAGGCGCCCGAATGCGTACCTTAGGGTATACCCCTGCAAAGACACCGAGGACATCGTCGCCACGGCACGCGAGTTGAACGTCACCGTGCATGTGCAGAAGAACGAGAAAGGGCGCCGCTCCCGCATCGACCGGAAAAAGACGAGGCACTCGGGCTATGCCCGCTCGCTCAGCCGTCGCTGGCTCGTGAAGAAGACCTTCGGCTGGCTCAAGGGGACCGGACCGCTGCGACAAGTGAAGCTGCGCGGCCTCGCCAAGGTCGACTGGATCTTCGTCTTCAGCTGCGCCGCGCACAACCTGCTGCGCCTGCCACGGCTGCTTGCAACCCAAATCCAGCAAGACCCTCAGCCGCAGGGCGCCTGAAACACGGTAAGTGTTGCAGAATCACCCCAAGCACCCGCACAACGTCTCGGATCCAGACGAATCCAGCCCGTAAACAACCGGATCGAAGAAACGCCCCAGCTAGACGAGAGCTATTTCAACAAGCTCCTAGGCTATCCGTCCGTCTGCAGAGGGGAACTGGCCCACGAGATAAACGGTCCCACAGATACTGCTTCCCTGGCGTTGCTATATGGACATGCCATGGCTGTTGTCGCTGGCAGGTTGGCTCTGAGACACGCTGGGCTGATTAAGTGACTGAGGGGTTTGCCCCTGGGAGTGGCCCTTCGGCATTGCGTGAGCCAGAGCCTGATCTTTGGTTATGGGCACACGATCCTGGTTGTAGAACTGACCGGTAGACCCGTCGATATGGATGTGACGGCCCGTGTTGGTGTGACGGTAGCTCTGCATGGTACCGCTCTCGGCTCTCCATGCGAACTGATTGACCTCGGAAGGAGTCAGTGCATTGTTGATCGGGGTCCACTGCCGGGTATGCTCGGCCCATGTAGGCATCCGTTCCGCAAGTTCGACAAGCCGTCCAGCATTGTGCCCCGGGCTAACCTCGGTTTTGACCTTTGCCGTCGTCCGTTGTTGGGACGGGAGATCGGCAGGCAGGATAGCGGGTGTAGAGACCTGCATGACGGGCCGTTGGGACTTGTAAATCAAACTCTCCTGAGAGGCGCGAGAGATTACCTCAAACATGGGGCTGTTCTTAGAGAGTTGGGCCGGTCCCTCTATGCTGACCAGAACGCAGTCTGCGGCGACATGCTTTGAGCCGTCCACCACATAGCCGTGCTCAATATGGCGAGCCTTGGTGGGGTCCAGTTCGACGCGCCTTCCGTTGTCCAGCTTGAGCGTTAGCCCATGGTCTTCCGCTATCTTCTCGAGCGTGGCAAGACTCCCAGTGCGGATGCCCTGGTCTTTGTCGGGCGCTGTGAACTGGATGCGTTCTCCCACTGCGATTTCGCGACGTTCCTCCCGATAGACGGCGCTCTGCTTCGTGGTCTGTTTGAGGAGTGCTGGATTGTAGGTGACTTCCTCGCCGTCTCCCTTCCGAATGGTGATCTCGTTGTTTTTGGCGTGAACCGTGACGATCGTAGCCGAGCTGTCGCGAGCTATGCCGTGCTTCTCGTTTCCGGCCCTGAACTGAAGGATGTCCCTGGGGGCGTAGTTGGCGGCGAGGCGGAGGTTGCCGGTTTGCGGCACAAGGACCGACAGCGATCGATCTTCAGGTGCGAGGGTGCCATTGGCTTTGAGTTCGGCGCGGATCAGCTGAGTAAGCTCCTGCCGATCGGCTGGGCCGGGCGCAACGACGACGGCCTTTGCTGGATGTCTGGCGTAGTCCATCGCAACAGCAGCCATGCGGCGGTTCGGGTCTGCGTACTCACGGATGCGCCCCTGTCCATGTAGTAGCTCCGTTCCCTTTCGGGTTTCGTTCTGGCCAAGCGCCTCGACCCCCGAGCGCAGCTCGGGGGTTCCTGATACCGCAGGAACTTCCAAAGGCCGGGCATTGTGAGGGCTGAAGTCCACTGCAGCGGTCTTGCTCACGTCGGTAGCGAGCCGTGCTCCAAGAGCCGTGGCGGCATTGGTGTAAATGCGGGCATCGTCCGAGGCGCGAGAGACAGCCACGTATGCGAGCCGGGTATTGATAAGGCTGCGTGGCCCTTCCGTGTCGATGTTCGCAAGCACCCGGCCTGCCGTGAGTCCCTGTGAGCTATGCGAGGTCACAGCATAGCCATGATCGAACTGCCTCATCTTCGAGGGCTCGAAGCTGACGGTACGCTGGTCCTTACCGTCCAGCTTCACCGTGATCTGGTCAGGCTCTATCTTCTGGATGGTGGCGAGCTGACGGTTTACGACCTCGAGGTTCTTGTCAGGGGCGGTGAACTGGATGCGGTCGCCGGTCGCGAACTCTCGCGGCACTTCCCGGTACACGTTCACGCCTCGAAGCCTCACAGGGTCGTAGGTGGTGCTCTCTCCGTCTTCCCGACGCACGGTGATGTTGTTCTGCTTGGAATTGACGGAAAGCACGGTGGCGAAGCTGCCACGCTCGAACCCCTCGGCCTTGCTGCCTCGCGTGTACTGGATCACATCGCCTGCCTGATAGCGACCGGCCCACGCTCGATCGGCGCCGGTCATCTCGGAACGCTGAACCAGCGTCGTGAACTGGCGGCTTACCTTCGAGATGGCGCCCGTCGCTTGGAGCTCCGTCCGCACTGCCTCGTTGATCTCCTGCCGGCTGCGGTTGTCAGGGGAGACGATGATCGTGTTCTCGGGCTTCGCAGCGTAGTCCTTAGCGATAGCCTGGAAACGAGCCTTTGCGTCCGGGATCTCGGTGATGCGTCCCTGTTCCTGGAGAAGTTTCACCCCTTGACCGGTCTCGCTCTTCGAGAGATGTTCGACCGCCTTCAGCAGCTCGGGGTCTTTCT
>JAABUK010000578.1_pt1 | contig 75271 bp, 106 predicted proteins | sample 5559141 | NCBI WGS metagenome assembly JAABUK01 (sample SAMN10711869, study PRJNA513367) | rock metagenome | isolation source: Antarctica rocks | place: Antarctica: Victoria Land, Pudding Butte nord | collected 2016-01-03
CGGGCCTTGCAGGCGCGTCAGAGGCGCAGTCGGGAGCTCACAATGCCAGATGTTTTTGAATGTCAGGGTTTTTCAAACCTATGCAGCCAAAAGTCAACTCAGCAACATTGAGCACTATGCAGGTTCCTGGCGACAATCCACACTGCTTGCACGCTTGTGCTCCGGAGTACCATGGGGGATTTCGACAAGTCTCGTAAGATCGCATTCCTGCCAGGAACGTCCGGTATAGGCAAAGCACTGGCAAAGAATCTAGCTAAGGCAGGGTACAAGATTTTGATTGGTGGAGCCAAGCTTGGAGAAGCAAAAGCCAGTGTAAAGGAGATCCAGAAAGCTGCAGGATCAGCATGTCCTTTTATTGAAGCTATGGATATGAAAGGAGCTGCGGGAGCTGCTAAAGTCATCTTTTTTTCCATGTCGGTGAGTGCTATCTGACTCTGCAGACTCAAGACTGCTCAGGCTACCATCACTTGCTAGTCATCCATCTTAGATGCAGGCTGAGGGTTCCTATCTATGCACTGCTCATCACAGGGCAGTCAAGAAGAAAAGAAAGACCTCCTGCAAGACCTACAGTCTGAGTTGAAGGGCAAAACTATCCTTGACGTCACAACAGCAGCATATCTCAAGGACGAAAGCAAATGGGGTCAGACATCCACCACCTACATGAACCAAGAAGCTTTGGCAGTCCCAGCAAAATGGGTCAGATGTTGGAACACGGTCTTTGTGGTAAGAAAGCCAGCCACGCTGCTCTCTGCTGTTTCATGAGTCCAAATACAAACTCAACAAGTCGTCTTGCAAATGCTGTTCAAATGCTTTGTGATCCTTTTCACAGGCAATTGATGTCCTGCAGGGTCTGCTTGAGAACCCACCTCCTTCAGACAGCCCACACAACATTATCATATGTGGCGATGATCAAGATGCAGTCACAGATGCAAAGCAATTAACTGATTGCCTGCCAGGCTTCAAGGTAGGAAGCTGTTGCCTTGCAACTCAAAATCATGCCACTTACAAATGTTGCAACATGGCGCAGTTGATGTTGACATGCAGAACCATGGCAATGCAGCAACAGAAGAGCCTCACAAAGTAGTGCCTAGTCTTGCGTCGCACCATTCGGCGGTGAAAGAGCTGGTCAGTTCCTTACCAAGGCTAAATCTGCATCTTTGTACATGCAGGCTCTGTATGGAGGCGGCCTGAAATATGCCAAGGCACTGGACTTGCTTGGACCTGGCTGGATAGTGGAGTTGGACAAGAACGCCAGTAACTCAATGGGCAGTGCTCTAGCTGGCTGGCGATTTGGCCTGTAAGCGACGTGTTACGACTTGTAGCTTAGCGAGCTTCTAAATGGCAGCAGGCACTGAGCTGCTGATCCTCTGGGTTGCTGACCCAGAATGTTTGCAAGTTTTGCCGTTGTGTCACCAACTAATATTAACCTTTGTGGAAAGTTTGGTGCTGTGCTTGCACCTTAGGCAAAGGTGAATGCCGTTTGCCTATGTCTGGTCGTGATGAAACAATATTGTGTAGTGCATTATTGAAGATCTGTCATCCCTGGCCTGTGGAGCATCATGCGCGTAACTAAATTAACAAAGCCCCCACAATATGAGCGCTGAGCTACTAAGTGGTGATTGTTGTAACCACTGGTGCTTCCAGCAGTCTTTCCAATGGCCAGCAGCAGCCGTACAGATAGCTGCAGTCAAGTGTTCATGTTGTTGTCGCAAGTGTCAGAGGAAGTCAACAGCTGAGTGCAAGAACCTCTTTGAGAATTCAAGTCACTCAATACATGACGGTATACTAGTGGATTGGTGCAACTCGTGTCTCGTGTTAGTGCATGTTGGCTCACAGGACTAGGGTTTAGGCACACCTGGTAGGTACCTGGCAGAAACGATTAGCTGGAACGCCTGTAAATTATTATTATTATTATACTATTGGATTGAAAGGCAGAGGCTTAGGTAACCTTTCAGGGTGTAACCTTTCAGTCGGTTACTCACCGGGGTATGCCGTCGCAGCTTGGGCTGCGTACGCGTAGCAGGCTGTCTGGTCGCCGTCGACAGGACATGCTGCCAGTATGTCTTCTCGGCGTGTAAAACAACAGCTGGCTGCTCTGCAGCAGCGGCAGAAGACGTCTTTAGACCTGCATCATACCTTGTCTGCTTCTAAGAAAAAACGTCTCAGGCCCAGAGAGAAGCGTAAGAAAGCACAGAAAGATCTGAAGCTTGTCACTGACGCAAAGCATACCCAGCAGACTGTGCAGAAGAATCTCAAGTACTACCAGGCCACAACGCATAGTAAAGCTACTGCTCAAGCTGCTGCTGTCATGAGTGAGGTGACCCATAGAGTAGCTCCTATGGTCAGATTTGTCTTGCACAGTGGACTTGGAGTCTCAATTGCATGTTGTCTCTGCAGTTGTTGGGCAATTCAGCTGCCCCGTGAGTTTTTCAGACCTGACAACAGACTTGACAACAGAGGCTTCAGGCCAGATGGTTGTCGCAGCTTGCAAGACCAGATTATCAGGCAGGTTGCATGGTCAAGGCAACACAGGCCTGCACAATACAGGCGCACAAGAAGCTGTATTCAACATGCCCCAGAGCTACAGCAGCAGCAGCAGCCTGTCACCAGCACCGTCTGCAAGAAGGAAACATGTCTTTACCTGCACAGCTCGCACAGCAGACACTACTCGTCCTAGTGCCAAGCAACAGCCAGAGGGGCTTCGCACGGTCAAGGCCTTCACAAAATTAGGCCTGGCCCTACCCTCAAAACACAGACATGGCACACACATTGCAACAGGTAGCTTTATGGGCTTAATGGGGCAGATACTGAAAGACATGGCCCCAAGTGTGCCTAGCGGGTGTGACCTGATGGTTGACAACGTCTGCTATCACCCTGCAGGTACTCTGACTGCGTGCAAGGATGTTGATGCATCTTGTATCTTGACACACCTTTCACAAGAAAGATCATAGACATCCTGCACCGGCACACATGTTCCTGTCCCATCAGAATATTGGCAACACACCTGCAGTTTCACCCACTTGGTAATCCATTTCCACAGTGTTACACAATGCTGTAGTGCAAAACCGGCAGCACAGAACATCAAACTGCATGTATCGGCTCCCACTCTCAAGTTTCAGGCAAAGTGCATTCTGCACTATCAGATGCCTGAGCTGACTTTCTGTGTTACTGTAGGGTCTCCAACTGCGCTGCTGACTGATCTCAGCCTTCAGCTGCCAGCCAACCAGCTGGGTCTCATCTACGGTCGTAGTGGTGCTGGAAAGACCACCCTCCTCCAGTTGCTGGCTGGCTTGACTGACACCACCTCAGGCCAGATTTCTCTCGGCTCAGGTGCAAATGAGACTCTCCACGCTTGCTGCTGCAGTGTTGCATACTGCTGCAGCCAGCTTGCTGTTGAACACCTGTGCATGTTTGCTTTGCTGCTGCTGTTTGCTGCTGCTAGTGCTGACTTATAATGCATGCTGTGCATGGGGTTTGCTTGCCACTGATGTCAACCCAATCTTCACGAGGTCAACGCTGAGTGCTTAAACTATAACTGCTGAGGCAAGCAAGTACCATAGGTGTACACCAAGGACGCTGCTCATGTTGTCCACACATGCAATTGTGGTGATTGGCTGCTGCTAGTGCAGTTGCCAGGAGTGGAATTACAGCAGCTGCAGAACCTGTGCAAATGAATGCAATGACACCGCAAGAGTTGGCAAAGCAATGCGGGCTTGTCTTCCAATTCCCGGAGCGCTACTTTCTGGGAGGCACTCTGCAAGAGGTGGCTTTTTGGACCTTGCTATCATGGACCTTATACTATGGCCATGCCGGTGTGCTGCGTCAAATCAACAACAGCTTTTGTCTGTGTTGTGTCATGTTCAGTGCCACACACAAGCAAGTCTCATGAAAGACTTGTCCTTATGTTAGCCTTCTCAGCGCTTGGTCAGCCAAGAATGTGCTCCCGCCTAACTAGCCAATGCATTTGTACTCGCTCCAACTGACCAAACAATCTTCCTGCTGCTGCTTACCTTAAGAAAGATGATTGTTTGCTGCAGGAGATTGTTTTTGGGTGGCCCTTCAATGAGTATGAGCGGCAGGCTTATTCAGTACAAGCACACCGTGTCTTGGAGGCAGTGGGGTTGACGCACATCCCTGTAGACACTCCTCTGCAACAGCTCAGTGGTGGCTACAAGCGCCGCGTTGCCTTGGCTGTACAGCTTGTCCGACGCCCTGCGGTGAGCAATGCAGTGCCACCTTTAAACTGCTGTTGTTCATCAAGCTGTTCCTCCAGCTACTCACGAATGTCCAAGATCGTCACAGTCTTCTAGCGCCCATGTTGACATGTACTCCTGACGCTGTGTCACCTGTGTTATAACATGCACAATTGCCTGACGAGTTTTTGTTTGCTACATCATAGCCTCATGCTGGCAGTGCAGCATGCGTTGGCCGACTACCCAATCTGCACTGCAAGTAAGTGAATGATGTGGCAATTTGTGCAGTGACATCAGCCTCCAGCAGGTGCTCTTTCACATGCAGGTATTGCTGCTTGATGAGCCGCTGGCTGGCTTGGACTGGAGAGCTCGCATTGAAGTGGCTGACACACTGAAGCAATTAAAGAGTGAATGTACCATCTTGGTGGTGTCCCATGACCTCCGTGAGCTGACTCCTCTGGTAAGTGACTCTTTGCATGTCATTTCTTAACTGCCATCGATTGCCAGCAGTGGCTGGCCGCACAGTCAAGATGAGTCAAATTGAAGTCTAAGCTGTGTGTAATGTCAGGATTAAGCTGACTTGTTTTGGGGGATACAGGTGGACAAGGCGTGGCAAATGCAGCCAGGAGGCAGGCTTCAAGCATCACCTTGGCCGCCACAGGAGCTGCAATAAAAGCATTCTGGGGAAATTCAATTTGAACTGCAGTACGCGCATGCTGCATGATGTAAGTACGGACATGACAGCTGTGTAAGAAGATGCGTTCAAGGCGCACTAGTGTAGTGCTAGCAGACACGATACAAAGTGTTGCTGGTGTTCAAGCAGCATTTCCAATGACAAAACAAATTGGTGACCTCTTCCAGCTGGGCTTGAACCAGCGACCTTGCGGTTAACAGCCGCACGCTCTAGCCAGCTGAGCTATGGAAGAAGAGGAATGCTATGTCAGCAAGCCATTTGTTGTAATTTGAGTAGTGTTATCGGCAGTGCCAAAATCAGACATAGCATCAGAATAGTTTCAACCCTTGCAGTCAGACCATGTTCCAGTATCTCATCTTTCAGCATTCAAGGGCTTCAAGAACCAAAATCTCATCAGCAGGTTCAGATGTGGATGTCATGGTCTTCATGTGGATACTGGTACGCTTTTGCTTCTGGCACAGCCCCTAGGGAGCAACGTTATTGTGTTTTCTGCGCTTCTGGTTCAACAGAGGATGAACTTCATTGTGTGTTTGATTGTTCGGCATACTGTGCCATCAGGAACAGATTCAAAACATCTTCTGGGGCCCAGCCCCCACACCGTCGTCTTCCCTCTTTACTCTACATGATCCCAAACTCATAGCCAGGTTTTTGAGGGAAGTTCCGCTTGTCCGCGCTATCAATGTTCTGAACATAGGAACACCCTGGTGGCAGCACAAACTGGACATGACCTTTATTTTAGCTCACAGTGCGTCACCTGTGAACACTATGTTTTTATAAGTGCTTTAGAACAGTTGACGATTTGTTTGACGTTTTCAGGCTACTGATCCAATGGTCATGGTTGGCCCTAAAGAGACCTTAAACTTAAAACATGATTGGGACGCCTCATCCGTATCCGGGGCTTCGTAAGGTGAGCTTGGCCAAGCCATGGGTTTCTTGAATGTATGTATGTATGTATGTATGTATGTATGTATGTATGTATGTATGTATGTATGTATGTATGTATGTATGTATGTATGTATGTATGTATGTATGTATGAACGGAAAAGGAGTTTCCGAAATCGAGCTGGGGTGTGGTGGAATCCCCGGAAATCGTGCGACACAGGTGAGTCAAGGTTCGCGCGACCCTTGAGTCAAGAGTCGCGCGCACGTGGGACCCCTCAGGTAGTACGGCGTAGATGAGGCGACTGAATGCGATGAAATGAAATGTTATTGATTTGTGTCATCACCTGCTCTTCCTCAACGTCGATGAGATTTTAGCTGAGCCGTATGGCGCAAACGTCAAATATTTCACATGATGACAGGCTTGATCGCGTTTGGTCTTTGGCGGACCTGGAGCTGTTGCACGAGGTCGAAAAACCTATCGTTGTTGTGGTCACATCAACGCATGACGACCCAAGCAGGTCAGCACCAGCTGTGCTTCGCAAGTCGACAGGCTGACTGGCTGTTGCGACACATATTGCTGTTGGCCTTGCAGTCCTGGAGGGGTCAGGGACACAACTGATGTTCCCTTCCAGAACGCTACCTGTGTGAAGCAGTATGGCCTGAAAAGACCTCGAGAAGAGTACGAAAGAGTCTTGGCAGGCTGGACAGAAGAGCAGACATTGAGACGGAGGCGGTTCTTGGCAGCAGTCACAAAGGTATTTTCCCTAGGCCTTCTGAATGAGCTCTGAGACCAGTGCCTTGGTTTGCATTTTTACTGTGTATCACATTACGTGCACAGGGCAAAGAAGCAAAGGAGTTCTGGCTGGATATCCGCCCGTTGATGCATTTGTTTTGTCAAGGATATGCCAAGGAAGGTCCTATGCGCGTAACTAAAGTTCTCAGCAAGGTAAGATGATATGCCTAACAGCACCAAATTTTGACACAAAATTTCATGCCTACGACCCTTGATCAACAGAGCACATGCTGATGCTTTGTGTATTGCCTGCTGCAACCTCTGATTTGCCTGATGTGTGCTTCTCATGACAAACAGCCTTTGAAAGCAGTGACATGAGTGCTCCACAAAAATTTCTGCTGCTTGATTGCATGGCATGCGCTTGCAGCGGCACATTAACATGAAGATATCAGGCCTTGTCTGCTTCAAATACCATTCTGCAGCAATGCTTAGTTAGGTCCATGCTTCCTTCAGCCCATTCAGCTTGAATTGTCGCCTGGCTGTGTGGAGACGGCTGCCATGCATATCATGGAGCCCGAGCAATCAAGCATTGCTGACTCGCGGGTGTGCGCCATGCATGACCGAGATCCCATACACACCATGCTGTATGACAGCAACGGAGTGTTGTTGTCAGCCAACAAAGCTGCTATGACTGCATTCCACATTGATACTCCAGGTCAGTCAAGTCAAACACACCTCTAAGCTAGGGATCCCAGGCCTACGTTGCATCAGGGTCTCACAGCAGCATTTGCATCATGCTTAATATGGGTACATACTGTCTGTACCACTGTAATGTAAAGAGCCCCCAGGGTTTGCTCATTCACATGGTTCAGATATTGTGGTACAGTACAACTGTTTTTGGTACACAAGACATTGTAAAGAAGGGCTGCAATTACACAAGAGCCCTAGGCCTGCCCTGCCATGTGCAAATGTACATCCCATGAGCAAACGCTGTGTGAACACAAGTTGCTTTTGGTGCTGCCCTGTCTGCATATCCTTAGTGCTGTAGCCCACATGTGCATATATGGAGACAAAGCAGCTACTTTGTTGCACAAATGCTGTTTCAGCTGTTTCTTTGCATAACAGCTGCTTTCCAAGGACTGCACTGTCCTGCTTGAATGCTCAGTTGGCTGTGCCTTCACTGTACAGGGTCACACATGCCTTATGCAGAAGCACGCACAATCAAGAAGCTCTTTGATGCAGGCGCTTACCCAGGTACCTCCCTGTTACCTCACCACATACCTCGTGACCAGTCATGTAGCTTGTCCTGCTTGTCCTGAGCTTAACGTCATTGCTGCATTTCACGTTGCACAAGCACCAAGTGCATCACTAACATGATACAGTCAGGGGTGCTGCTACTCTGAATGCTGCTTGATGTGGCAGCAAGTTGTCTGGCTGCTGTGTCAGCATCTCAGCACTACTCACCATTCAGATTTGCATGCCAAAGCCTGATATCATGAGCATGAGCCTCATGTCAGCAAAAGGACGTACACAGCCGTCTCCCAGCCATGTATTGGCCAAAGTTTCAGTTGTTAAATTGCACCTTGTCTCCAAAAATGCCTGGGCACTGTCGGCAGCAGTGACCTTTCCATACTGTACTATACTATATGTACTACACTCAATAGTAATTTTCCATACTCAGGTAGTGCAACTGCAACGCCTGCAGGTGGTCAAGAAGAAGCAGACAGAGCATATCATGAAGCCATGCATGCTGTCTTTACTGCCCAAGTGGATTGTCACCGTCATTCACAGCCTTTCAGTCGCAAGAAGGATGGCAAAGTCAGATGGGCTATGCTTGAGATGTGGCCTATGTTGGTAGGCGCTTGACTGAACCCAGCTCAGCTTGACTTTGACAGCTGGCTATTCTTGCTTACCTTGTCAGCAAACGAGAACAGCCAAAACAGTGCAACAGCAGTGACAGTCAGCTGCATTCAGCTCGCGTCCTAGGCTCATTTGCAATGTTGCTGCTGTGTGCTCTGATGCTGTACGTGTGTCAAGGGGCTGGCTTTTGGTATTTTTGTTAAATAGCGAATGGCATGTCATGCATTGCATCTTTATCTTGTAACCATGTTCATTGCTCAGTCCGGGTTTGACAATGCATTGTCTGCCTGGCCTCACACTCTGCGTGTCCCCCGCTGTGTGCTTGCTTTGACCAACTCACACTCATTTCCTAGGCTCTGCAGACTAATATTGCCTGCGGCGTTGTCCTGCTGTGTCATAGGCAGTCTCCATACAGCCTGCAGATCAACAAAGTTTTGCTCCATGTCATGAGTGTCCCTTCACCCTTGACACCTGTCATGTGATTGTGCAGGATCCAGTATCCCAATCTCCAGCTGTGCTAGTCAAGACCTCCAACATAACTCAGATGAAGCTGCTGGAGTTGGAGCTGGCAGGACGGCAAGACTCTCTGCAGAGGTAGGCAACACAAGAGTCACTCAACGTCTGTATCTGCAACTAAGCAATCTCTCGGCAGTGGTAGGCAACACAAGAGTCACTCAGCGCCTGTATCTGCAACTATGCAATCTCTCGGCAGTGGTAGGCAACACAAGAGTCACTCAGCGCCTGTATCTGCAACTATGCAATCTCTCGGCAGAGGTAGGCAACACAAGATTCATGTGGTACCTGTATCTGCAACTATGCAATCTCTCTGCAGAGGTAGGCGACACACGATTCATGTGGTACCTGTATCTGCAAATGCAACCTCTGCAGAGGTAGGCGACACACGATTCATGTGGTACCTGTATCTGCAAATGCAAACTCTGCAGAGATAGGCAACAGGAGATTCATATGGTAAATATGCAATCTCTGATGTACACCATACTACTGCTCAAGCATTTGCGGAACTCATGGCCAGGCAACTACTTAGCCAGGCAGGACCGTCATTTGATTCAGCAGAAGCACCATTTGATTGGGCAGAAGCGTCGTTCCATTGAGCAGTCTAGGCCTGCACAAGTGCAGAAGAGGGTGGCAGCCGTCAGATGGGCCACCACAGCAAAACGCAGAGGAAGGCATGGACAGCCAGTGTTACAATGGTGTCTACCACTGGTGTCTACCACAGGTGTTCACCACAGGTGTCCCACCACAGGTGTCCCATCACAGGTGTCCACCACAGGTGTCTACCACAGCCCTTGGTTTGTCCACTGAAACATGAACAGCATGGCTGCCTGTACAGGCACAATGAGGAGCTGGAGCAGGACTCAGTGGCCATGCAGGCTGCAGCACGCAAGCTCCAACGGGAAGCCAATAGCCTGGCTCGCAGGCTGGAGGCTGTCATGCATGACAAGCTGAAGGACAGGACCAGCTTTGATGCCACCACGCCCATAGACAAGACCCTGGAGTACCTGCAGAATGCCATCATGGTCAGCTCACGACCTGTGTGTCTGTGTCTGTCTGTGTGTGTGGTGGGGGGGGGGAGGGGGTTTGTTGTGACAAGGCAGTTGTTGTGGCAGGCATGCACACAGGAGCTGCAGACAAGACCCTTTCAAGAGAAGCAGCAGCCGTCATTTGACTCGTTGTTGAGAGCTTGACAAGGCCCTCCTAGCCAGCATGCACATATGGTCAGCAAGTAGAACTCTGCCAAGAAACATCACGTGTCACCGGCGGAGAACATGCAGCAGATACTGATACAGTGCCTTCCGGACCTGGAGGCTGTTATCCTGAGCTGCAAGCTATGCCAACCCCCAGCAACTCTGGTCTTCATGACATGCCGTTCTCTTTGCCTTGCAAGCCGTTGCCTTGCTTGTCCTCCTGTCCCTCCACCATCTTTCGATTCAGGTTCTGTTTGTGGGCCACTGAATCAAGGCCTGCCAAAGTGTATCCTTGCCTTTGCTTGCATGCTGTGTTTTGTTGCTCGCCTTGTACAGCATTATCGAATCTGCACGGCAGCCAGCCCGCATGCAAGTCCACAGCAGCTCATCATTGGCTGGCCAAATCTTGTCTTCTTCTACTTCCCTATTTGCTCTTCTTCTTCTTCATCATCTTCTTCTTCAGCAGTGACCAGACTCATGGCTTGGCTGTGCACAGGGCAGGGCTCAGGATGTGCAGGAGGCGGTGAATCTGTATAACATGCTGAGTGACTCTGACACCAACCTGAGGCAGCCCATTGGCATGGCCAACCAGCTGCTCCAGGAGGGAATGGACTCTGACGTGGCTCGATCCATGCTGCAGCTTTTGCAGGTGAGACTGCACCTCATGTCATGCATTGCGCTCAGTTCAAGGCTGTAGTCAGTACCAGTTGGCAGGTGGCAACGACTACACTGTTATGCATGTACCTGCCTTGTGGTGATGTTCGCTTGCCATGTTAGGTGGAGTCAGAGTCAGTCAGATGTCATGGAGGCAGGTATGCTGTCTCAGGTTGTACGTGATGTCTGTCATGGTGAGAGAGGCACACTGAGCAGATGGTGGGGTGTCAGCTTGCTGGGTGAAAGGCACATCAAGTGATCAGTGCCTTTGCAATGATGGCAGCTGGGCCATGTACCACTGAAGACTGCTGCATGCTTGTTTGGTGATCACAGCAGGTTCATTGCAGTTTGCGCTTTTCAGTGACTGCAGTGTTGTCTGCAGTGACAGTCACAGTAACAGTCACACTAACAGTCAAAGTAACCGTCACAGTAACAGTTACAGCATCAATCACCATCAGCTGTGCTTCATGTTTTGCTGCCATGCAGCTGCTTGGCAAACTTCCTGGTGTATACCGTTTTGATCTAACAGTTGCTGTGGCAATTGGACAGCAGTCTGCGGCAGCTTTGCAGCATGCTAGTGTCAGCTTGGCCTCTGCTACTTACTTTGTCCTGAAAATGAAACGGGTGGGATGCATGCACAACTCTGCCTGGCATGTGTGTTTGGCACCACGCTTGACATCCACAGTATTTGACATGTCACCCAAAGCATCCAAGAGTACAGACGGCAAGCCTGCTGGGAGCATCATGCACGAGCAACATGCAGTGAGCATCAGTTACGCATACTGTAACAAGGCCTGGCATACAACAGTAGGCACCACTTGATGCAGAAGCATATGCACACAAGTCCTCATCAGTCTCAATTAATAACGACGGGTTTGGCCTCGCTCCAGGGCAATGAATCGAGGAAGAGTGAGCCAGATGCTGCAGAGACAGCTGCACAGGAAGCTGCTGTGCCAGCTGCTCAGCTCGCTTCGTGGAAAACCATGAATTGGCGTGAGCAGGTGGAGGAGCAGGCCAGTGCTGGTGATGTTGCTAGCACTTCACAACCGGCGACAGCAGCAGCTGAGAGGTTGGCTGTCATACCAGCCCCTGTCACTCCTGCTCTGGAGCGCATGTTGCAGGTAACACATTCTTCCATTCTGGGTGCTACCTTTGTGCAATGTACTTAGTGCTTCAGCAAGTGCCCGACATCTGTTGTGCCCAGAATATGAGCTACACAACTTGAGCTATGCATCCTGACAACATGGTCCAAACCAAATAGTGTGAGCAAGTGCACATGCTATTTGGCTACTTTCATGTTTTGCTTTGAGTCTGTTGTATCCATTGCCCCTGCAAAATCCACGTCACCCTGCCATTTGCAACTCTGCGCTCATCAGGCAAACACACGTTTCATAGCGGCTATCAGTGCACCAGGCCTTCAGTGTTCTATGAAACTTTGTGCCCAGCTGCATCTCTGTTGACCATACAAATGAACGCCATCAAACAGCTGCACTGGCACCCATATCAACTATTAGACAAGGTGGTGATTCCACATTTTAGACCTGTAGCATGCAGACACTCCTGCTTTCATATTCGTCTCCCCACCATTTATTCTAAGATATTAATAATTAGCGCTTGAAAAAAACAAAAGGAAACCACTTTTTTTGTTTGTATCTTTCAAGGTGAATCTTGCTGTGCACAGGATGCCTCCACCAACTGGCAGTTCGACATCTTTGCCCTAGCAGATGCCACGCCAGGGTATACACTATCCTTGCTCACCTTCCATGTCATGAAGCAGTCTGGCCTTGTGCAAGAGTTCAGCCTGGATGAACCCAAGCTGCAGGCCTACTTGAGGCAGATAGAGCAGGGATACAACCCTTTGATACCGTATCACAACAGGTACGGCCGGCTGTGGGCAGGCTCACGCATGCTTCCTTTCAGAAGGAGGACAATCTGCTGAATATGGCCCTGATTTGAGGGCTCTTTGCATGATAGCCAGAAAACAAGGCCCAGAAGAGCTGATTTGAGGAACAGAAGCAATGCAGTGTGCATGAGGCATGACAGCGTCTCAGGTGTTCAACACCAAGTCTGCAGAAGTTGTGGTCTGACTGTTGTTCCTGCTTGCAGCGTCCACGTGGCATCAGTCGTGCAAATCACACACATGCTGCTGACTCGTGGGGGTGTGATGAAGAGCAATGCCATGACCCGATCGCAGCAGCTGGCCACATACATAGCAGCTGTTGTACACGACTTCCAGCACGGTGGTGTCAACAATGACTTCCTCGTCAAGACCTTCCACCCCTTGGCAATGATGTACAATGACATCTCTCCATTGGAGAACCACCACCTAGCAGCTGCATCAGTGCTGCTGCATCAGCCTCAGCACTTGTTCATCCCTGTGAGTTAGCCACCTCACACATGCCTGCTGCCATGCTTACTTGTTCTTGTGCTTCATGCTTCCTTATATGCATTTCATAGGGCCGCACAGCACATGTTCTCGCCTGTGATTTGGCCACCTACACATGCATGCTATCGTGCTTGCCTTGTTTTGTCATCACTCCCTTCCTGATGTGCATTTCAATGCGCTGCTCAGCATGACCACCATGACAGAGGCGAAGCACACTCTCTTGTGCAACTCAACTGTGCATTGTGCAATACTGTATTAACTATATTATGTTATATTGTGTTATATCATATTACATTATATTATATTACGTTGTATGATGTTATACTATATTATATTATAGTTTGCATAGGCAACAAATTGTGCTGCTGCCTCTGGTTGCGCCCATATTGTCACACTGCTGCCAGGCTTTCAGCCTTTGCACTCCTAAGCATCACTCTTACAGTGTCTCCTGCTCACCAGATGCATTCACTCCTGTCAACATCAAGCAAGCCAACTCAGTAACGCATTGTATGACACAGTGAATTTTGGGTTTGCAAACACTGCATGAGTGATGTTGTTTTGCAGAAGGAGAGAGTGAGTGCAGAGCAGGTTGGGGCGATGCGAGGAGTGACCATAAGCGAGGTGCTGGGTACTGACATGAAGAAGCACTTTGACATCACCTCCAGGTTTCAGGTCAGTCCATCCAAAGCGCTTCAGCAAAGGATCGGCTCTGAGTGTATTATCTCCCAGTATTGCTGCTGTCCTGTACAAACAATCGTCTCCTGAGTGTTTTGTCAATGTATCCGGCCGCCAGGCTGGATGCTGACAACGACTGTGCCATTGATCCTCCATGTTGCAAGCACATCTAGCAGACCCAACATGACAGACAGGCTTGACAGCCACGTAGTAGCATCAAGCAAAACTTGGATATATCTGCAGCTGTGTGGAACATGTCGGTTGCTGTTGCGTGCTGCGCAGTATAGTGCCCATGCTATGATTGCCTATACATGTTGAGCAAACTGCTCCTCAACAACTGCTTTGGTACATTCCCGGCCACTGATCGGCAAATCGTGTGTTCATACAGCTACAGCGCATTTGTTGCAAGTGCTCTACTTCATTTGCCATCACACTCTATCTGATCAGGTCACATGGCAGTGAGGCCAAACACCCACTACAGCGTCATATGGCAGGAAGAAGAAGCTGAGCCTTATGCATACAGCAGCTGGAAATGTGATTGTTGATGTGCACACACTGCACACGCTGCATTGGCGACTGCACATGTGTGACAGGCAAACATACCTCCGCCAGGCTGTCATGTGCATAGCTGCTGCAGAAGTGATTGCCAACTAGCACATGGTTTTTGTGTTGGTCAGGCTACGTTCAAGCGGCGCAGTGATGATACGACTGCTGAAATGGATTGGGCCACAGTCAAAGCTGAGGACAAGACTCTGATCCACCAGGTCAGTCTACACCACAGAAGCTGACCATGGTTGATGTCGGCCGCAACAGCTTGGCATGGTAGCCATGCATATAGCCATGCACTGGACGAAATGCATGTCTGTTTCTCTGTGCGCTTATTTGCTGCAGTTGAAGGAAGCTTGACGATTTCCCAGTCAGCTGTTGGCTAATCCATTTACACTCGGTTTCTCACTCACTCACTCACTCACTCACTCACTCACTCACCCACACACCCACCCACTCACTCACTCACTCACTCACTCACTCACTCACTCACTCACTCACTCACTCCTTCACTCACTTTGCTCATGCACTCAATCACGCCTAGACAGCCAAGCCCACAGCAATGATAACCCAAGTCAGCGGCTTTTGGTGCAGCACCACAAGACAAACAATTTCATGGCTGGAGATGCATGTTTACTAAATTAGAGTAGCAGCCACAACATCGACCGCCTGGGACAACAACATGTAGGACCCCTTCCCGGCATCTCGATCACTTTCAGAACCTTGCTCCATACCAAACGTGCAGCCTGATGAGACTCTTCTGAACTGTGTAGTGTCACACAAGTTATTGTTACCCAAGCTTGCAATTGTAGGCTGCGCAATTTCCAGCACCAGGGCTCGCTAATCAAATGACCACATCCCGGTCTTTCATACACCTCAAAGCCTAGTTCCATCTTGTTACCGATTTCAAAACCTGTCTGGTTTCATGCAGATGTTGCTGAAATGTGCAGACATAGGGCACTTGGCTGCAGCCCCTGCCCTGCATCAGAGGTGGGCCTATCAACTAGAGGAGGAGTTCTTTAGGCAGGGGGACCAAGAGAGGGGGCTGGGCCTGCCAGTCTCCCCACTCATGAACCGCAACCTCAGGGGGGGCATGACTAAGTCACAGGTCACCCCACCCCATCCAACCCCACCCACCCCACCCTTTCCTGCCCCGCCCGATCGATGTCAAACCAACTGCCAACATGCAGTGCCATGCTCACACACTGACTAAAGGCTTAAAATGTTGATGTGCTCAGCAAGAGCAGCAGCACAAGCAAGCTCAAAGCTGGACCGAACAATCGTGCAGGCCACAACGCTTGCATACTTCAGCGCCTGTATGCTGCTTGCCTCCCTTGCAGTGCATCATGTAAGACTCACAAGGTCCTCAGACAATGGCTGAACTGGGTCTTCCAGCGGATTGTTTTGTGAGTTGTCACATTTCTCAAGAGTCAGCTCACTGCCATTGTATGCCATCATGGACTGTGCATGGGAGCAGAGATACAACTACTTGAGTGGCTGACAGAGTAGCCATATGTAAGTTCGTTTGATACTCTTCATCTCCCACTTTGTAGGTGATGGATATGCAAAAAGTCTGGTGCTCAACACGTTCACTGAACAGCGTGTACATTGCGTAGGTTGGGTTTTTCAGCATCGTCGGCATTCCTCAGTTCAAGGCCATGACGGATCTGTTTGAGGATGCCAAGCCAATGCTGGAAGGCGTGCTGGAGAACTACCACAGATGGGAAGCTGCTGCAGCAGCTGCAGGGCTTTAGACTTCACAATGGGACATCAGGAAGCATTTTCTTTATTACAGCCACTCATCCAGTCTATGTTCTCCACGAGGCCCTGTCCAGCATTTGACAGATTGTCATGGGAGAAAATATTTGGAGGATCTCCAGGGCTGAAGGGTCCTATCTGATGTGACTTTGACCATCACAGAGAATTGGGATATGCAAGACAACACCAGTCAGCCACACACTGACTGCCACTGTTGCTTGCAACATGAGAGTTGACATAATTCTCGTCACATAGTGCACCTGTCTTGTGTTGGTTGCCATTTGCAACGATGTACGGCCAAGAATTTTGGTTGAGTAGCTAACTGCAGTATTCTTTGAGAGAAGCTCATGTGAACACCTGTGCACTATATTTCAGAATTTTGTCACAAATGTCAATGTTAGCGGCAGAACCCTCATTGCAGCATGGGTCCAAAAGTATCTACCACACAAGCGCTACTGTGTCAGATTTGCACATTAGACGGGTCCACAATGGGATATGCAGCAAGTGATATTGCAGCAATGGCCTTCTAACCGTGTTGTTTGACAGTTGCTTCTGTGCTGGGCCACTTCCTAAATAGTATAGGGAATGATGCTTGTTTATCGACCTCAGCTGAAAGAGCCATGTCAAACTGGGCGTGTGGTGGCAGAGGCCACCAGCGGTACTATGCTAGCTTTTTGTGCACAATGATTGTCACATGACAATATTGATATGAGACTGGCCTGTACATATGTGACGCCTGCCTGGACTAGCATCGTGATGGCGCTGCCCACGGTTTCAGCTTTGACTCTTGCAATTTCAACTTGTATTATTAGCTTTCGTGGTACAGTGCATGGTGCTGCCATCAAATCAGACTCACAACAAAGATTACATATGTGGCAATGCACTCTTACACCTATAGGCAAGCCAAACCCTAGCTAGTTGCAGAAGCTGAAAGAGGGTTTTACATGTGTGAGGCTCATGCAGCGTGACTGAATTCGAATCAACCACACTTTATCAAACTCGGCTGCCCACCATCACTAAATGATGGCACCCTGATTGTCAATATGTTTCATGAACATAGTTCTGTCAGCAAAATCAAGTGAAATTGAGGCAGGCATGCATTGCAGGCTAGTGTGTTATACAACACTGATCGACTAAATGTTTTGTGAGTATCTTCAGCAAAATTGAATGGAGTTGAGAGACAGGGATGGCGTCATATCGTTGTAAATGCAAAACCCAAGCAGCAGCATACTTTACACTTAACTAGTCTAGCCTACACATGATCCTGCTATACAGAGCTATGTTACTCAAACTTATTTAACTAAAAACTCTGGAGGTAGTTGAAAACCTTGTACAGGTGCAACAGGTGAGGGACAAGCGCTGACTGAGCCCCAGCTTGCTCCAAAACTGTCCTTTGCAATCAGGTGCTCTGTGCTGCTGACTCTGCTGAAGATGACAGTGCCAGTTCTCGCAAGAATGAAAGACATGGCTCAATCCAGTACCCAGCAGGCCGCCGCGAAGTCCATGTCGCAATGGGAGCCACACACCGAGAGTGCACTGCAGCATGTTGGGGGACTGCTGGGCTGCTGTGTCTGACGTCGGGCGAACTCAGCTGCCTCATGGGACAGCATCAAAGGGAGTGTGCGACTGGTCGTCTTTGTGCCTTGCATCATGCTGCAACTGCAAGGGAAAGAGTCAGTCAGTGGACAATTCCCGGTCATACAGGCACTGCAGTGTCAGTATTCAAAGTGTTCATGGGCTACGGCACGAACACATACCTGTACTCCCTAGGAATGCTGATTGGGGACGAAGAACGTCCGTGCCGGGTCACAGAATCGTCTTGCTCAGAGTATGTGTTGTGAACGCTGCACTCTGAACCACTTGACGAGCCCGCTGGGATCTCAGTCTTGCATAGACGGACTCGCAAAGTCGGCCATGTAGCGCTTCTCAGCAATCGCGACAGTGGCGACTCCGGCAAAGAATGCGAGGTGGTACTGCAGTTTTCAGACAACTCCTCGCCGGTATCACTGGAGGTGGTGAATCCCACAACTCGCAGTTGTGGAGGTGAAGTGAGAGAGATCGCTTTGTCGCTATCTGTCATGCTTGCCATGGTAGCATCGAAGCAATGCAGAAGGAGACTTCCGACGACAGCAAAAATGCAACTACGTCGTTAACGCCTTGGCAGCGAGCGTTGGACAGTGCATGATGGAGGGAACGTTGAATTTCGCTAGTGCTGATGGTATGACAAATGCGTAATAGTATGACTAACGGCTTGAGACACCATGCATGTGAGCAGTTCGAAGTCACACAGACTGACACGCTGCCTTCTGCACAGAAGTTAGCGCCGAGTCCTGGCAGCTGGCACTTCCCGAGACCCTCGACCAATGCTCTCCCCCCCCCGGGGGGGAGAATGGATTTTGAGCTGTTGCTCCTCTGGGTCTTGCAGGAGGAAGAAGAAGAGATGACACCGTTTTGCGGTTGTAATTGCACTTTGCTTGATGCACGTGAATGACACACTTTGCTTGATGCACATGCATAGCACATTTTGACGACTTCGGATGCGGTCAGTCGTCACACAGGCAACGATATATATATATACGCAAATATATATATGTACACATGTTGCTGTATCACCACATAGTCAGACTGGGTACATTGCCTGAAAGTTTGCGAAAATTGCGTACTGCTTTTGGACATATTTACGAATTAGTGCCTCGCCTGAAGGCCAACAGTGATGGACCTAATGGAATGGATCTCTTGGTTGCGTTGCCAACAACTCTGAGAACTGCAGCTTTCTGTTCAGCGGTGACTGTTCTCCCAATGACATTTGCCTATGCAGCAAAAACTTATCATGTCAGTTGCAAGGTTTGCAATGCACATTTAGCATGTTCGTGTTGTAACCCTGTCATCAGCACAGATGTGCCTCGGGCATGAGGTTAGCTCACTGAAGTAACCTAAGAGACTCACGGACATGCTGCATCGAGAGACTGATGCGTGTTCAATTTTGGGAGACATTGTTTGCCTTGGGACACAGACAAATAGCTTGTAGACTTGGCGATTGTGCTGATGTAAGCCTGTGCCAAACAGATGCTTACCTGGAGCAGCGCAGTGTACTCTGCTACTGTGAACCGCCCTGGCTTATCTGAGGCTGCCTTTTGCAGGCCTTCAGGCGAGTACATGAGCAGACCGAAGTACAAACGTGCTTTGTCAAAGTGCTCACTGTTAGCAGGGCCTCCCAGGGAGGCGAGTGTTGGCTGCAGCACTGTCAGCATGCAACACATGCGTGCTACACCATGCTGACTCCACTCCTGAAATCATCACACCTCTCCTGGTGGTATTTCGCATGCTTCTGTAATTCAGCATTGACAGACATGCTACATCAAAGTGCATGGCTTTGTCCACAGCACAACAGCATGCTGAGTCTCCTCTGACAGTTCCCATTCTCAACATTATGCACTGCATAGATCTGCAGGTGCCCTGCTCCTTGCTCAGGCCCAGGACAAGTTGTCCCTGGAGTATGCATATGTGAGTGTGCTAAGCACAGACAGCAACTCGTTACGGTGTTCACTGGCCTGCGCTAGGGATGATTGTTGATGGGTGATTGTACAGAGCAGCATGGAGGCCATCTTATGATGAGAGCTCGTAGGCCATACAGTGCGAAGTCCTAAATGTCCTTCAAGTCAGCTCAGTGCATCAAGATGTGTCAGGCTATGCCTCAAGGTTCAGAGCATGTGGATGAGCACCTGTACATCTGGTAGCAGCCAGATTGCAAACTGTGCAGCAGCCGCTGCCACTCCACCAAAAATGTAGTTCCTCTTGTTGACAGGAAGATGTGGGGCTATGCTTTCATCTGCCCTGAACACAGCAGCCATGTCAGATGTAGGGCTATGCTTTTACTGATCCGAACAGCAGCCATGTCTGTCAGCTGTTCACGTGGTTCAGTATGCAAAGGACCTAGCGTGTTGCCCAAACCAGGCTTGCATGCCCAGTACTATCCACAGTGTAGATAGGTCAAGCAGAGACATGTATTGCAACAGCGGCTGTTGTTCTTGTGTCATGTATTAAGCGCGCGTGCTAAACGTGCTTGCGAGAGAGTCTGATATGCATCATTGATTGAGCAGTGCAGCACAGTACAGACCTGCATGAATCAAAACGCCAAAGTGCATGCTCACCTGGCTAGAACTCGCGACAGAGCTCCAACACAGTCATCCACATCCTTGCTTTCATCTTCTTCACAAGCATAATTGGATAGGGGTAGGTCCTGCATGTGGTACATGACCAGCAGGTGCATCTCAAGGCGCAAGCTGCGTATGCACTGCCCAGCCAAGGCTCGGTACCTGCAGAAATGATATACCATCACTACCTGATGTGACCAGCGTCATCAAATACTCGTCTCTCAGCTTGGGTTTGCAGTCATTGCTCCTGTCACTGCGTTCCTGTGCAGCTGCTGCAAGCACTGTCATGCTAGGGCATGCTTTCTCAAGTGAGCACTCATGCTGAGGCACCGTGCAGAGCAAATCCGCTGCAGTACGGTACCAGCAACAGGCAAGTGCCAACCAGGCAAAGAAAGTAAGACCTTGATTCCGGCAGCATGACACTCAGCCAACACACTAAAAACAGTGACGCTGTACATGCAACAGAATACAGTACCTGGCATATACATCAGGCAGAACAATGATGCAGTCCATACATTAGCATACCTGGCACATACGTGAGGCGAAACAGGCATTGATGCAAGAGCGAGGGAACAATCCAAGCAGTGCAGGAGTACACAGTGGATACGACTACCTGTTCATGAGATGTGTGAGGCCTTCTGTGAGACACACTGCACTGGTCCGGTTGGCCTTGTGTTCCCGGCGACCTGTGTTCGGCCCTGCCTGCCCTGCTGCGCCACCAGATGTTGATGCCTGCAAGGCAAGGAGTCGTTCGTGATGTGTTGCACAGATTTTAATGTCATCATGCTCTCAAAGAGATTACGTCCATCTGGGCCTTGCAATGCCATCATCGGCAGCAGATTTGCAACTCGCTGACATGCTCCTGCCTCCTAAGATTGTGGTTCAGACTGACTAGCCCCGGAGCTGCCCCTGTCAGGCGCTGCTCACCCTAGCAAGCAGGAAGGATGTTTACGTGCAGATGAAGATGAGAAAGGAAGTCATGTTCAAAGCCCACCCTCATCACAGCTATTGGCTTGTGCATGTTCCTGGTGCACAATGCTGCTTGCAATGACCAAGCCAGCACAAACAATGGTACAGACAAGCAAGACAGTCAGGGCATCAACAGCTGCTGCATGGCATCAGCAACTGACACTGATAGCCTCAGTGACACTGCCTATTGACAGCTTTCAGATGGTCGCTAGACAACCCAACTCACCGCAGCTGATTGCCTACTGGGCTGCTGACTGTCACCAAAGTGCTGTATGGCATCAGCTAGGTAGTCCAGGCTGTCAGAGAGGGTAGCCAGGTTGACCAGGCGGTGCATGTCTCCTGAAGCGCTCACTAGCTGATCCTCACGTACAGGCTTGACCTGCAGTCATGCACACAGGCAGCCTGAATGGAGCTTACAGGCTTGAACTGTGCTCATACACACGTGCAGGCTGAAAGGGAATATGGACTGAGGAAACAGCAATCTTGCAGACTATCATGATGTCTCAAGCAGGCAGGCTCTTGATGGTGCACACTCACAACTGGCATGCCTGACTGCGGCATGTATACAATGTGCAACTGTCAGCAATGACATGCCATTTCTGCAGCATGGTCAAAAATCATCAGTGCCATTATTGATTGCACACAGAGCAATGCTACAGTTCAAAGGTAGGTGCAGATAGGGTCTGCCACCATAACATGACTTTGGACGGGGGCATGGTCATAAACCCTAACTACCAAACTGCTCATTATGACATGCAATGCACACTGACCTGTGCAAGCTGCATCAGAACAATTGCCTCTGTGCTCTCGTCGCCGCTGCCAAGGCCAGATTGCATGACGGCTTTCACAAAGCTGTCCGTAGTCTCGGTAGCTTTGCCCACAAAGAAAGCTACAGGTTCTCCAGCTAGTACGGCAGCTGGCTCAGCAGCCATCTGAAGGGCCATGGCTGGGTTCTCGGCAAAGCCCTTGGACAGGGCATATCCCAGCAGACTGCCCATCCGTGCCTGGAAGGCGTCCAGAACACGCCCTAGTATGTTTTCCACGACGCCTGGACCAAGAGCCATAGGGTGAGACTGCATTACTGTCTTTGTATTGAACATCGTGTGGCAAACTACCTGCTGCAGGCCTGATGGCACTGTGGCCTGGGATGGGCTACCAGCTGGCCATTGCATGCAAATGACTGCTTGTGTAACATGCATCCGTATGTTGAGTGAATTCATGCAGTTGTCCCTGCACACCAGGAAACATTAAGGTGCTATCTAGAGGCTCCAGGCAGCAGCAAATCATGCAGTTGTGGCTCAAGGCGCTGTCTACAGGCTGTAGGCAGCAGCAGATCATTCCAACTGAGGCATGCCAGTTGTTGGCCGAGGAAAATCATGAGGTAGTCTGGAAACGTTGACCTGTGATTTGAGCTGCAAACAGAGGCATCTGAGCTGCCCAGCCAATGAGTTGCATGACCAGCCTCTCGGCTTGCAGAGCAGCATGCAGCAAAGGCCTGCCTTTGGCGGCGCTCTCATTGTAGGTGCCATGCAGCTGAGCATGAGCCTTCATCGCATCAGCATCCTCCAGCATGTGGGTACACTGTCCCCTGCAGTGGTAGACATGCTGTGCAGGTTGTGGACTGTGAGCCCATGCAAACGCCAGCAACTGTGTATTGAGCTATGCCAGCGTGGGATTGCATCTGCAGCTTGTCATCTGCAAAAAGATGCTGGTCCGGAAGCTTGCACCCTATCGTACTGCATGTTGGCAATACCTGGATCCATACATGTCAACAATGCAGAACTACTTTGGGAACAAGGCCCCTCAAAAAGGTGTGTTTTGTGTCTACAGAACTGTTATCTGGCGCCTGAAGAAAAAATCTGAACAGAGATTGAGATGAAACCTTCATTTGATCATCTGCAAGTTGCCCCTGTATGTTTGATCATCTGCAGATTGCCCCTATACATTTGAGAAAGGATGAAGAAAAGCCTAGAGGCGTCAAGACTAGCAGTGTTGGTAGGCATGAAGTGATGATAAGGTCCAGGTGCAATGCAGCTGATCAGACCATACCTAAAGTCAAGGTAGATCTCTGGCAGGAACTTCTCTGTAACGAAGGACTCCATGAACATGCGCAAGGACCGTGCCGTGCCTGGCTTGGTGTCTTCCTTGCTAAACCAGCCACCACTGCTGTCTCGCTCAGCTGTGTTGAGCAGTCTTGCAGAGCCGTCCACAAACTACAGCACACAGCTGCACTTGGCACAGGGTGATGACAGATGTACTGTTCAGTATCAGCATTTCTGATGCCAAGCGCAGCTTGTTGTATATGCTAATCAATGCTGTGTTGCCAGCCAGCTATGCTGATAGGTGCAACGTCAGCTGTGAGTCTGCGGGCATGGTAATGACAAAAGCAAGGTGCAATTCCTTTGCCAGTCAAGCTGATGCTCCATCAACGTATTTATGATTAAATCCTACTGAGCAATCGAGAGATGGTGGTCCTGTATTGCTCAGCAATCCTTCGCTTGTTCTTGAGATATAGAGGCCAATCATTATGATGACCACTAAAACAAGCCAAAGCTGATTCCTTCCTTTGGCCTTGGACGTTTTGCAATTGAATAGTGAAGCCAAGGCACATGCCTGGCAATGAAAGGATGTTTGAGAAGCCATTGCGCTGAGGGTTATGCACAATCACCTGAGGCTCTGAAGCTTTGCAATGAGGCACAGACACAATGAGAGGCACAGATGCAACAAAGCAGCCCTTGCTTCAAGTTACACGACTCACCCCCGCCCCTGGCCTGCACTACATGAAGTTCAATGGAGGCTTTGTTGTGCTCTATCTGGACACAACACAGCATGCATTGGTGTGATACAAGAGCCAAGGCCTTCTTTGCGGGGTAGAGCCTGAGCTTCGGCAGGAATGCAACTCTATACTGGCAAACATTGGGGCCATATGCCATGTAGAATAGGCCAATCAAAACAAGATAATTTCGTGTGATGAGCATGACAAACCTGCACTGTTGGCCTATAGAGTACAGGGGTCAAGTACAGCCCTCCCTGCCTGTCCAGGCCTGCCAAAGCCTGCCTCAGCATGGCTGTTTCGTCTGCCAGCTGTCCTGTGCTTGCCAGGATGTGCCATGGGGACTGGGTGGGTGCAGGGCCAGCTTTGTCCTGCACCTGGGCTGCAAAGGAGAAGCTGAGCTGCTGCGCCTCCTCAGGCTTCCTGCCACTGTCCTTGCTCAGCCATCCACCTGCCAGCAAATACAGTTTTCTGTCGTTCCCAGTTGCAAGCCTTGACGCGCAGAGCGTGGACTCACTGCTGAGCTGTGAAACAAACACAATGCCAGAAAACACAAATTGTGACTGCAGCTGCCGAGACATGCTGCGGCAGTGGATGGAGTGCGTTGCAGGGCTTTGCTTGCCCTGTAGCTGTGCTGGGAAGAGGTAGCTGAGCTGATGTTGCCTGCCAGGCAATGTGCCAAACTGCTTTGCTTTGATGATCCACCTTGGGTAGAGCAATATCGCCATGAGACAATATGCAGCAGAGGGATTGCCCAATGCCTGTGCAATGCAGCAGACTGGATATCGCAGAGAAAAATTTGGCGCCATGGCAAAAAAGGCATTCTGTGAGGCTACAGCAGGCTTGCGTACCACTCACGCAATATAGATAGATGGACAAGCACTTCCAGACAATGTGCAGTGATGGACACAATCTGATTGTACAGGCAAGCTGACCTAGCTTGTCTGATTGTGTGCCAACTGCAGTTGCCCCAGTCTGCCCCTGGAGCAGCATTGCTAGCACCTTCTGACATTCCTTCTGGATGCATTCCCAGGCATACTGCGTCTCCTTCCTGACATATGCTGATGGGTTGCCAGGCGCTGCAGCAACTGCCTAAGCAGGAAAGACCAACGTAAGCAGGACAGTTGGCATTGCACAAGCATGCATCAGAGGCATCAGCCTCTGGAAAATGTGGCAGTGATCCTTAGCTGCAGTTATTGGTACCAACGACAAATGGCTTGCAATGACACAGACCCAAGGCCAGGATGCGATGTCCAGGCATTCCAACAATAGCTGCATTCCTGCAAAAGTGCTTCCAGTGTTGTCAAGTCACGCCTGGGGCCTCTGAAGCTTCTGATGAGCAGACAACCAAAGATTGCCAGACAGACAGCAGTGCTCTGTACCTGCTGACTGGACACCTGCCTGTGGGCATTGAGGAGATCCATGCCAGCCGACACTGGTGCTGCTGGTGCATCAGCAAGCAGCTTGAAGGCCTGGATCAGGCCACACAGGACCTGCAGTCAGCAGCAGAGTGCACATCAAGCTGGCCTGCCCTGAACCAGACTGGACAGCAAAGCCCTGGACATAGCCAGCTGTCATCAGCTGTTGTCAAACTTAGGCCTTGCTATGACGGTCATGTTGCACAGTGTACAAGCGCATCCGCCCGGGGGGTCACTGCAGACATGGAGCTGAGTACAATTGTGCATCCCCAATGTATGCTGCACAGTGTATGCGCCGCAATAGCCTGTCAGTCTGCTACTGCGCCTGTTGACAGATGGACTTGACGCATAGATGAGCGCTGCAATCATTGCACTTGCACATACCTGCTGGCAATGATCAAACACTCTCTCGATAGTGATGTGAACAGTCGTCGCAACAGCTGGGCTGACTTTGCCAGTGCCTGTTGTCTGAGCAGCACTGCTTGGCTGCTGAGGTCCAATGGAGGCTGTTTGCAGGGCATTCAAGATCACCTTCATCATCTGCTGGCACAGCAGGCATCAGACGCACAGACAGTCAGGAGGAAACATTCCAAGGTCATCAGCTGTGACTGATCATCTGCTGGCATTGCAAGCATCAGATACACAGAGAGTCAGGAGCAAGCCTTCCGAGGCTATCAGCTGTGCCAGCAGATGATCAGTCACAGCAGGCATCAGACGCACACAGAGTCAGGAGGAAGCCTTTCAATGCAATCAGCTGTGACTGCAACAGCATGAGGCAGGGGTCAAGAGGCTTATGGCACTGGCAGAGGCTGAAGCTGTAGGTGACTGACTTGAGTACCTGGTTGGGAAGGTGCTGATGTAAGGCTGCCTGTGCTTCGCTGATGCCGCCAATTTTGACCAGGCAGTCCACTAATCCTGCTACGGGTGTGACCTTGGCTGCTTGTGAACCATTGTGAAGCTGGCTCATGCTCAGCGCTGAGTCACTGCACATGCAGATGTATATGTTTTGTTGCACGACCCAACATTATGTGACATACATGTTCAACAAGCAAATGCCCACTCGCCCACACAGCATTTTGACCTTGCTTGTTGTCTGCAGGTGACCTAATATGCACAGGACACATGACAAGCAACCTCATGAACTCATGACACAAGAGATTGACTATCACACATTGGCCACTCCACATGTAGCTATTTACAACAGGCTACAGCGGTCCACTGCTGCACCAGCTGTGGTTGTGCCTGTGAAAGACTTTGCTTTACCTATGCAGAGAGTGAGGCTGCCTGCCATGAAGTGCAGGGCGTGTCTTGGATGAGAATGAGTTGGTGGTGAAACTTGCACCAGAAGCTGCAGGCTGCCTGCTCCGCCTGCTGTCTGTCCGGAGGCTAGCCTCTAGAAGCCCTGCACAAATTACTACACTGCATATACTCGTCAAGGTCCTTGCCAGATTGTGCCAGCATTACAATAGTTTCAGGAGGTGTGTTGAACAACAAGAGCTGGGACGCTCACATGACTGGAATGAGTATGGTCCATTGTCTAGGTTGTGAGATTGCTGCTGCGCAAGCATGTCAACTTCTGTGTAAGCAGGCATGTCAGCGTGTATGCATAAAGGCACATCCTCAGCAGGATTTGTCAATCTATGCTGTCAACCACCGGGGTATGCCTTGTACAACAGGCCTATCAGGACTAAATCACAATTATGCACAAAGGCATATGTGCATCACTGCCCAAAGCACCTGCAGCTGACCTTGTGGGGTAGCGGGGGCCAGCTTCCTGAAGTCCACCTCTTCCTCTTCTGCTGCAGTGCCAGCTCTGGCACTCTGCAGTGTCCATTACCCATAACTGGATACATATGGCAGGAGCCATGACATGAATCATGCCGTTGAGCAAGCTGATCTTATTTGCTCCTTCAAAATACTAACACACTGTGTGTTAAGTACATCAGCAGACCATTCCTGTGAAAGCGGTCCCATGCTAAAGCTCTCACTGCCTCAGTGCTGTACAGCAAGCCTCATGCAGTGCCAAAACGAATTGCTTCTAGGTTGAAGACACTTTGTGTAACATTGCCACTATGCACCTTGAGGACAAACAGTGACTCTTCTATCTCTGCAACTAGCCTGGTCTGCAGCACTGACTGCCAGTGTGCCATGTCCTTCTTGAGGTCCTCCAGTGCCCCTACCTACTGCATGAACACAATGCAGCGCTTGCAGCCATACTTGATCAGGAGTGTCTGTCATGATTGCTGGCAGGCAGGTCATTTCGCTTGCTTTCCGGTGTCAACATTGTGGAGTTACATGACAGCATTGGCCGGTATGCAGCATGCAGGCAACGCCAGTGTATTCTTTGCTCAACTCATGCAGATGATGTCAATGTATTCTTTGCTCGACTCAGCGCTCGGTGTGAGTTGTTCACATAGACAGCTCCATGCAAATTTGGTGTCTGCAGATGACGAAAAGGTCTGCAGAGAGCAGTTCATGTGAACAATACACCAAGCGCTGAGTTGAGCAAAGAAATACTGACTGCAGAAAGGTCTGCAGTGCTGGCTCAGTGTGCACACTGGACAGGAGGCTGCTGTACAAGTGACGCACCCTGGATAGCTCCTGTCTGGCCAACTTACTGCAGCTGTCGATTAGTAAATTGACTGCACTTGTCCAGTCCTGCAGGACCACAGGTAAGATATGTGCACTAGGATATGTGAATCGCATTGCCTAGTCCATTAAATTGCTCTGAAGTGTGTGATATAGGAAGCTGTCAACTTGCCTTGGTGCGCTCAAGCTGCTCCAATTTCTGAGGCACATCCACCACAGAGCGCGCATCACTGAGAAGCCTCACAATATCGCCAAGACTAATGCTACGTCGCCACTGCAGACACATAGAGTTTAGAACACAGCATGCTCAGATGCTGTCAAGGTGCACATATCATCGATTTGATTTGTCAAGGTCACCAGCCAGTTACCTGCTGCTGAAGGCTTCTTGACTGAGCGCCGAGCTGCCCTTTGGCCTCTTGCAGAGATGACCGCAGGGTGTTGACATGTGTTTTGCAATCAGTGAAAAGCTGCAGGATCTGGCTGTAGTTGTGAATAGCCTTGTTGAAGCCATTGTGGTACCCCGAAACCACCTCATCTACTAGCTCTTCTATTGTGTCTCGCTGCCCTCGAAGCTGCAGGGTATACGGACTATCATGCCAGGATGGCTAGGACCTTTCAAGACCTAATGGCCAAAAACGTCATAGATGTACCTCTTCTAAAGCCGCTTCAGCGTCGACTGCGCTAAGGATGTTGAGCACATGTCTCAGTGAGTCGAATCGAGGATCTTTCAGCTCTGACGGTATTTTATCAAGCTCATCGTCCACTGCGTCCCAGTTTAAAGCCTGGTTTGTGGAGTCACGCTGCAGAGAAAACGCCGGCGAGTTCATAGGATCAGTGATCAAGGACCGAGCACGAAGAGCGCGCTGCAGAACATCCGCCACCACCTTCCTCGTACAACAACCATCAATGCGAAGCCGAGGGTGACGGTTGCAGCGAAAGAATGCAGCAACAGCGATGGAAGCGGCAAGCCTTGGCGTTTTGCTCATACACAGATCTGTACGCAGCATGCCCTGCCGCGCCGCGTGTGCTCCGTAGCAAACTACAGGCCTGACTGCAAGCAGGGAAGTGCACCATGATAATGTTTGTGCACGGCACATAGGTGATGACTGGAAAATAAGGGCTGCATTTTCCGTCAACAGCTTGTGCTGGAAAACTGCACACGTTTTCTTTTGCAGCCTTCTGCATGGACTCTCAATACTAGATCCCGAACAGCGAGTCGCATCTGGCGCTCGAGCCAACGGGGTCGCTGCCGTGAGGCGCAAGCGGTCAACTTCTGGATGACGTCTGACCCTGATTCGCAAGCAAACTCACAGTCGTCCGGTAGCGACTTTTGGTCAGCCAGTGATCACAGCAGCTTGACTGATAGCTTCCGCAGCTGGCCAAGCAGCGAAACCGAGAGTCCTGCTGGACTCATTGAAGTGGATTTGATTGCATCAGAGACTTTGTCCACGTCTGATGGTGACACTGTAGCCAGCACTGCAACCCCTACTTTCTCTGATTTGGCTGATGCTTTTCAAGGTGTTGCTCCACCTGAGTCTGATCTCTGCACCTTTAATATTGCTGCTACGTTCTGTTGACGCTCTTGCACTTACCAAGGTGTTGTCCTGTGCAACCTACTGCCTGGCTTGTAGGTGAGCCTCGAGTTGACGGCGAAGAGATTGCAAAACAGCTTGACTTTGGACCAGGCCTGTCCAATGCAGAAGGCTGCAGCAGCAGCAGCAGCAGCAGGCCCGATGGTGTTGGAGATGTCAACTGTGTAGCAATAAGCACAGAGATTTGTGCATTAACTGCTGCTCCTGACAGCAGCAGCAGCAGCGATGATGACCTGCAATACACTGCAGCCTCAGCTAAGCCAACTTGTAGACGCAGAGCTGCCCTTGACAGTGATAGTGACGCTGAGCAGACTGAGACAGAGCGTTCTTTGCCTTTGCCATCACTGCTATTACAGACACAGTCTGGCACTGCATATGATTTCTTGATAGCTAGTTCAAGCCAGAGTGGAGACTCAGGCAGCATGGAGGCTCAGGACATCACATCTCCTAGATACACAGCTCAGCCTCTGCAGTCTATCAGCACAGGTGGTCAGCGGCAGTCTGGCAACATAATTGTGCTGGTCAGTGGTGATGATGATAGTGACAATGGCATGTTCTGTGGAGGAGCTGACATCATGTGAGTCTCCTAACATGCACGCTGTTGTGAATAGCATGATAGGTGTGCTTGCATGCAGTACCCGAGAGGCCCATCAATACTACACACATGTCATCAGGTCATCAGTTATTCAAGTGCCAGCAGCATATCAAATCCTTCTGGACTTGTTATGGCACATCGCTGTCTGTGCACAGGATATTGAGTGTCTCAGGTCGTCCTCCTGCAGGTGGCACTGATTGAAAACCAAGCACATCGTACTTTGGTCTGCCCTAATGTCACCTTCTGGCTTGCAGACAAGCTGCAGAAGAGGGCACCGGCGTAGCTTGTAAGGAGAATTTGTCACCAGACCAGCTGGCTTCCGGCTTGCACACCCTCCAGATTGCCCCCAACACAGCTGCAAAGCCTTCACGACAGTCTAGTCAAGTTCAGCTGCCTCGTCAACCCCAATCCTTGCCCCCAAAGCCCAAGCAGGGGTCCCTGGTATCAGCACCACTGACTGTCACCCAGGCCAAGTCCAGTGCTGCGTTCAAGAGGCAGCGGGAGGCCCTGGCATATGAGCTGTTCAGAGAGTGAGTCATGTTAGTGCATGTTGGCTCACTGGACTAGGGTTTAGGCACACCTAGTAGGTACCTGGCAAGAACGATTAGCTGGAGCGCCTGTAAATAGTTGTTTTTATTTTCAGAGAGTGAGTGCAGTCAGCTGTCCCTGACACCATGCTTGTTGCATGCCTGTGCCTGACTTGATCAACAGGTCCTGATTGTAACACAATGCATTTGTCTAGACACCAGGCAGTAACATCCTCAGCAGTGCTGGCGTCATGCAGGTTGTGGCAATAATGTCTTTCATCACTTCGTGGGTGCACCAGCGGCATGCGTCAATCATCATAAGCTTGAGCTTGCATCATGCCTGAGTCATCTGCCATGTTTGCTGCAACCTCTAACCGTTTATCTGAACTAGGATCCCGGTTGGTTTTGAATGACGTAAAGAGTTTTTATTCGAATAATGCCAGACAAAAAAGACGTTTTTACAGGACATACAAATCCTGACAACTTTGTAGGACATACATATTATGACAAACCTTGCTGATTTTTTTGCAGGCTGAACAGTGCAGTCTTTGGTAGCAGGTTGCCAGCAGACCTACAGATCAGCTGGAACGCTCACCTGAAGACCACAGCAGGCCTGACTCACTATAGCAGAGTGACGCTGGCAGGTGAAAATTCCAAGTAAGAAGCACATGCTTCTCATCTGCAATACTGTGACCCGAGCATAGTGCTGCAAGCTGGCTGTTGTCTATGCTTGTTGACACAGCTGTGATGCTCATGTCTGTCAGCTTGCCTGCTCTCCGCCTGCATGTCTGCACTATCTGATGCTGTTGTCTGATTGACAGGTACACAGCCAGGGTGGAGCTGAGCACAAAGGTGTTGAACAATCCTGATGCTGTTGTCTGATTGACAGGTACACAGCCAGAGTGGAGCTGAGCACAAAGGTGCTGGACAATCCTGAGAAGCTGCAGCGCACGTTGTGCCATGAGTTATGCCATGTGGCTACCTGGCTGCTGGACCATGTGGCCAAGCCCCCCCACGGACCCCACTTCAAGGCTTGGGCTGCAGCAGCCATGACAGTACACCCCCATTTAGACATCACGACATGCCATCAGTATGACATCCACTTTGCGTGGCGCTGGCAGTGCAGCAACCCCAAGTAAGGCCACCTGCTTTGGTAGACATTCTTTGTTACTTTGTCACCTGTATGCTGATCAGGCACAATGTCTGATGATGCTTTGGCCTCTGTGCCAACAACAAGTGTAGTCATGTCCTGGCAGCACATGAGGTCGTGCTGCGTCACTGGCACATATGCAAACATGCTCCTGATCCCAAAGAAACGTGTGCCTGCAAGACACTTGGTAGGGCCTAAAGAGTTGCGTGCTCACAGGTGTCAGCAGATGTACAAGCGGCACTCCAACTCTATCGACACCTCCAAGCAGGTATTGCTTTGTCAATGACATCCTTGGGCTTGTTGGTGTGCAGACACCGCTCACCACTTTACCTTCCTTTTAGTCTGTGGCCAACGTGACATCATGCTTGGCTGTTCATTTTGAGTACTAGCACGGTCTACATGCATATTGCACCTTGAATGCAGTATGATGCATGCTGACTTAGTACATGCATGCAGTTTGCACACACATGTGTCATATCCTTGTTAGGCTGCTGGCAAGGGATAGGACTACGCTGTATGGGGTCACAGTGACCTCACCTTACTTGCTTGCTGAGACCTGACAAGCTCTTTTCAATCCCAAAACGTCTCTTTAACTTCAGAAACGTCATCCCTACACTGGAAATCTAAACTCAGAAACGTCTCGGGACAGTAAAATCGCATATTTACTTTGTGGAGATGTTTAAGGTGTGACAAAAGCTGTGCTCTTGTGGCAGGTTTGCAGTGCATGCAGAGGACAGTTGCACGCTTTGGGGCGCTTCAACACAGATGGCACGCAGGCTAAAGTCAGGGCTCCCAGCCAGTATAGTCTGTTTGTGAAGGACAATTTTGCATCCCAAAAACAGAAGTGTGGGCCTGGCACACCGCATAAGGAGATCATGCAGGCCCTCTCAGCTAGCTGGAAAGCACGTGCAGCATCATGTGCTGCTGATGATGCTTCTGCCCTTGTGAAGCGATTGTCATTTGCTGAACCAAACCTCTAGAATGCTCTAGAGTGCATGTATTGCCTGCACAGGCAAAGAGGTCGCTGGCGTTACAGCACAGGCCATCAACAATGACCTACGCGTGTGCACAGCTGGACAATGTTGTTTGTTATTATTCTTCTTCTTGTCATAAAGGCGCAAAGTCTCATCATGGTCTTGCAAGTTAGCTTGATTCCAGAGGTGGGGCAGGCTCTGCCCAAATGCTGCCGGTGCAGTAGATGTTTTTACATCAAGCAGTAAAGGCTGATCCCTCAGGCTGAAACATATTTGCAATTGGTGAATTGATATTGTTGTGCCAATAGATTAATGTACTTGTGACAGCACAGCTGACTGTGCAAGCTGTTCCTCCTTCGTAGGCAGACTACCAGCATGAGGCTTCTGGTCACTGTTGTCATGCAGCTCAGTAGCCCTTTTGGGCCTAGCGATACAATGAAGTTACCAGCGGTAATGCATCCCCAGCATCACTCCTCACATTGTACAGTATTGTAGTCAGGAAAAGGCAACACTGATCACAAGTAACGAACCCTGTCAAATTGATGCCGGGCGGCATCAACCAGGCACCTCATTACCTTTATCAATGTGGGTATTTGGCGGGTGCAATGGTGACAAACTGATGCAGCTTGTGGCATTGTCTGGTTGGTGCCGATAGCTTTTAGCTGTGTGCAATCACATCTGCCTTTCCCCTTCACCACCAGTGGCTGTGTAGCATGCAACAGCTCCCTTGTGCCTTGTAGGCAGCTCTGCAGACTGTCAGTGCTGGATGAACATTGTGTTCTGTCATTCTATCGCTCTGACCTTTACAATCTGTTGCATATTGACACATTGTCAAACTGGTTGGCTAGTCTGCAGAGAGCTTGTTCTGCCGCAAGCACCTCAAAGAATCTGGACCATAGCATTTCATAGTGAAACTGGATTGACACTTATGTGACACACTTTGATGGTATGCCCTGCAGATTGCTAATGCTACAAGCACTAATGCATATGATGATCAGGACCCCTCCCTTGCACCGTAGAAGCAGTGAGGCGAGGTATGGAGTTTCCCTGGTGGCAGAAACTGTTAGATGCACGCTTCAAGGATGGCAAATATCAGCTTGCGCATCTTCTGGTGTATACATCCTCTTCTCAGTCTGTCTGTGTTGCATGCCTGGTGCCAGGTTATGAGGCTCATCTATGCAGCCGTTCTGCTGCATGGAGTGTTCCAATTGGTGATCAGTCAGCAGCATGCAAAACCTGTAGCTTCAGCAAAGTACAAACGCAGTCCGTTGCTGTAACAGAACACTAAGATGGGAAAGTTCAGCAGCTTCCAAGTTTGCTAGGTTGGCTGCAGGGCAGCCTGGCATTGGTGGGAATGTACACCCAGGAATTGCTTCAGCTTGGCATGACAAGATGTCATGGCTCATGCATGAGACTCTGAGAGTGAATAAAAGATCAAGCGAGATTGAGTGAGTGATTTGATGACTGCCCTACAGACGCTTGGCATTGCTGCTTGCAGGGTGGCAAGCTGGATGACATCACAGTGGTAGTAGCATACGTGGCAGCTCCCAGCGCTTGACTACCTATAACCTGTCCAACAGCTTGTTTCTTGGTGCAGAAGTTGGCGCCAGCAAATGGTTGTCACAATTCCATGTTAAAGGGGTGGGCATAACAGCATGTGGCTCTACAGCGGTGTGAGGTCCCATGTGACTGGCACTCTGGCCACCCGGCCCATAGTGGCGCAATGTATTTATGCTGCCTGCCCTCATAGCTGATCTCGCAGGCATGTTGCGGATCCGCAATAGATGTAAAAGTGTACACTGTCTGTCAGACACAGGTGTCATGCATGAAATGCACTGAAGGCTGGCTGGATAGCCCACAATGTAACAACCTACGTGAGTACGTGTACAACCTGTTGGGATCGTGACATTGAAGTCTCGAACAAATGCACAACTTGTCTCATCTGGCCCGAAGTAAGGAAAATGTTCTTCTTGAACTGAGACTGTTACAGTGAAAATATAGCACCTTTTCGACACATTGTCTACGTTGATATTATGTTGCTGTTGAAATGCTCGGGCATGATGTCTTTGACAATACCAGTACCATGCTTCATGGTCAGCACAGCACATTTAATCTTCAGATTTAAAGGCTTTAAACTTACCTAAGGCAGGGAAGAAGATGACGGGGCATTCATGATTTCGAAGCCCATCCCAGATTCCTGCGCAAGTTGACATTGCTAGGGTACAGCGGCTCTCTTCACAGCGGCACGTTCTCTGTTATCCAGCATAGCACCATGTTCTCGGTGATCTATATTCGCTGTGCTGAGCTCTCTTCTGCAGCTTGGTAAATTCCTCGCTGCCCGCTGTGTTAGAGAGAACGTGACTGCTGAGCGTTGACCAATAAACTGCAATGAAGTTTGTGCGTGCACTTCTTGCGTGTGTGCACCTTCTGCAGCTATGCGCGTATGACATGATTACAGCTTGCTGCAACAGCTGTGTGAGAGGTGTATCAGGTCTCACCTCACTGCTGTATGCCGGGTTTGTCACAGGCCTGATAGAACCGTCTTGGAACCTTTGTATAGTTTGCATTGCTCCATACGTGTTGGTTTGGAGGTTTGTGGTCACGATCTGTACAGTACCCTGGCGTTTGTGGAACTCGTTTCATACGTGGTACATGGCTTCGTGCTGTATCCTCAGTCGCTGGTTAAGCCTCCTGGAAGACATACCTTGGGCCTGTCTGGCACTGCTGTGCCATATCCACAGTCAGATGAAGGAAGCAGCACTGCAACTGCTGTGGTCCTTTCTTCCTGGCTGGATCCAGACAACCTGTACCTGCCTCGCTCACTTTTGGTACAGCACTGGCAAGGAAGACCCTTCTGCTGCACCTCCCAGGAGAGCGTCCTTTGCTTTTGGCAGCTTTGTCATCAGCAAAATCATCAGAATAGCCCTGAGTCGCTGCACAGCCCTTCTTCTGGACGGCTCCTGTTACTGTCTGGCACTGCTGTGCCAAATCCGCGGTCAGCTGCAGAAAGCAGCACTGCATCTACTGTGGTCTTGGACTCCTGGCTGGATCCAGACAACCTTCACCATCTTCGCATTTCTGTGGCAGAACACTGGCAAGAAAGGCCCTGCTGCTGCGCCTCCCGAGACAGCATCCTTTGGGTTCAGCGACTTCATCGTTGTGATAGTCAGAAGAGCCAGGACTTGCCCGTCTGAATCTCCCCCCTCTTCAAGCGGTACACCTGGAAAAGCCATGAGTGATGAGGACAAGAGCGGCATGCCTGACCCCCAGTATGCTGGCAGTGATGGGTATCCGGGAACAAGTCAGGTAGGTTTTTCGCTTGTCATCCTCTGCTAGTACTGGCCTGCTGGTGTCTATCTGGCAGCTTTGATGCTACTTTATATTTCCTGCCTGTCTGCCTGCTCCTCACCTCAACATTGTTGCGCATTCTTGATACTTTATGTTACAATCCAAAAGCCTGTTTTGCATTCCCCACAGTGCAGTGCCTTGCATAAAAGATGCTGCTGGTGCATTTTGCTGGTGCTCATCTTTCAGACTGAGCATGCATTTACAACTCTTGTTGTGAGATGATCAAACAAATGAGACAAGTTTCTTACGTTGCTGTGCAGGTTGCAAGTGAGGTCGGGGATGAAAACAAGGAGGCTGACACCAAGACCCACAAGGATGACAATGAGGAGGCTGACACCAAGACCAGTGCCGTGCCTCAGGAGGTGCCCGACACCAAGACCAATGCTGCTCCTGGAAGCTGCGCTGGAACTGTTCAGGGCAACAGTGGTGCGCCTATGAGGGTGCCTGGCAGCGACTTGCGCGCCACTTCTGGCAAGGTGAGCGGCTGTAGCACTCCTTGGGCACTTGAGTAGTGGCTGTATGTGTGTGTGTTTGTTTGTGTGTCTGTGTGTGTGTGTCTGTGTGTGTCTGTGTCTGTTTGTGGTTTTTAGGTGCTTAGCATTGCCACACGCCTGTTCTGAAAGTGTTGACATGAGCTGATCAGTCTTTTAGCATTGTAATGTGCAAAGCAAGCACTCTGGCAAGTCTACCAATTTGAGCAGTATTCAGATCTTCTGACTGCAGATGCTGGGAGATAATGGCATGGTGACAGCCTTTTTTTGTCTTGGCAGCGTACCCAAAGCAACCTCTGTTTGTGTTTGCAGCAAACCCACATTTCGCATGCACCAAGCAGGATCAGTCAGTTGTTTCCTGTGCGGCTGCTGCTGACGTTGTTCTTGATGTGCTGCAGCTGGTGGTTGGGCTGTTCCAGTACCTGGAAGGCGCACAACAGCGCCAGCCTCTCTTTGGCTTCACAACCCCTGCTACTGAGATGGTGGCACCCTTCTGGGATGTTGCTGAGTGCCGGGAGCTGGGCAATGTGGAGCCAGGCAGTCTGACCCCCTCAACCAGATTGCCAGTCAGCAGGTGACCCCCCCACAATCTGATGGGCACTCATGACCAGATCAAGCAGCTGAAATCCATGTCAAAACCGCCCAACACCCCGCATATCACATGCAAACCTGCAGAAACATCTCAGGATTACCTTTTAGTTTGAATTACTTTGTCTGAATAGTTGCGGTGCACAGAGTTTCCTAAGGGCAAGCATCACTGCGTGCAGTTTGTGTCTAACACCTGCAGGATTACGCAACAGCAGTACGCATGTAGCATGGCAAGTATGGTAGATTATGGCTGCATGCAGGCTGGGCAAGGCACAGCTTTTGATGTAGAAGCTTAGCAATCAACATAGCAGATGTTGGCTGCAACATCAGTTGTCAGTACAATGATTTGATTGTTTTCTTTGCAGGCCAAGGACAAGGGCGCAGAGCCAGGCGGCCTTGGCAGCGGCCATGCAGGTGGACTTTCCCTGCAGCTGCATGCACTCAGGAAAGGTCTGCCGGCACAACAAGAAGATTGCCAAGATGAACAAACTAGCCCAGCAGGCCAGCAGGAGGGCAGACATGCGCTTTGGTCGTTAGAAAGTCTTTGAAAAGACATTGCCAAGATTTGTTTCAGACTGACTCAATACACCGTGGCAGGTCCAACCACAGCAGGAAAAGCCACAGCAAGCTTGCCTCTTAAGAGTGCAGCCCATGACTATGACTTTTAGTATATTACTTTAGCAAAACCCCAAAAAAAGCAAGACTGCAGCCCGTTACTAGTCTTCTGCATCTCAGCAAAGTCAGAATTTGCATCAAAAGTAGTCATGCATGTTCACAATCCAGGTGACAGACCCAAGTAGACGATACTACTAACTTCGGCACCATGTATATAGTTAAGAAACGGCTTTTGATGGCTCATTGTGTTAGCTGTCAGTCAGTGCATCTGCCAAGAAGTGTCATATGATGTCATGCGCACTGCATGCATGGTGCAGTGCTTGGTCTAGTACTGCACGCTGACACTTGTTGGCAAAACCCTGCGTCTTCACAAAATCAATTTACACGAGATGCTGTCTAGCTGCAGGAGTTTAAAACAAACTCTGAGTTTGCAGCATAGATTCAGCACGGGCCATCAGACTTGTCCTGTGAAAACTGGCACATGCATTTGCATTTGACGTATGCTCCGCAATGCATTTGACGTATGCTCCGCAATGCGTCAACGGCACGAGTCCGGCACGGGCGAAGAAGTTTAGGGGTCAAAATTAGGTGATCTTGTAAGGACGACGGCGAAAATCTGTTGATCTGAACTTCCTGCGCGAAACCCAGCACGTTCCCATTCATACTTTGCAACACACAGACATAGCGTCGCTCTTCATACAGGTACGCACCTCAACACAACAACCTTCCGCAGCAGCCGAGAGACATGAGGCTGTTGCATGGCGTTGGTTGGGCAGTTGACGCTTTGCTCGTCCGCTAGCCACTTCTGTGTTTCTTACGATGGATTCGGCCGCAGGACACAAGCCATGGCCTCTTATAAGTCTATTGCTGTCGTCGCTGCCGTCTTATTTGTGGGTGCGACTGCTCAAGAAAATACTCTTGCCGCGGTTGCTGACTTGGCCAGCAACCCCAATAGTGCATTTGTGTACGTACCTCAAACTTCAGTCACCGGCGAGATCACGGTGAGCTGCCAAATCGAGTTGCTTGCAGGTTCACATCCCCGACACGGTCCACCGACTCATAACTGCGCTTGTGCTGCGCAGACTGGCGCAGACAGTGTGACCTCTTTGCGAACTGCAACGTACTGGCCTGCATTGACCGGCTTGGGAATTTCGCAGTCAGCTTTCACCTTGGCGCCTTGCACACTGAGGTCTCCTCATATTCACGAGCGTGCATCTGGCATTTTGTATGTTTCTCAGGGTAAGACTTATGGTCAACTTTGGCGACACCATCGTGGCAAAGTCGACAGTAGCAGAAGTGACATCTCAGCAGGTCCTACCTTCTGTATGTGTGACTGATATGTCTTGTTTTGTGCAGCTGATAGCCTTGAGGTTGGGTTTGTCAACGAGAATGGCACCGCCGTCAACAACACCATCAGCACTGGTGCATCTGCAGTGTTCCCACAAGGTAGTATTGCTGTGGTACAGCTGTTGCTAGATTATGTAGTACCTTGTACAGAGTCTGCCGCAACAAGGCATCTGTGCTCAGGTGCAATGAGACTCTGCTGACATTATGTGTGAACCTGCAGGTCTGATCCACTACCAGTACAACTCTGGCTGCACCAATGCAACCTACACCATTTCATACGGATCAGAATTGCCAGGAACTCAAGTTGTCACACAGGCGTTGTTGGCTCTACCTGCTGATGTGCTTGCTGCTTCTTTGGGCATTGAAATCAGTGCAGTTGGCCTCCTGAGCACCCAGGTTCCCAGCAACAAATTTGTTGGCAATGTTAGTGACTGTATGGCCACATGCTCTGCTGCCAATACCTCCACAAGCTCTACGTCTATGGCTGGCCGCAGGCTGCTTTTATAGGCAGTCACTCACTAATTCACAGAGGGTGGAACAGAGCAAGATGAACCATTTTGGGACAAGACACTTGCCTCTGACTGAATGAGCAAGCTGTGTTCTCTCAGAAGCATTGAAGCTAAGTGCATTAGTCATGAAAAGACTAGTAGATTATGCAGAGTGGAGCTATTGGCAGTCATAGTGCTGAACTGTTGTCACCATATTAATTAGCCACATGACTGTCACCGTATTAATCAGCTATCTGGCTCAACGCAATACATATCGTAAGGATTGCTACAGTCACTTGCACACCGCAGATATGGTGGTGTCTAGAGTGACAGGCAGACAAGTGTGTCAGTTCAGACAGGTCATGTGTGAGTATGTAGATATGTTACAGGTAGTGCTATTCTGAATATTGCCCACAATGTGTCATGCTGATTGAGATCATCAAGAAGTTCTGTCTGCCTGTACCTACTAGACTGACTTACAGCATATTGCTGAGTGGGTACAGAAAGATTGTAAACGTGGCCTTCAGCTTACATGCTGAATGGTCCTGAACAAGAGTAGTAAAGCAAGGGTGATACTGATCACAAGTTTGTAGAACAGACAGCTGCAACACCCTGCAGAATCCAGTCAGCCGCATTCGAATTCCTTGGGAATGGTAGGCAGATATGCAACACAAAATTGGTGCTCTGTCCTGTAGAGGTAAGCATCCCAGACCTAGCTGATGTCTGGTACAATGGGCATTGGTACTCAGCAGTCTTGACAGACTCAGCACACTGCTGTGGTTGAAAGTGTACAATTGGAAGCAAGCTTGTCATTGTTCCAGGCTCTGGCATAGCAATGCTCCCCAACTCAGTCACCCACCTGTGCAGAAAATCTGTATTGGCCAGCCCAACATGTGACAACTGCTACAACAGGGTGAGCACAGTCTTTGAAACCACCAATGCTCTTGACAATAGCTCCAAGCCACACATTGAAAGCATTACTTGCATGCAGCCTGGCACAGGCAGTGTTGCTGATTAGTGCTTTGGCATTTACCTTCACAGCAACCACATCATGAAGCTAAAGATCAAAAGCAGCTTTTTTTTGGGAAATGAGGCCCCTTGTGCCTCATGCACTTGTGCTTCATAAACTTGTGCTCGATGTTGTGCATCAAGACATCAAAGCTTGGAGTGAATGCACACCAATGGCACACCATTGTTTCAAGTCGAGGAGAGGAGTGACAGCAGGGTAGATGCAGATGGCCTGGCATGTGTACCTGGCGCCTTCCAGATGCAGTCCTGACATATACACCCCAGTCTGAGGGGCTGCCGTCAGCTCCTGTGCCTCTTGAACAGCAAGCACTTTGAAGCCAAAGCTGAGTTGGTCAATGGGTGTGTGCGTCAGGCGTGCATGATTTTGTAGCACGGCTGTCAAAAAGCCCTGCAGTGTCCCCTCAGCAAGTCAGACCAGAGTTTGCATCTTGGCGTAGGGGAAGGCTTGCTTGCTTGGTTTAATCACAGCTTTGTGTCAACTTATAGACTCATGCTGGAATACGTGCAGTGCCAATATACAAAATGCTTGGCTGTGTCAAGGAGGGCAAATGACAGATGTGAGTCTATCCTCTCGCATGGGTTGTCAATGTCAACAAAAGTCTCTTTTGCAGCAGATTAAAAGGAGGTGTGTTGTGGCTGCGACAGCAACGCCTGCAAGATGTCAAATGCCAGCATGAACGAGAATTGACCTACAAAGTCGAGTGTGGCAAACTTGGGCACATGGCATGCCCAATGGATTGGGCAGCCTGGTGAAATACTTGGCTTCTCATAGAATGGACGCCAAAAGGCGTAGTCTTTGCTTTTCTTTTCTTTTTTATGCCCATTGGCCTGGGTCCAGGGGCAACTTCCTGCTCAAGTACTATCTTGACCAACATTGCAGAGCTGACTGCACACCTCATCATTGCACAGCAATCATTCTGACAGGGTGCAGCAGTGAGCAACAGCAACAGCAGCAGGCGTTTAGAGCCCAGATGAATGCCCAAACCTGAGGGAAGAAGAAGGCTGCCAGCCAGAAGCAAGCTGGCACTCCCCTTCTGAGCCAAGAGGCAAAGAAGGCAACTCGGGCCTGCAGGTCCTTCAGCCAGGCTCCCAGGGGCTTCAGGGAGGGGTAAGACACCTGGGCCCACTGCTGTGGCACCTGGTTGTTGGCCAGGGCTGTGTACATCAGCTCCAAAGGCCCTGACATGGCCACTAGCCCCTGCACCCACAAGCCCCAAGTCAGCGCCACATTCTACCCATGAACAATCTCACTCGTGACATAGCAACCTGCAGGTTTTGTAGTGCCGCACTGAATTCTCTGCTTGTCCACGAGCATGACAGGTTGAGACGAGTTGACTGAGCTATGTGCAGCTGTGCTGTGTACGGAGTTGAGTTTGAGGTGTCAGGTATACAAGCTGTGATGACTTGTGCATGCTGGGTTACCCAGAGACAAACTGTGAGCCACATCTGCACCTTGTCTGCAGCAAGGACACAGCTGCAAAGAAGTGCAATGTGTTCAAAATGCAAATGGCTGAGTGAGTGAGCAGCATTGCAGCACAACCACAAGGTCAGTCATGTAGGTATGTTACAAGCAGGCAACAGTCCACAAAGGATGCTGTTACAAGCAGGCAACAATCCACAAGGGATGCTGTTTCAAGCAGGCAACAATCCACAAGGGATGCTGTCTCAAGCATGCAACAGTCTACAAGGGATGCTGTTTCAAGCAGGCAACAATCCACAAGGGATGCTATTTCAAGCAGGCAACAGTCCACAAGGGATGCTGTCACAAGCAGGCAACAGTCCACAAGGGATGCTGTTACAAGCAGGCAACAGTCCACAAGGGATACTGTGATTGCGATGCTTGGCAGCCCACCTTGAGGGCTTTGGCGAGGTCTTGCAGGGAGGCGGTGATGTGGTGCAGGAGGCGGTTGAAGCGCTCCATCTCCTGTCCCAACACCACCCCTAATGAGTTCACTGCCCCTGCAGGAGCACAGGGCAAACATCGGTGCCGCCATTTGATGCCAACATGTTGAAGAAGTTTGGAAGTGCAAGAGTTGCTTTGCGCTGCCTGTTTGCTTGCATTAGCAGATGCCACACAATGTATTGATCTGTTGGCTGTGGTCTGGGACATCAATTAGGATACTGTTAGTGTGACGGCATGTCGTTTACAAGCCTTGTGAGCAGAAGGCTATCAGATGTGCGGCCACCGTGAGGGACTATCACAAAGCTTCAATGGTCAACCTGCAAGAGTAGTGAACGGAACACAACCAGACAGACCAATGATTGACAGGCAAAACAGTGAGCACTGCCATGTGACCTGTGACTTTGCCGGAATTGGCACCTGTGGAAAGAACTGCAAATGGGTCTTTGGCAATACTGGTGTCCTCCCGCAACAAGGGTGCAGGTAAGTTTGCCAGGATGTCCCGTGCCATATTGGCTACAAGGTCATCACCGGAGACGCTGCCTGCTGCTGGACCTGTGCGCGGCTGGATGGACAGCACTGTGCTGAGCAGCCGCTCACTCTCCTGTACAGAGCAGATGCATGCATGATGGCGATTTGGTTGCTGGTATGGGTCCCAGCAGCTCAGCCCTGAGTTTGTTGACCAGCAGCTAAGTCTTGAGGGTGTTGACCAGCAGCACCATGCAGAATATGGCAGTCAATTGGCACCTCTTATTGCTCGAGGTGACATGAGGTTGTGTCAGCTTGGTTCAAGGCACACGCTAGTGTTGAGTTCAGTGTGTCAGGTTTACTGGTACAGCCAAGGATGGGCAGAGCCTGTCAGCAAACTGTATCAGCCATGGAGACAACACACTGTTTGTTGTTGACGCCAGAACAGCTTGCATCATCTCTGAATACGAGGCTGCATGAAGAGGAGTGTGACCGCAGAGCTGATACAGGAGACTTCTGCAAAAAAGAAATGGACACTATGCAGCACTCACATAATGCTTGATGGAATAGAGAATGTTTGGTGGGTCTGACCTGAAGCTGGAAGGCTGTATCTGCATTAGCATGCATGCTGAAGACCTGAGCTATGTCTGTGGCAGGCAAGCCTTGTATGTGGCTGATGCAGCTGTCCAAGTCAGCGTCAGGTGGTGGCGGTGCATAAGCCCCGTCTGGGGCGAAGCTGAACCCAGGCGTCAGCACTGATGGGCTGTAACACCGCCTCAGCAGGTGGGTCAACAACACTCTGTCGTTGTCATCTGTGACTCGGCCGCCGTAGTTGATCTGGCCTGTCACATACTGCAGTGCCTCCCAGGGAATAGCGTCCTGAATTTCAACCAGCAACCTTGCTTGGAAGTGGCAAGAACAGGTCAACCTCACACCTGAGTTGCATGTCAAGTAAAGAGGGCAATGTAGTCATGCAGCCAGAGACATAACCACCCTCACCATTGTCACGGTATGCAGCGGTACACAACACATTCTGTGCATCTGGTGATCCCTGACCTTTGGGATTTTGCTTGCAGCTTTTGAGGGTAGGTGATGATAAGTGGTGAAGCTCACCGGCGTGTTCAGGAACATGGACAGCGTGTGTCTGGCACACAGCCAGTCTCCATCGCTGAAGTCGTACTTGGTGTTCCAGCCAAGGGAACCATACTTGCGGCGCTCCAGCACCAGTGCATGGAAGAAGGCCAGGGCAAACAGCAGCCGGGGCCAAGCCTGGGGCTGTTGTGGGCACAGTGTAAGGGCACTTGGCGGCAAGCTGCCATAACAGCGCAATAAGGCAGCTCGCAGTCCCTGCATGGCACTAGCAGTGTCTCTCTAGACACGCTGAAGTGATGACTTGCATGCAGCCAATGAAAGCTGTAGCTAGCTACCTGCTGTTTGTTATTCAGCACATTTATGGCATCATGCTCAACCATGGTGAGTGCGAGCCTGAAATGCCATGTATGACAACACTCAGCTTAGACCAGCTTGATCTTGAAGACTTCCTGATCATTCAAGAAGCAGTCAGCTGTCAGGCTATGACAGCAAGGGGGTCTTGCCTTGGGAGTCTCCATTGTGACCTTGATCCCAGATTGCAGCACCGGCACTGGGAAGTCAGGAGAAGGCATGCTGGTCAGCCACAGGCGGAAGTCGGCATGCAGGTTCGTCTCAGCATCTGTGCGAAGCTTGGACACCTGCCTTTCCAATTCCGGCATCCAGGACTTGGCCAGATGACAGTTCTGGAGGCAAACCCAATGACCTACAGATGGCATTGAGGAGTGCTTTGTTGTTTGCCTTCTCAACGTGCTGTCAGGTTTTTTGGACATGCATTGTGTGCTGACTGAGACAATTTAAGCCAGCAGGTGCACAGCATCAAGGCCAGTTGAGCCGTTGGCCCTGAGGGCTTGCCCTTTGTGCTGGAGCTTGCCATAGTTGAGGCAGCTCAGGCTGCATCTGACCAGCAATATCAAGTCAGTTGTGACACATAGCACCGTGTGAGCAGTGTCACATGCAGTGCTTGTGTTCTTGCATCAAGCACACTCTTCAACAGCATCATGTGTACAATTCAGGGCAGAGCATGTGTTAGCACAGACCTTGTTTGGCAGCAACATCAATGACAGCCTGAGCCAGGGGCCCTTGGCCCTGACCCAAGCTGATGATGTGCAGCTTCTCCCCTGGGGTGAAGCCCTCAGCTTGTGCCAGCCTCTGCATTTCATGGGTTGGCTCGCAGCCTGCATGCCCACTTGCCAGCTTCACACATCAAAGTTGGACAACATTGGCAGGTGTGGTTCTCAGCAGATGATTTTGATGGTAACCCTGACCTGAATTGAGTATCAAAGCAAGATTGCAGTATGAATTTGCAGCAGTCGTGATTGCTTGTTAGTGTTTGCAGATTTTGACCTTTGACTTAAATTGTAGCAGTACTTGGCATCCACCCTTCATCCTACGCCACTTGATGTTTCAGAATTGCCAAGGCACAGAAGCCACTATGTCTTGCAGTGAAGGCCAGGCAATGTGCCAGCATGAAAACCATGGGAAAGGGACACTTGAACTGCAAATCTGCTTGAAGACAGGCGGCGTGTGAATTCAGTCCCAAACTGCAGCCCACCCGCAGACATGATGAAGATGATGGGTGTGGTGTTGTTGCTGTCCTTGCTGACTTGTGCCAAGGAGACAGGGCCAGGCTCAGCAAAGCGAGGGCCCAGGCTGGCCACCACATACTGCTGAATGGCCGACACCAGGCACTCCGGCCTCACCAGCTTCAGCAGACACAGCTTCTGCATTGGGCTTGTGCCACTTGCACCCTGCATGCATGTAGCCTCTCGGTTGCACAGCCCGACACTGCGTGTGTCTGTCATGACAGAGGCATGTGACGTGTGACTTGGACAGTCAAGGGGACGTGCAGCAAGGGTAGGCTGATTGTGGTAGGTTGATCATGATGAGCGGGTGTTTGTGTGACCGGCATTGCATGCTTGGTAGCAATCTGCAGCAGTCTTTGTCTTACGTGATCTGGCAGCAGAGCGGGGACTAGAATGACCTCTGGAAGAGGACTCAGGAAAGCCAAAGTGGTGAGAAGGATGGGGGGGGGGCACAAAGGAGGGGGGTTCAAATTGTTGACCTCCCGAAAGTGCACACCAGTTGCATGTGCTGGCATGCTGCACATGTTTGTGACTTGCTCTTGAGCCTACCTCGGGCAGCCAAGAAGCAGGCAAAGGTGTCAAGTGTGGAGCAGCAGACTGAAGCCACTTGATCCAAGCCTGTGCCTCCAGAGCCATGGACCTCGTCAGCCCCTTGAACACTGGCAGCACATCCTCCAGGCCAGACAGAGCTGCCCATGCAGCAGGAGTGAGGACGCCAGGGGCGGGGTTGGGGCGGATGACAGGGCCAGCCTGAGCGCCCCTGAGCAGGAAGTTCCACTCAGCTGTTGTGATGGCTTGGGCTTGCTGCTGGATGGCGGTGCATATGAGGAAGGAGAAGATCAGCCTGTGAGCCTGAAACAACCCTCTGCACACCTGCAACATAGATAAAGCTTGTATGCCGTGACTCAAAGGAGGCAGACAGGCGGCAATACACAGCATACACAAATAGGGCAATCTTGGTGCCCGTGTAAGCACATGTGCATCAAGATTCCCAAGGAAACATGTGGTTGACTACATCACCTCTTTGGTATCTCATGAGCAAAGTATGCATCAATGCAAAGTTGAGACCTGCCTGCAAAAGCTATCAGTCATGCAAGCAACCAAGCACATCATAATGTTATCAATTTTACAACGAAGCGCAATGAAGCTGTTTAGTATCGGCCGTGCCATCATACAAATGGAATGGATGCACGCAACTGTCATCTTTCAACTAACACTATCTTTCATTGTTGTCATGACCGAGCTTGATATGATCATGAAAAGCTCATAAACTCACCGTGGTGTAGACAAACTCTGTGATGACATCCAGCAGAGTGCGCAGGCGGGTGGTCAGGTCAATGCTCTTGGGGCTGGTCTTGATACAGTGGTTGAAGACCTGGATGAAGTAGTCCAGGCTGTACTGGTACATGGGGTCTATGAGAGGCAGATCAGCCATGACAAAGAACAGAGTGGAACCCCTGTGCGGCACGGCTCAATACTTCTCTCTAGCCAGATTGATCTCGGCTTCTGTGTGCTGAGCCTCCTTCACTCGTTTTTGAACCACCTCTGCAGCAGGGGCATAACATTGCTGTACAACCTCTGTAGCAGGTGCATAAGATTGCTGTACAAATCTGCAGCAGGGGCATAATATTGCTGTACAACCTCTGTAGCAGAGGCATAGACTTGCTGTACAAATCTGCAGCAGGGGCATGCATAGCTTTGCTGTACTGACTGCATGAGTGTAAGGGGTCTTCAGAAAGCATGCAGTGCAGCTTCAAAGATGATCTCCACAGCCTGAAGTCATGAGTGTGCTGAGGAAAGCAGTTGTTGCTTGAATTGATGACGTCAACAGCTAGTTGATGGTACTGCTACAATCACCATCAGGCAATGCTGGAAGATGCCCAAGACTGGGGCAAGCAGATCACTTTGACGTGAAGCGGCAAGACAGGCATACATTCATGCATTCACACCCTTGTTGCCCATGCACAAGTTACCTGCAGTGAGCTTTGAGTTGTTGAGAGTGTTGATCAACACCTCGTCGTCCAGAATGTTGCCCTCAGACTCCTGCAAAGCAGATCAGCCTTTCTCAGCAGGGACCCTGACCAATGTCACAAAGGATGGCAAGACACTGAGAAACATCGCATCAACAGAAAAGCATTTGCCAGTGTGTTATCTACCTTTGGTATCGTCCTGTGTACGTTCAGTGCATTGCTGCACTTGTTGTCTGAGCTCTTGACTCAATGAGTCAGGCAATGCAAGCAAGGCAGCGCAGCATCCTAGCGCTGCCTGTCTTGCTAGAGATTTGCTTGCTGTCAAGAGATTGCATGTCCACACAGTTTGACTCCATCATGGAATTAAACTGAAATGACAGAGTCAAAGAAGAGATAAACCAGTGCAAGCCCAAGAGTGCGTTGTCTGTCTAGTCAGGCTGAGCATTGCACATGCAAAAGGCACTGAGCACACTTCTTCAGCATGCCAAGAACAGCACGTCACATGGGCAAGCTGTTAAGCACTGTCTTGCTCCTGTGCCAGCAATATGAGCCAGCCTAGGACTTCAAAAGCATGACAAAAAATGAAGCAGACATAAACAACAAGAGTCGCCACAATCTTTCGAACTTTGCATTTGTGCATTTGCACTTGCATTTGTGCATTTGCACTTCCATTTGTGCATGTCACAGTGATTGTCTTGCCAAAAACAAGGCAACAGATGGTGGAGTGACCTTGAGGAGCTTGAGGATGCGTTCTTGCAGGTCTTGCAGCTGGCGGGTGTCAGCAGCAAGGGTGAGCAGGAGGCGCTCCTTGGCCTCCTCCAGCTCCCCCCTCTCCTGAGCCACCACCTCCCGCAGCAGCTGAGCCTCCAACCCCTGCACCACCCCACCTTGTTTGTCTTGTCTTGTTGATGAAGAAGAAGAAGAAGAAGAAGAAGAAGAAGAAGAAGAAGAAGAAGAAGAAGAAGAAGAAGAAGAAGAAGAAGAAGAAGAAGAAGAAGAAGGAGGGTTTTATAAGATTCTGTCAGCCAACACAGCCGATCACTTGTGCCAATCAATTCAATTCAAACGGTCTGGATTCCACTAGCACCAAATATAATGTGTACGCTATTGGTCATGCTGTCGTCATGGCCCCATTCATGGCAGCCAACACTTTTTTGACTTGCCCAAAGCTGGGACGTTTGCGTATGTGCCGTGCAATCCTCTATTAGCATTGCTGTGCAGTGGACACTTGAGGCTTTCTGGCTTGTTGGCTGCGCGAGTGTCCCAAACCACCATTCTACTGTAAGTGAACCTCTCACAAGACAGACGACATGCCATATGGCTCGAAGACTCAGGGCTCACCTCTTGCGTGACGGTGAAGTTGATGAGATTGGTGGCGATGCAGACCTCTGGCAGGTAGTGAGGGTTAGCCAGCTTGGTCGTCATGTATAGCTTGAAGTTGACATCATAGTCAACGTCACTCCCCCCCAGCCTGATGAAGCGGCGGTGGCCCTGACTGCTGACAGTGCCTTCCAGCAGTGGCAGCAGCTGGGGCTCTAGTGTGCCACCCATTTCTTCGACGAGCAAGGGGTGGCCAAGGCGGATGCAGGACTCCAGGGTGCGCATGAGGGTTGGGTCCCCGGGCTTGCATACCCTCAGACCCATCTTGCCTTCCATGGCCTTCACCCACCTGTGGTACAGCGCATCATTGTATACAAGTGTTTTGTACACTGCATAATGTGTATATCAAGGTGAATTTGTTCTGCAATTGTGTCTCGCCAATTGGCCTTGCAAGGAGCAGTCTGCAGCTAGGCACATTTGCTCAGGTATGTGCAAATCTGTTTCCTTCAGAGGCTTGCACTTGTTCAGCAGTCTGCAGGTGAACCACATCCAGCTGGTCATGCGTACAGCTGCATTCAAAGTGACAAGTGGAGACAGTTGAGCAGCAAGAGGAGGGCAGGCATCACCACAGCAAGCACAAGATCTGAGTAGTGGCAGTGCTTACTTGTTGGCCTGGCATTGGGGGTCAATCATGAGGGGCCAGCGGCGCCCACTTGTCACCAGTATTGCACTCTCCACTGATACAGCATCTGTGGGCAAGCCCTGCAGCAGCAGCAGCATCAGGTCTTGTCACCGTGTCTGCCTGGACACCATTGTGTGTACCATCTAATCAAAATGTGTTGCACTGGAGCACACTGATCATGACAAGCTTTGCCAGTGCAAGCACCAACCATCGTGCTGGCAGCACAACTTATGTCTCTGGCCTTAGCAATCCCTCTGCTTCTCGACACACATGCATAAGTGAGTATGCATTATGAGAACACATGCAGCCTCTTGGGGTCTTGGTAGTGCATAACAACCATCCTACATCACAGCTGACACCCCATGTCTTATGCAAAATGATCAAGCAGCTTCATTGGCTAGAGGTAACTATGAAATCAGTTTGGTACTCACGCACCTGGAGGGTCCACTCCCTGATAGACATGGGGGTAGCAAGGGTGGCTTGCAGGCTGAAGGGGTCAGAGACAGGGACCCCAAGATCCTGGCAGCGCCCCCTCCAGCCCTGCACCAGCCTGTCCCTGTATATCCCAGTGAAGGGACCCACATAGGAGATGCATGCAGCGGCCAAGAAGATGTCCCCTGCAATACAAATGGTCAACCCTTCATCATAATCGTGTGTAAAGGGACGCATGTAGCAGATGCCTGCAAGTGCAAGAGTGGTCTTATGCTTTATACAGCAGAGCCGGGCAACCCCACATGGCTGAAAGACATAGTTGGGTTCCAGCTATGAGGAGGGAGAGTCCAGTTGACATGAATATGGTCAGCATCCTTCAGCAGTGTGCGCCATCCTGTTGTCAGACTCAAGCTGCCTGGGCAGCTTGGTATAATACTTTGGCTTCTTTTTAACTTGACGCTGAAAGGCGTAGTCTTTTCTTTTCTTTTCTTTTCTTTTCTTTTCTTTTCTTTTCTTTTCTTTTCTTTTCTTTTCTTTTCTTTTCTTTTCTTTTCTTTTCTTTTCTTTTCTTTCAGACTCAAGCTGACCTACCTATAAGCAGCTGCAGGCGTGTGGCAAGGGTGTCTGCGCTGTTGCCCCACCGCCCAGCCTCATCACCAAGGGCGCTGATCAGCTTGCTAGCGCGCACCAGACGCTTCTCACCCAGGTTGTATGCCTGCTGCAAGGTTGCCAGCTCGGTCTGAGTGTCTGACAGCTGCAGCTTCAAGGACTGCACCTTCTCAACAACCCCCCTGCAGTGTGGCAGTGCTGTGCCACTCAGCAGTTGTTCAAGTTTTTAGAGGGTGAGAGGGTCCTGATTTCACTGATGACCAGCGTCAACCCATTCTCTAGCGGTATGGTATGTTTTTGTATGTACAGTAAATAGAACATTTATTTGTATGGAACATGTCCTAGAGATCAGCTGATGACATGTATCCTGAGTGACCAGTACGTTATGACCTCCAGCAGAAGAGCATTTCTGCTGGATGCTGTTGGAAGCAGCCAATTGTGGGGGAGCATGGCATGGGGCAACAAGGACTGAACAGAGCTACAATATGATAGTGCGCAAATGGGCATTCTGAGACCTGAGCTGCTCCCGTTTAGCTGTAAGCTGGGCTTCCACTTCTGCTAAGGCAGTCTCTGCCTGATGCAAAGCTTGCCGCTTGGGCTCCACCACCTTGACCATGCGTCCGTACACATCCAGGGCACGAACCCACAGGCACATGCTGCGGGCTGCATTGCTCTGCTTGGCCACCTGTGCAGCACTGAGACTGGTGTCAAACCAAGTAGCGCTTCAACAGAGGCTGCCTGATGTGACGGTGCCTTGACGTTGACAACAGCAATAACAGCAACACTGATGCTGGAGAGTTGCTGAAGACATTGGGCTGCTTGACAAGCTTGATTTGCTTCAGACTGTAGAGCATGTGCACCAATGAGCAAAGCACACTGTTATCTCAACTAGTCTGATGAGGCAGACATGACAGTAAAATAGACAGCCTATCAAAGTCTGCCTCATTGCAGGAGTGACTGTGCAGCAGACACTAGGCCGTCATGTGCAATGGCAATACATTTGCACCTAGAGAATGCAGAAAAGCTGCAGCATAATATGCAGATTCTGTAAGCATCAGTGAGAACAGTACAAGGCAAGTGTCAGCTGGCATACGCTGTAACAGAAGTTAACCATACATGCACTGAGCGCACCTGATCTGCTGTGAACCTTGGGTCTGTGACAATGCGCTGCAGCCCATCTAGAACAATATCTGGAATATTGTCTGCGTCGTATGTCATGAGCCGCTCTATGAACTTAGGCTGACCCAACACACGCTTTGCAGTAGCCCAGTCAGGCTCTTCCTGCAGACCAAGCAAGACAACTACACTGTGCCAATGCAATGCTGGCACGTCTTGCCATATCTGACTCACAACCAGCCTTTGCCCTGAATAATCATTACAGCATCCGGTGGTTACTTGCTACGCTCACTGTGGTTGGCATGTGTCATGATGCAAGCTTGACAATTGCATCAGGAACAGGATGGACAATGGCACATGTATGCTGCTGTTGACCTTTGTCTGCCTCTATGTGATCAGACATGTTGGCTGGTTCAAGCATGTACTCTCGGTCTCTCTCTCTGCATTAGTCAAGCAGTCGTCATGACTTAGTTTAATACCTGTAGTAGGATGCAGACTCCTTCCATTGTCAGCTGCACCAGAGCAGGAGGCTTTGTGAAGGTCTTGATCTCAATGATGTCATTCTTGTTCAGGGCATTGAGAGCCTTCTGTGCTGCCTCCAGTGCTGGCAAGACCTGGTCCAGCTCTTGCTGGGCATCATCTGCAGAGCACACAGCTTTCAGTGTCGTAGTGATGTGTAGTGCATGCTGAGCAGAACCAACACAGCGTCCATGGTAGCAATCCCACAGGCAAGCACCACCTTTCTTTCACTTCTGCAACGAGTGCATCAGCATGCCATTGGTCAGGTCTTGGCCTATAGTTTGAGCAGCCTCTGTGTTGATGGCAAGTCCATAGGTGAGTTGTTCTAGCAGTCCAATCAAAAGCACATGCCCCTGATTGGCTGCCTGCCGTGCTCTTGTCACCCAGTGATCCCACAGGGTCACAGCAATCTACCTCCACCAAGAAGTGTAGAGCTTGAGCGTCATCTGTTTGGGGTCCAAGCTTATGGGTGACTTGGGGTTCCAGGAGTACAGTTGACATGCGTACCTTTGAGGGCTGCAGTCTTGGCTCCCTGCTGGCTGGCGCTTTGCTCCTCCTGGGACACCACTGCCTGTATCTCCTCTGCCTCCTTGTTCTCTTGAGTCACCTGCCAACACACAGCCCCACCATCTTTATACCAGAATTTGGTACACAGAAAATATCGCGTGGAATTTTGCGTCGAATCTCACTCACGTACTGATCAATTGGAGAGCAAACGTGACATTCTGACATCCAAGGTTTGCTTGCTATGCCTTAATATGCAACGGGTGAAGGGTCCCATGTGAAAATCTGTCATTTCAGAACAGCTGCTTTGTAAGGCTTGAGGGAAGCACTTTGACATCACATCAATTGAGAGCTTATGCATGCGGTTTTTCACCAACCTGGGCAAGCAGCTGCTCAGCAGATGCAGTTTTCTGCTGCAAAGTAGGCTGCAGGGCGGTGAGTTCTTGTTGCATGACATCCACAGCACTGTTGGTCTCATGCAGCTTGCTCAGCCCATTGATGAGGCGCTCCCTAGAGGCAGTCAGCTGGCTGTGCTGCTCGCCCAACATACTGCTGAACAGCGCTAGCATGTCCAAGAAGCTTTTAGGGGTGACGTAGAACCTGCATTGCACACAACTTGCGTATGCCTTTTTTGTAGACAATAAGAAAGACGACCTTCATTGTGCGTATATGGAGCGTGAATGCATAATGTTACGGCACTCAACGTCATGAAACACAATGTGATGACTCGTTGTGTCTGCTGCAGAGACCCTGCACAAAGGCCTTGCGCAGACTGTATTAGCATATCTATGCCTTAGTGTGACTTGCAGATGTTTCAGAGCACGTTTGATGCATACCTGCGCCTCAGTTCCAGGAAGAACTTATCAGCTGCTGCCACCACTCCAGCATGGACCTCCACACTCAATGTGGCCAAGGCAGCTAACATGGGTCCCTTACATAAGTCTACATGCTCTAATTGCCTTGTACTCACAGAGCTGCAGCAACATGAGCCAGGTGATAGCAGACTCATCTGTGCAATGGGGGGCACCTCAGAGAAATGTGCAGTGCATGTAGACAATCTGTTTGGTTCGCTCACAACATATGAAAAAGGTGTCAGCCTGTGGGCTACCTGTTGCAGTTATAGCATGCAGGTTGTCATACAACACAGGTGCCAGCGCGTTTTCTCTGTAGCACGCACTGTGGCAGGTTCAGAGGCAGTCAAGAAAGGCAGAGAGGCAATGCAGCAGGCAAGGCACAGGTCCATCAGAATGGCAGCCAGATGCAGCAGAATGGGTCTGGATGAGATGACAATGCAAAGGGCACTTGAGTGAAGTGAGTCATAGCAAGGAGCGCACAGCATGAGACTGGAATGATGCATCAGTGTACATGCCAGAGGGTGCAGGGGAGCACAGCGTGAGACTGGGATGATACATTATTGTACATGCCAGAGGGTACATAAGACACGCCAGGGAGTGCAAAGGGGTGAAGGCATACATGAGCGCTTGTGGTGGCCAGTCTGAGAACCAGTTGATGGTGCAGCAGTTGACCAGGGTGGGCAGCTGGCGGCAGCGCAGCCTGAAGGTCTCGCCCACAGGGCTCATGCACAGCACCATGTGCAGCTTGGCATGCACACGCTCCACAAAGGCCCTCCACAAGGGCCCTGGCACGTCTGGGATGCCCTGGGCCATCAGGCTGCTGCGGGAGTCTTCCAGAAGTTTGTTGCGCTCCTCGTCAGCAAACATGCCTGTGAGCAGTCACATGCAGCCAACAGTCAGCCTCTGGGCAAAATGAGTTATCAGAAGTTGTGACTTGTAACTGCTATGACTCATTGAAACCAGCCAGAGATTGCTATATGTGGCTGCAGGCAAGCCAGCTGTACTACAGGCGCATGCGTATGCATGTTGACACATGTGACATATGTGCAGCTTTTTGCTGTTGAGATCTGGGCTTGTCACCTGGTACTTCACCGGAGTTCAAGATGTTGCTGATGTCCTCAAGGAAGACCTCGCTGACAATCTGGCTGTCTGTCAACAGGAAGGCCACCTCCCTTTCATCTACACCACACATCTGGTACACTTTCTTCAGGTCATCCCAAAATTCTGCTCTGCCATATCTGCACCCAAAACCCAGCACAAACGCTGAGGACTCTTCAATTCCTTGGTTGTGTATATACATATTTGTACATGTATATATATATATAAGCTTTCATGAGATCGGGAAGACAGACACACAAAGGCATTGCAAGCATGGTGCTGGTCCTTGTCAGTAAACAAACACTCTTTGCTGTATCTGGCTCTGTGACAGCACTGAGAGCAGATGTATCTGTGGCAGTGGATTCCTACATGTACTTGCCCATACAACATTGCTGTAGCACATGTCCCCTTCAGGCCATCCCTGCTGCATGCACTGCTGCTGTGTTGCCTCACGTGGTGTCACGACTGCTGGTGCATGGGTACACAAAGCAGGCTGGGCACCCCGGTATAATACTCGACGTCTCAATATATTGACGCCGAAAGGCGTATTCTTTTCTTTTCTTTCCTTTTCTTTTCATTTCATTTCTTTTCTGTTCATTTCTTTTCTTCCACAAAGCCACATGCTGGCAGCAGCATCAGCTGTTGACCACCAGTGGCAACATTTACTGTTACAGTCACAAGCTAGATGATGCTTACCCTCTGGTGACCTGAATCTGGAAGCAGCGCAGGCCTCCAATAAAGGCAGCAAACCTTGCCAGTGTTTGTTTGCCACAGCCTCCAACTCCCACTAGCATGGTACTGCCCCTGGGCTGGGCAAGCACTCGGGCAATGCTGCAGATATGCTGAGTGGCATCTTGGAACAAGACTGCATGACAATCGGAATCATGTTGGCTGCCAACATCAACAGCAGGCATTTCACGTCTTGGTATGTGTTGTCTTGCAAGGCACCATCACACCTTATGCGGTGATGACTTTGTGGGAGGTCAGCATACGACATGTGCATTTCAATGCATGTAACAACTACAAACAAGGTACACTCTCATTACAGCCGCCTGCTCAGCTGTAACATCATTCTTGATTGTTCTGTGTATGGTCTGCAACATGAGCGTGGGAGAAGCTCACCAAGGTTCAGGTTGGTGTTGAAACGGTTGTTGTAAGCCTCCAGGTAGCTTTCCAGCAAAGGAGCTATCTGAGCAGCAGATGCCGGCAGCTCTTGGTACACACGCTCATCAGCTGCCACGTCAGGCCTCAAGAAGTAGCCAAAGGCAATGTTCTGCTGCTCAAACCACTCCTGTACAAGCACGAGTTGCTGGCCTCTGAAGCACGAGTTGCTGTTTTGAGTCCCACAAAGACTATACAGAGTTGATCTGATGATTCATTGGCAAGGCAAAGCTCTGAGAAGCCCAGCTGTTGCATGGTTAGTTTACACACGAGACAGCAGCATAGACCTGCACATGGGTACATATCTGCTGTCTCTCAGACGTTTCATCTTTGTGCTGATACAGCTAACCATGCTGCTCACGGTCAGCTGGCTGTACCTCATATGACAGGCATGTGTCAAATCTGGACTTGAGCAGGCCATGCAGCAAGCGCTGCAGGTACCCTCTATCTTCAGAGTCCACCAAGCGGTCTTGAAAGACGCGCATGTTTTCATGCTGCCACAGGCGCGCCAGCACAGCCTTGGGGTCGCGCCCACACTGCAGCAACGAATTCCATTATTTGATCAACAAACGTCTGAAGTCAGGTGTGTAACTTCCAGCAGCATCATCATTACACCTTTCAAGAGGCTGCTGCTGAGTACATGACGGCTGTGTCATGTGATGCCTTGCAGGTTTTGTGCTGCAGTGCAGCTCATCTCCATGCATGATGGCCATCAGTCAATCCCTGCACTTGCCTTCAGCATGTGCCTCTGCTGCCTCAGACAGAGAGGCATGAGCTGACAACGACATGTCAGCCCTAGAAACTTCTTAGCAGCCAGTGCCAGGTGCACAGAGCCAATCAGCAGCTCTAATACGTTACAGATCATCATCTGACCTAGTTTGACCAGACCAGCATGCAAATCGCTGACTCAGTACTGCAAGAGAGACTCACATCCTCACAAACACAGACCATTGTGTACAGCCCTGCCACGTGCATGTCAATTGAAGGCTGCGCTTGCATAAGTGCGTGCGTGCGTGCGTGCGTGTGTGTGTGTGTGTGTGTGTGTGTGTGTGTGTGTGTGTGTGTGTGTGTGTGTGTGTGTGTAGACCTACCTGGCGGGCTTTGATCATGAGGATGCCTTGGAAGACCTTGGAGAGGTCCCGCAGGTTGAAGGTATAGTGGACTCTGGCTGGTGTAGGCAGCAGCTCCTGGCTGACTCGCAGGTACACCTCAATGCTGCCCTCCACCATGGGCTTCAGCAGGGCTCGCTTCACGTCCAGTCCAAACTGGTGGTCCATGAAGCCGCCCAGTATGGCTGTGAACATCACTCGAAGACACACCTGGTCATACCAACTTGTGAGTGCTCTTCTAAGGCATTGGATGTGAGGTCAGTCTTGACCAGCAGCGTGGGTTTGACAATGTTGCATGAGAAAGAGCCGTGATGTGACAAGGGCAAGATGGGGGTCTGTGCTGTCGCCTGTTATGGCCTTTGAAAAGGTATCACTCAAGTCAAGGTGTATCATCAGCAGCATTGGATCCTGCTGAGCGCCTCAGGCAGACACAGCATAGCTCTGGTGGCTTTCAGCAGTGCAAGACATACAGGGGAGACTCAAAGGACAGACCTCAGAAGTGGGTGGCATGCTTAGAGTGTGCATGTGGCGAGTGAAGCGGGGGGACATGTTCTGTCTGCCACCACCAGGCGGTGCACAAGCTGCCATGATAGTCACGTCTTCAATGCCCTTCCAGAAAAGCTTGCCCTTATCATAGAAGCCTCCTTGATCCTGCACAGACAGGCACAATGCTGTTCAATCCAGCATGCCACTCATGTCCTGGGCATATGGATTGACTAATGAAGCCACATAGGCTGTGCACAACAAGTCAAGCCCTAGCTGGCATGGTCCACATAAGTGCATGCAGTTGACTAAAGGGCGCAGAACCAAAGCAAATGCATAGCATAGCAGGGGCCTATAAACTCAAGCAGAAGCAAGCAGCTCTACGTCAAGGATGCAAGGTGCGTCAGAGGTATTGCTTGCAGCTGTGCTGTTCAGCTTCATACCAGCAGTTGCCTGAGTAGCTCTATAGGGGGCTGTGCGCCAAAGACCTCTTTGGCTGGCATGTTGATGTCATCCACAAACAGCAACATGTGCTGGCCTATTGGAGGCCCATACCTGCATTACAACAATACTCTTGTGTGCAAAAGCACGCCCTATATGTTTGCATAATGCTTTCTGGCATGCTGATGTCTCCTGGCTATAATGGCAGACATTTGTGCCAGTTGCTCATGAGCATGGGCTTGCAGATCAAGTGCATGTGATCTTCCATGCAGTTAGTAAGCTTAGCAGCTGCTTGCGTATGGGTTGGCGTACCATTGCGTCTGGCCACCATACGGCTAGGATGCAGGATGAGCAGACCTTGCATGAGACACAATCAGAGTCAGGCTTGCCTGTTTTTGTGCCTTCGCTCCACCTTGGCCTCTATCATCTCCTGAGTGGCTAAGCTGGTGGTCTGAGCGCTGAAGGTGAGGCAGGTGGGCAGGATGACACCCGACTGACTCTGCTGCTGAAGCATGTTATGCATGGCAGCTGATTTGCCTACTCCACTGTTCCCTGCCGTGCCACATAGGTGCCGCTCAGAGCCATGCAGAAGGTTCTTTGCATCCGTCACAGCACAACCTCAACAATGCACAGCAGAGTCCAAGAAGGATGCTGCCACGCAGAGATGGCAGTGAAGCCCAATGCTGACTTAGACTCTCAGTATACAGCAAATGCGGTTTGCGCGCAAGGCTGTAGAGGCATCTGCTTGTGTTGAATCTGGGTGATCAGATGACAGAATCTGTGATGTAGCATGAGTGCATTGTATCTTATGCTCCTGTGCTCGAGAATTAGCTAAATGCACTGAGGGATGACACATGGCAACTTCAAAAGACTGTTGATTCTTGGCAATGTTGTGTTGTGTGAAATGTGCCAAGAGGGGGCATACCTGTCAGTAACACAGGCCGATGCACCTGGAGAGCAAGGGTCAGAAGCGCTCCAAAGCGCACTGTGTCTGCCGTGGGGACAAAGATCTGGGAGTAAGGCATGGCAGGATTGTACTTGAATGCCGGCACTGTTTCTTCCCAAGATCTCAAGGCATAATTTCTGCAGCAGGACATAGGGAGCACTGGCACAATTATTTGCAGTTGCCCTGTTCTTGCATAGTTGGATGTGATGTGGTCTTTCTGCTGAACATGCTTTTGGTGCTGCTTGCGTATCAAGTCAACATGGTTGCAGGAATGGTGGTGCATAATACAGCAAGAAAGCTCAGAATTGTGGTGACGCTGCGCCAAGCCTGGTGGTGATGTCTGGCAGTACTGGCAATGTGGCATCATACCAATAGTAGTGATCATAATAGACACAATAATGATGATGCTCATGAGCTAGGTACATGCAGGGCAAGGCATGCCTTTGCATCATGACAAGGGTGAATGTCCACCAAGGCGTCTGCATGCATGCTCTGATACATCACTGTTGTGGCAACATGTATATGTTGACCAGCGCCTGATGCATGTCGTTTGGAGAAGTCAGCTGGCATGCACAGACAGTACCTTTGCGGATCACAGTAGTAGTCATACACCAAGCCAGCTCCAGCAGGGAAGATAGCTACCCCCTGAAAGGTGCTACGCACCATTGCATCAAAGGCGTCGCGAGAGTGGCTCTCCAGAGCACCACCGATGGACCAAACATAGCAGAAGGCAAAGATGTTCTGTATGCCCAGCTTGGCGCTTTCCGAAATAGAGTCCAGGATGGCAGGAAAGTTGACTGGCAGCAGCAGCGCCTGTGGACAAAGGGGAATCCGGTTCATGCAAGTTGACACAGCAAATGTGACAGGTGATGGGATCGGCATTCAAAGTCTGTGTACTGTGAGTGCAGCATTGCACAGTGACAGGTGACATGAGCATGACCCTGTGCAGCTGCTGCAGCAATCACAGGCAGAAGTGAAAGGCTGCTGAAGTCATGTGATGTATGACCTCAAAGTTGTACTTGAAGCCGAGGTATGAATACGCAACTAGCATTGCAACGCTTGCTCCCTGCAACAGGAGTTGGGATTGAGTCCAATCACGGCAGCAAGGCACCAAGAACTCAGCAAGGCAGAGACTTGCCTGCAGTAGGTACGTCAATGAGGTGACCAGGTTGACATCCACAGTTGGAATGACCTCATGGCACTTGCCTCTGACCAGGGTCAACCCAGTGTCCACATACTGCTCAAACAGGCCATTCAGGAAGGCCAGGTCAGCATCTGCCAGGTTAACAGCCTGTTCAGGAGTAGACAGACTGCCGGCTAGCTTGCCAAGCCAGCTCCTGCGCAGCGTTTGCATCTGTCATGAAGCCATACACTGCCATACACTTGAGTTTTGACATCTGTGCAACAGCAGGGTACCATTATGTTGCAATACGCACATACGCTTTGGCTTGCGTTTTTGCCTGCTGAGTGGGATGTGACTGTTAAAAACACATGTGATCCTGCAGGCATGCCCCTCATGCAGGCATGCACCTCATGCATGCATGCACACGGCATGATCCATACTTTGCATCTTGGTGTACTGTGGTGTACCTGGCTTGTCCCCTGCACATACACAAGTTAGGATCTCAAGTTCATCTGCCTGGTGGCTGTCAAGCATTGTAAACAGAAAAGAGAAAGCCACATCTTTTGGCATAGATTTAAGGAGAAGCCAAGTATTGTACTGGGCTGCCCAGAAGTCAAGCGTGAGGCCTTACTTGACAAAGGGACGCCAGCCTAGACTCTGAGGAGCAACATACACCATGCCACAGCGAGAGACAGTTGCTGGAGATGCTTTGGCCAAGTCACCCACTTCAAACAGCACCCGCATGACGCTGCTGTCCAATCTGATGCGCTCACTGTTTGGCAAACACAGAGTCCTTGTGTCATCTAACACCTGCAAGTTGCAGCTAGTGTGAAAGCATGGCTTGCAAACACTCAATGGACCTAGCAGAGATCAGAGCCTGTATGGCCATTGACAGCACGTCTGACCTGCGGTGCATGTTTGCCACAGCTAATGTCGGCTGCAGTCAGCGCAGCAGTGTCATCATGTATCAAGAGCACATTGTGGTCTAGCAGGGCTGTATGCTGTAGTCAGAGTGCAAGATATGCTCACGTCAGTGAGAAGGTGACTGCGTATGTTGTAACAGGACATGCTGTTTGCTTGCATACATTCCAGATGCAGCACAGTTGGATCTGGGGACTCACTGTGTTCAGGTTCTCAACCCAGACAGCATCAACAGGCCCATCAAACACCAGCCATTTCATGGCCTGAGTACCATCAGCCATGGCTTCCCTGACCAGCTTTGATGCGACCCCATCCTTCCAGTCATTACTGACTGGATTGTACGCTCCATACAGCTCACCCAAGCTGATGCTCTTGGGATTCAGGCAGAAGCTGGTGACCGGTACGTGTGCCGTATCGTCTCCTTGCGTTTGATGTAGCAGGTTTAAGGCACCTTGCAGAGTCTTGTAGCACTCAGACTTGCCTCCTCCTGCATGTTGCCCACCAGACATGGAATGCCGAGATCATCAACAACAGTATGAAGATGAGTCTATGCAATAAGAAATTTGGGTTTGGCCAGTATGCAAGCACACCAAGTGCCTTGGACGCATGTGCTGCAGGTTATGCTGATGAGCAATAGGGAGCACAACAACTTGCCATGTCGACATGGTGAACAGCACAGAACTCATTTGCAACTATGCTGGCCAACCCATCACTAACTTCCTCACTAGGCCTTGAGCCAAAGGCACACACGTGTAACTTTTGGTGGGTACAAACATACCGGCAGGTCCTACAAGCATGACACCAAAGCGTACAGCCAGAGTGTCCTGCAGCTGCAGGCATTTGGTGACAAGGGCTGGCACAGCCTGCAAGCCTGCTGCCTCACAGGAAACTGTCACTGCTTGCACCAACTGCCCAGACACCTGCAACCAAACCATTTATGTGAGCCGACATTGCTGCTTGGCTGGGCAATGCCTGATGCACCGTAGGTCTAGCAAAGCTCTGTGAGAGTCATGAAAATGACACTGTCTTACACGGAGATACAAGGTACAAGTACAGTGATTTGAGGCAGACATCAGCACTGGTGCATGCCATTTGACAGCACAGAGACAAGTGGCGATCAGGCTTGTACACATCCAGATGCGTGGAGTAAATGTTGACCAACAACAACTCCAACACACACTCAGCATGAACAGAGGAGCCACAATGGACAGCTCAAAGCATTGTAAGCAATACGCAAGCAGGAAGTGCAGCTCACATGCTCGGGAATCTCCACGCCTGGCAGTCTGCCAGCAGCCCACTCGGAGTTTGCTGTGGCTGATTCCCCAGCAGTTTTTCTAGCAGCTTCAGCTGAGTCACCCAGCAGCTCAGTGCGCCAGAGTCCAGAATGGCAGTCAAGCAGTCTTGCTCATGCATCTCTCAGCAGCCCCTTGGCAAGCAACCACAGCAGTAGCCCTGACAGGAACATGCTGAGCAGAAACAGTCTTGACAGCGCTGGGTCATTGCATGCAAATCAGCAGGAGAATGATGCTGACATTACAAGCAGTGCTGCTCAGAGTTTGGACGGTCTGCTGTCAGTGGCAGCCCATCACACATCCTCAGAGCTGTTGCCACAGGACTCTTCTCAGATCCATGCCACACTGGAAGGCGGTGCACAGCTTCTGGAGCGCTTGCCTTCAGTGGCGGTGGTACAACCAGCGGCGCTGAGGAAGCACAGTCCAGCTAGAAACCACACTGCTGCACAACGTGAAGTATCGGAGGTTCCTCAGCATATGGTCTTGGGCGGACCAGAACCATATGCGCAAGGCAGCTTGCCTGACTTGCCTGCTCAATCAGATGCTGAGTCTGTTTCTGCATCAGGAGACCTCAGCGGTGGTAACATGGCTGCAGATGCACACACTACGGCTTGTTCAGCTAACATGCCTGATGGCGCCACCAATGATGACGCTGTCACCTTGACAGCAGGTGCTGACAGTGCCATGTCAGTTGCACAAAGGAGCAACACAGTGCTTGGCAGTGCACCAGCTGAAGAGCCTCTGCCAGCTGCACCTCAGAAAACAAATTTACAGTCTGAGAAAGCCGTAGCTTCACTGACAGCTGTGCCTGTGCTGCTGCCAGTGCCAGTGGCAGCAGCAATGACAGCACAGCTTGACTCAAAGGACATGCCAGAAGCCCAGTCAGCAGGCAGCCAGCCTCATCAAGATGCACAGCTCAGTGAAGCAGAGTCTGTGAGTCCTGCTGCCTCAGACTCAGGCAGCATGCTGGGTGACAATAGGAGCCACCAAGCAAGAACACATGTGTCTGATGATGAAAGCAGCAGCTGTGCTTCTTCAAACCATGCTGCCGTCCTGGAGGTGGATAAAGCTGAACAGCCGAGCACAAAGACAAGCCCTGAGTACAAGGTAACCTGAATCAATAACTCTGACCAGAAATGTATATAAATATTGAAATACTATGCTTTTTTTGATTTTACATGAAAATTCGTCATTCCTAGTTCGACCCAGCACCTGGCCAAATTGTGCATACAGTGTAGGGCGATCATACTCAGCAACCAGCTAGTGCAGAGGGCTGAGTTGGTCCAACACACATGCTTCTATTGTTATTCTTTGATGGTCACACCCAGCATGACTGAGAACCTGTTGCACTTTTCCAGTTCTCTTTTGTGGAATTGTGTGATGATCATGCATGCATATGTTGTTTCATGCATTGTTGCCTGCACGATAGCCACATGCATTGTTGCATCTACCCATATGTACAGGTAATGCCGTCGTATTGCAAGCTTATCTCGCATGATCACCAGAAAGCAGCAGCCAAGTGTCTTCAAGTGTCATTGCCAGCAAGCCCGGTAGTATTGCCATGTCCACCAAGTCTTACAAAACCTTCACGCAGGCTGATGTTGTCTTACTAAAACTGCATGTGCACACTGGTGCTGCAGACACCACATGGGTCTTTGGGTGCTTCTGGTCTGGCAGCAGAGGAAGGGTCAATGGCTTCCCTCTTCGCTCAAGTTCAGCAACTGCAGACAGCTGTTACTGCCCTGACACATCCGCCACATCTGGTGAGTCTGGCCGATGCAGACTGACAAATTGTGGCCAAGCCCCATGTGGTGCTGGCATACCCACACAACACCTGCTGGTATCTGATTTCCAGCTACAGACCTTCAGCCTTGCTGTGGACCCCAAAGCTTACTTTTGCATACTTGACAGCCTATTTGCTCAGCCTGTTTACCTCAATGTGCAACTGGTACCTGGCCTGACCTGACTCGTGTTGCAAGGCCAGCTGTGCCTGTTCCCTCTGCAGTTGTATCATCTGTGTTCTACACAGCACTGTACATTGCCTCAGCTTCGCCTGTGCCTCAGACACTGCTGCATAGCATTGAGCACTGCCTCAGGTGCTGCCTCAGGTGTCTCAGGCATTGTCTGCAAGCGTCATAACTGCAGCTCCATCTGTCAATGGCAGCATGCAAGGCAGGTCCTGCTTAGGACCTGAGCTGCTGAGTCAGCTGGCTGGGCTGAGCCTGGATGCTGCTGAGCTGGAGCGCAATCATCCCCCATGTGCTCCCCTGCCAATTTCTGCACAGGCAAGATGCTAACCCGTAGTTGCTGACCTGTAGCTGCTGACCTGTAGCTGCTGACCTGTACTTGCTGACCTGTACTTGCTTCAGAGCTCAGTGATGACTCAGGCATCACTGATGTGCGCGTCACAGGGGCATATGTTGTTCTGGTGCCGTCACTTTGTGCAGAGCTGGGTGCACAGTGCCAAGCACAAGGCTCTCCAACTGCATCCATCTTGCATGGGAACTTGCATGTTGCTCTGTGCGGAACCCTCTATCAATGTGCAGTGCATGTGCAAACCAGAGCAGAAACCAGACCAGTTCCAAGAGGAGTGCATGCATGAGGACTTGTTGTCTGACTCCATGACCACTTTGCTGCTCAACACCATCTCACCTTCAGCTTCCATCGCCCTCAGCTCATTGTCGTGGGTGCATCTGATCAGCCTATATCAGGAAACGGTCCACAGGATGGAGATGAACAGTCAGGTGAAGAAGATGTGTGGGGTCAAGGCATCGATGGTACTGGAATCCGAGTGGAGGAGCTGAGTCAGACAGCACGCCAGGTGTCACGCCAGGTACACCCGTACAGCATGAACTCCGCCAGGTGTCGCCAAGTCAGGTGTACCTGTATAGCATGAAGTTCACCCAAGGCAGAACTGAGAAAGGCTTATTTTGGGTCACAGCAATGTACAGTCATAACGCCCCAGTCAGTGGCCGCTTGGCATGCTTTGTCACACAAGGGTCGTACATGTGCAGAGTGGAGCATGTCATGTTTCATTGGACAGTAGTGTCACGCATGGACACCAGCAATTGAAAAACACCGAAACAAAGCATATCTCATGGCATACAACACTACAAAGCCATGCAGGCGTCCCCCTGTCCTTTGCAAAAAAAGGACCCGATTAAGCTGCACATCAATGCTGTGAACATTGTCAGGGCTTGCAGACTCATTCATTTTGCCTTTGCTGACATTGGTGCTTGGACATGCAGCTGGACAAAGCCCTGCGGGACTTCTTGTCTCAGATGCGCTCACCCAGCCCTGACAATGATCCTGAGGATGAGCTGGGCTCATCCAATCCTGAGATCGACCCCAGTGCACCTGTCAAGTCCCCAGTCAGAAAGCCTGCCACAGCAGCAACGGCTTCAGGTAGGGCTGCAGCAAGCAGGGCAGGGCAAAGGCAGCAGCATGTCAGGGCAGAACCCAGCAAGCACCAAAGCAGCAGCAGCAGCTACAGTCCCCCAGCTGCAGTTAGTACTGTACCTGTGCCTGTCAAACAGCTGTTTAATGCTGCCATGCCTGCACCAGCAAGCATGACACAGCCAAGTCCTGCTCAGCCAAGTGTTAGTCTGGAGCAACCTGTGCAAAATTCCCAGCCACCAGCGCAGGACAGCGGGGAAGCACCAGCGTCTGCACAAGCAACAAAACATGCAGTGGGACCTGCCCACCCATTAGAGGGCAGGCATGATGCTGCCCAGCAGACAGTGACTGATGCTGACAACACAACACCAGTCAAGGCGCAGGAGTTGTTAACTGATGATCAGTCAACCCAGACACCTAGAGCGCATGCTAGCCCCCGCCGTCTGACCCGTGCCCCGCCTGGCAGAGACCCCCTTTGGCCCCTTGCCAGTCAGGCAGGCTTGTGGGAAGGGCTTCCACCTCATGAAAGGGCCAATGTTTCCCCTTCGGGGATGGAGTTCTCTTCAGCAGGCATGCCGGGTGCCTTTGCACCCTTTAGCCCTGAGGTCCAACATCAAGTATCAGGCCTGACTCAGGATGCAAAGCAGGGTGTCAACAATGCGAGGGCGCATGCCCATGAGCAGCAGTCAGAACACTTGATACACCATTGGCAACTTGACAGCCAAAGGCAGGTGGCCAGTCAGCAGCAGCAGTCTTGCCCCTCTGACCAGATGCCGATGCTTGGGCAGCTTCTGCAGCAGCGTCAAGGCCACACCAATCTGCGTGGCCAGCTTCCACAGCAGCTGCAGGGCCAGATGCCTGCTAGTGAGCAGCTTCTGAGGCAGCTGTCAAGCCAGGGCCTTTCTGAAGGCCTCCAGCTACCCACACATCAAGGTTATGATCATCAGTCAGACCACATGCCATCATTACTGCTGCCTGCTTCTTCCCTGCCAGCACACAGCAGGACAGCACACACTGTCCCCACATCTGCAGAGTCAGTCCCCAGCCAGGCTGCACCAGCCACACCTGTCTCTGACACAGCAGCAGCAGCAGCACCTCTGCATGAAGCTCAGGAACATCACGATGCTGCTGCTCCTGCCCAAATCATGTCTAGCAATGTTGCTGCTGCTGCTATTGCCGTCACGCAGCATCAGCAGACTACAGGCTCAGATGCACATCACACAGCAGCCTATTTTACTAGGCCACCCCTGCCATTGCATGGTCCCCACCTTGTTATGGGTGAGCCTTACTACCATGCCTCAAGTCATGCTGCAAGCAGTGGCAGTCTCCCCCAAGGCTATGGCAGACTCCCCCTGAGCTACGGCAGAACCCCCCATAGCTATGGCAGAACCCTCCATGGCTACGGCAGACCCCCAGCTGTGCCTTCAAGCAGCTGGTCGGCAGCTGCTCAGGAAGAGCAGGAATGGCTGTCAGGCCATAGTGCGCCTCCACATGTCATGCCAAGGCATCCACCCATAGTGACCAGCATGAGCCAGATGCAGCGCCTCAGAGATACTGGTGAGACAGCTGTGCCATGCCTGTGTTAGAACTGTGGGCCTTTACCATCAGGCAATGTTGTGGGGGCATTGTTGGGGTGGTGTGTTATGTCTCGAGAAGAAGCATCAGGATGTACTTGTGGAGGCAGGTGCAATGTATGCTTGTGCCTTTGCCTGGCCTCAAGGCAGCAAGTCGCTCAGCTTGCAATTTTTTGTGTCTTTGATCTTGCACCTCAAATGCAGTTACATTGTTGCATCAGGCGTTTACCTTTGCCCTGTCAGCAGTGTAAGCACACCAAGACATCTTGTGTATGGCTTCTCAGGTGCTCCTGAGGTGGCGGCTCCAGGATCAGGGCTACTGCCTCCAAATGCCCTCCATCAACCAGCATATGTGCTGACACAGCAGAGCCGCTCTAGATGGCCCCCTGGACCACTGTTTGGGCAAGCTGATGCACACAAGCAGGCAAATTCGGCTGCAGTACCTCAAAGCAGAGGATATATGCCCAGGCAGCAGCATAATGACCATGCCCAGCCGATCATGCACCATGCCATGTATTCAGACAGGCAACATCCGGTGCCACAGTCACCATATTTTGGGAGCTTACCTGCTGTCCACCATCAGCAGCACATGTATCAAAGTGGTCAGCAAACGAATGCTCAGCCTAAGCAGCGGTATGTAAGCTCTGGCCCAGTTCCACCACAAAGACAGTCCACTCACATGTTTGGAGGTCAGAGGCCATCTGGCATGTATCCACAAGTTCTGCCATCATATCGACCATGAGTGGTGTACAGTTACATGAGACACAGAAGAATGGTACGCAGTATCGTGTGCTGCAGACACAGCTGCTGTTTACTAGCTTGCCAGCTATTGCACTCCCAGCATACTCTAGGTCTGGCTCTTCTTGTGCACAGCATTAACATCAGAGTTTGCGGGTGTACACTTGTTGTTAGACTTGTGCTTGTCCTTGTGGGTGTTGTCTGCTGTTTTTGCAATTCACAGTTGTCTCGCATTCACGTCTGTCTTCTTTACATAGGCTGCTCTGTACAGATTCACAACTAATTCAGAAGAGAACATACCCAAACTTCATGTCTGTGACTTGCTATCCTAGGTGCATATACATCGTGTTTGGCAACTATCTTCCAGTGTGATCTCATGGAAAAGCTCTCAGAGTATGGGATTGCTGGAAACAAAGGACTACACCATGCATTATGCACCTGAGCAAATCATGGGCCTGCTATGCATACATTATCTTAGTTGTATGAATCCAACGACCAATTCCCGAAAATGCACTCATCAGCACAGCTTGGTGAACTGTCGAGTATGCATACATTAGCTCAGTGCTGCTGGGCCATGGCACTTTCAATGCATTGCAGCAGGTAGTCATGCAGCTGGTCCAAGGTGTCTGAGAAATTCGAAAAGTTGATGGACACAACTGGCACATTTCGCTCAGCATATGTGCACAAGTGGTCCTGAAGGAGACGAATCCGGCTGTAAGTAGCATTGGCAGAGTCTGTCATGTCTTTGTCAGACACATCTTTGTCACTCAGCTGCCCAGACATCGCCTGCACACAACTGCCTATCAGCTGTACAACCATATGTACTGCAAGGTAGCATGGAACCAGGTAACAAACATAGACCACTATGTTGAGTGACCCAGGCACCATCTGCGAAATGAGGCCCTTGGTGCATACAGATCCAGTGCTCAAATACAAATGCAAGGGTGCCTAAAGGAAGCATCTCATGCGAGATTCAGGTGCTCAACATCTGCCTAGAGTACCACTTTGCCACCAGCACCAAGTCTAAGGGTTGCTGCTAATCAGTGCACACAGACAGATGCAAAGATACTTAGAGCAAGCATCTCATGTGAAACGGTGATGAGAGGTGGTCACCATCTGCCTGGAGTACCACTCTTCCACCAGTAGCTTATGATCACAGGCATCCATGGCCACCACAATGGGCACAAAGACAGGTGCAGGACTGCCCTTCTTCTTCTGACCCTGCTCCTGTCCTTGGGTCGCCTCCACCTGTGGCTGCCCAATGTCTGTCTGTGCATCTGACAATGCTGGAGCTGCCTCAGAAGGCTCTGGAAGTGTGACTGTGTTCTCAGGGGGTGTCTGTCGAGAGTCATCAGGCTGCTCCAAAGCTACAGCTGCTGGCACTCGGTCAGGCACCCCTTCAAGCTGATCTGCTTCAACAGCAGCATGTGAACCCTCATGGCCAGCAGCTGGCAGCTGCTCACTATCACTGCTCCTCTGCTGCTGCTGATGCTGCTGCTGCTGTTGATCAAGCTGCTGTGACTGCTGCTGCTGCTGCTGTTGATGATCAAGCTGGTGTGACTTCTGCTGCTGTTGATGATCAAGCTGCTGTTGTTGCTGAAGCTGCTGTAGCTGCTGCACCTGCTTTTGGTGACTGAGGGTGCCTTGAGTGTCAGTGGGCAGAGGTGCACTTGCAGGACTCTCAGTGCAGGGCGCTGTAGTTTCAGGCTTGGAAGCCATCACAAACTGTTTTTGACTGGCAGAGTCTGGATGTGAGGATGGCGACTGACTAAGATTTGACTCACGGTCTATGCGTTGATGACCAGCATGCTGTGAATCTGGAACTGCCTCCAAGGCATGCTGATGCTGTTGTTCTGGAGATGCTAGGTCCTGCTGTTCATGCACATCGTGAGCAGACATGGGTGAGTCTGTCTCAGCTGGCTGTGCATTGTTGCCAGGTGTGAGAGTGGCTGTCAAGCCATGATAGGCTTTCTGCAGCTGCTGGGCAATCCATTCTGAGCCAGGGGAATGGGCTAGCTGGGGGTGCTCAGGTGGGTTGCCTGCGCACACAATCCGTTCAGTATGCAGTCAAGTTGGCTGAGAGTTCAAAACACAAAACAAGCTGAGAAGCCCCCATAGGGACATGAGACATCTTGGTAGACCCAAAAGGGCATGCATATGAACTGCTGACTCTCTGCATGAGCTACAGCTATGTGTGAACCTATGCACTCACATGCAAGATGCTGCAGTGCTGATATGATACACCTGTGATCACGCATACTTCCATGCTAAACAGCATGCTGGGGCTGCATGCAGATGAACAGCTAAGATGCAGGTTGGGGCTGTGTCTGAAGGTGCAGTGACTCACTGTAGTTTGAGACAGGAGAATATACCTTGCCCAATGACAGACTGGTCTTCAGCATGCTGGTGGGACACGTAACTTGACAGCACAGGGCTCATACGGATAGCCATTGACCTCAAGGCAAACAGCATGCCTGTGCCAGCAGATGCTGCCTGTCTGCCAGGTGCTGACTGCAACAGCCCTTGTGCAGAACCCAACAGCCCCGTCCTGGACTCTTTTGTCCTTCCATGTGGTCCTTGAGGGGGCGCATGTGACTCCTCTGCTTGGCTGCAATCAACACAAGCATTCCCATCAGGCTGAAAGACTGACTCCAGCCAACACGTGCAAGACAGTCATGGTCAGAGCATTTTGGGGATTGTGTGGCTGTTGCTGACAACAGTATGCTGCATGACTGCGAAGCTTCCAACGGCCGATGATGTCGATGCACTCATCAGGCTACATTAGCCTGATGGATGATGATACTGAGCGCCAGGTCAGCTCTTCACGTAGCAGTGACGCAGCTTCAGTAGGACAGGACAAGTATGGTGAGTGCATCCACGCTACTGAACTTGCCAGCATTGAGTCTCTCCAAAGTCTTGCTGTTAGCCAACTAGGTGAATGACATATGTACTCACAGCCTGCTGCATGACTTCATACTGTCACGCACTGCTGTATCATTGTGAACAGGTCTTGATGAAGTGGCAGGTGCAGTGTGATCCAGCAGAGCAAGAATACCTGCTGTTGGGCTCTAGCTCAGCTCCCTGTTGCACTGCTGCATCTGGGTTGATGGGCTCTGGATTGACAGGCTCAACCAGCACTGCATCACCCTGCCTTGCACTAGCTTGACTGGGCACCAAACTGTCACTCCTGGTGTGTAAGTGGCGGATGCCGTACTTACCAAATTCGTACAGGTACAAGCCTGGATCTAGATGTAGGCCCTCAATGATGATTGACTTGCCATCACGAATTGTCTGCATGCAGCAGTGGTCTATCAGTTTGGCATATGATGCTGCGGGAAACTGTGCAAGTGTTTGTTGACTGTCATTCTGGAAAGGATGCATGCACCAACAGCATCTGCAGTGCCAGTAACGGCAGACTGGTGCAGCAACCCTGCTGGTTTGAAAGTTGGGCGTCATATGCTGTTCACTGATGGGCACATGCTGACGTGCTTTGAAAAAGGGAAGCTATTCAGCAGTCCACACAGCTGATGCAATGACTGGCATTGCAGTCATGCAGCATGATAGTGGCATTAGGTGTCTAATCAGAAAGTATCATCCTGTTAGGAGGGGGGTGGAGAGGCTTGCCTTCACAAGGTCGCCATCAATGCTTCTTCTGACCACATGGCATTCTCGCTGGAACTCACTGATGAGTTGAGCGTGGTCCAGATCAGGACGCTCCCACAGGGGCCTCTGATGCAGCGGCTTGTCTTTTGAAGTCCTCAAAAGCTGCACATTGTGCCCAGTACTCCCTCAGTGCTTACTGTTGCAATGAGCCAAGAGCCGATATCCACCCGAAAAGCACAATGCGCCAGGCCCTGCTACTCATGTGCAGTCACATGGTTTGAGGAATGTGATAGGGACAGTAAGTGTTGCTGTCACTGTGGTGTGCATGCCAAGGGCGCTGCATTCTGTGGTCAATCATCATTTTGCTCATACTTGAGATGTGCAGCAGCAGCAGCAGCAGCAGCAGCAGCAGCAGGACTCAGCATGTCACACTGGAAGGCTACTGTGCAGAAACGAGAGGTGCTGCAAAAGCAGCTATCAGGTTTGCTCATAGGCAAGTCTGCATTGTGGTTTTTGGTCACGCAGCAATCCTTGCTAGCAATGTCAAATTTTTGTCTCACCTCATAAAACATGTCTGTCTGAAGCACGTTTGGCATGTTAAATCTGGAGGCAAGCTGCTGCGCCAGAGATGACTTGCCTGCTCAAGTTGAACACATGCAGTCAAGTTGCTGCACATCAGTAATGGGAAGAAGAATGTGATCACATGCTCGCCTCAGTGTGCAAGGTGACTGTGCACCAGTCACTATAGATGTGACACAAGCAACTGGCATGCAGCCTCTGTCAATGCTGACTTATATGCAGTCTCAAGGCCACATGTGCCCACAGTCGCAAGCTTCATGGTGTTCAACAAGAGTGCACAGCATTTCCAACAGCATCACTACCTGTACATGGAGCTCCGCAGACAATAATGATCAAGGGCCGTCTCTCTTGATGGAATTGATTGACCATCTTGTAGCGCTTGGTGTATTCTGCGCCAAAGCCTTTGCTCTCCATGACGTTGAACAATATGGCCTCAAGGTTTTCCTGCAGGGGAACACCTGACAACTCAGCACTGTCTGCTGCATGGCATGAAGGACTAGCTCTTCCATTTTTACCTGAGACACATCAAACTGGTCATTGTCTATAAGGTATTTCTTGACCTCTAGAGCTATTTTGACTGCCTGAAAGCATGCCAGTGTATCAGCAATTCTGTCTGAAAGCACAGAGGTTAATGCATCACCTCGGCTAACCTTCATATAAGGAATTTTTGTGACTGTCAGCATCCTGCTGATGAGAAATCGAGACAGCACATAATAGTGACTCATTCCTTCTCCAAGCCATACCTTCACCTGCAAACAGCCATAATTACACCTGTCAATGATAGTAAAAGAGATTTACTCAGTCCCAGCAGTGCCGTAAATCATCACACCTTGACGAAATCGTATTTGGATGCGGTATGCTTGGCACGGTCAGAGTTCGGAGACATGTCAAGATCTTACAGACTTTCGGTCTGTACGTCGAACACGCCTATATGCTACAGACAGCGGCAAGGGTTGTTTATGACGGTTGTTAACGACGCTGTAGTCGGACAGCATTTGCACGTCCCTTCCGGCTAAAGGATGTGCAGAGTTCGCAAACCTGTGCCTGGGAATGTCTGTGCGTGTGTGGTGATTCGCATCAATTGTGCAACTTTTTCGGGTCATCTAGACAGACACTCCTAGCAGTGGCAAGGCTTCTACGGTGCCTGTGTAAACTCTAGGTGCTGCTGGGTACACAAGATACCTGTTTGCAGTACAGACCAATGCATCCTTGGCCCTGAGGGTTTGTGTCTGGATCCAGAGCTGAAGGGAACAGGGTACTATCACATCACCTGGCCTGAACGTATTGTCACCTAGTCAACCAGCAGCGTTAGTACATGAACCCAGCAGCGCATATATGACGTGCCGATTGGGCCTTTACGGTAGCATGCACACATTGTGCCAGATTTTAGAATGGTATTTCTGCAGCAGAGCATCACATGTGTCCGTTTGTAATTCGGGCTGCTAAATGGTGACAAACTTGATCAGGAGGCCAGTACGAGCTCTAAACAATGTTGATGTATCTCGGGATTCCAAACAATCTGCAGCAGATGCTACTATAACATTTGTTAAATGTCAGGCTTCCGAACGTCAGCAGATTGCAACGTCAGCAGTTCTACTCGACTGTAAAAATGCCCCCGAGATGCATTTCAATGTGTTTCAGTACGTAACACAGCCTTGCATGACTGCATCCACCACACCATGTTGCATTCCACACCCCCCCAATATTTTGACATGTTTTGGGACCTAGTGTATCTGACATATTACATATGATCCAGGCATTCCATCGGGCTTTGCCAATCAGTGCATCCTTGCATCCTGTATCTGATGCAATACCGTACTCGTGTTGATGTTTCTCGATTTAATAATTAATTATTCTGAGGCCGAGCCGACATAAAAGCAATAAATTAATTATTATCGTCTTCCGATGTTCTTTAAAAGTATTCCAATATTTTCTCAAAAGACCGCGATTTTGAGCAAAAGCTTGCTCATGCTTGTGATCATGCTCGTGTCACCTTGCAATGGCGGTCCTGTGCTTGCAAACTTGATCGAGCCATTCATTTGGACTTGATCATCATTTTGCATTACCTAGAGCTTTTGCAATGCTCCCCGGTGGTCAATGCCGACTGGATAGGTTCGGTTTTGGGTGCTATAAGGTACCAAAAGGTGTTTTCCAAAACAAAAAAAAGGGCCCAAAATGCAGCATAGCCCAGTTGGCTGCCTTGGCAGCCAACATGGGGTGGAGCAGGCATGGGCTAAAGCCTTGTAAGCAGGACTTAGGCGAGGCACCGAGCGAAGCGAGGGTGCCTCGCCCTGGTGGGAGCATGCAAGTGTTGCAACATGCACATGTGCGTTGTACAAGGCGAGGCAGCTTCGCTTCGCTCGCTGCCTCGCCTTGGTGTAGGCCAACAAGAGAATGCTGCACATATGCATTTGCCGGAACATGCAAGTGCCGCCACCATGCACATGCTGCAACCATGCAAGTGCTGCACCCATGCACATGCTGCACATATGCATCTGCCGCAACATGCAAGTGCCGCAAGCATGCACATGGTGCACCAATGCAAGTGCCGCACCCACAGTCATGCAAGTTGATCTAGCATGAGAAAAAGTTTGAGATATCTACTCTGTGGTGTCACCATCACTTTCATCTGACAACACAGCAACAGGGGCAACATCAGGCACCATAGCAGGCGGGGCAGGTAACAAGAGCAAAGGGCCTGCTGGCTGCCTACCATAAGGCCTAAAGACAGGGTGCCTATGCAAATTGGGCTGCACTGGCAGAATGGGCATGGGCTGCTGGGGAGGCATCAAAATCTCCCCCCCTGTTAGGTCTATGTAGTCAGGCTGGATGTCCAGCACCACACCATCTCTGATCAGAGATGGTGTGGTGCTCATGAGCACCCAAGTGGCATGCAACACCAAGCCTTGCAGGATAGGGGCATACTCCATCCTGTCAGGCTGATACAAACACATGCTCAACACTGACCTCCACTGAGGCAACATCTCTTGCACCAAAGCCTGCCCTATCAGCTTGGCAGATGGA
>JAABUK010000579.1_pt1 | contig 75253 bp, 34 predicted proteins | sample 5559141 | NCBI WGS metagenome assembly JAABUK01 (sample SAMN10711869, study PRJNA513367) | rock metagenome | isolation source: Antarctica rocks | place: Antarctica: Victoria Land, Pudding Butte nord | collected 2016-01-03
CGGTGAATACGTTCATACCACTCCAAGCTGAGAGCTCTTCTCATACACCACTGTACTTGCAGTTGCCGGCAACCTGCGGATAGAAGAACTTGTGGGGAGGGTCACAAAGGCTGAGGAGCCAGCCCAACAGGCCGAAGTTGTATCCGACGACCCAGACCATTGCGCCTATGGTAATGAATCTCGTTTTGCGATGGCCGTCGCAGGCGTCGCCAATAATTCGGAGGTAAAGGGCGAGGATGGATAATTTGAGGAGCATCAGGCCGAAAGGCCGTAACGTGGTCATGACTGAGAACCAGTAGACGAAGGGGTTCTGATAGAATTCAAATTGGTATCGCAGTCTTTGGTCCCAATTTGGTACACTTAGCCCGTATTGAATTCCTGAGACCGCTGGTTGTCACGTTGGGCTGGTCGAAATTTGAAGTCTGGGCAGCCGGCGGTGTCTTGTATGGCACATCCAACGGGATTGTATGGAGATTGGTTCCATCTGGATAGGATTGATGAGACATGATGGTTGCAGAAGTATAGAAATATCGCTGAGCAAAAGGCAAGAGCACGAGTTAAAAGCCAAGAGTGAGTAGTAACGCGAGTTACTACCGATGTTGAGTAAATATAAAGCAGTGCACGCGACCAAGTGAATAAGCAATAGGCCTTGAGACCTGCCCTATCAACTTGCATCAAGCATCAAAACATTCATGAAAGGAGTAGCATATGTACACGGCCAAATAGGAGGGACAAGGAAAAGGCACGATAGAAGTAGCATGGTGTACCTTGTTGGTACTCACACTCGAAGCCAAGATCATTATCAGAGAGGTACCAATGCCAGCCATGAAGATATGCAACTCAACCTCGCTACTGGGAGAGCTAAGGTGTGATCCGAACACAAGATAGACCTTAGTTCCCTCCCGAGTGAGTTGGAGGTGTCAGCCAAAGGAAAATAACTTGGTGTCCTGGTTGGAATAGACCATGATCGTCGAGAATATGGCCATTCATTGGAGTGTGCCCCTGCTTGCAAGTGGCTTCATGTCGCTGTGGACCAACGGGACGTGATGCCACGGGACGTGATCCGGCACATCCAAGTTCAAGGCAGAGAGCAGGTCCAACATAGCGAACTATGCTCAGCGAAGCGAGCGGATCGTACCCTGGCTTCGGTACTGGCGATGATGTTGCAGGCTCATTCCACCGTGTTGTGAAGATATCAATAATATTGACGCATTCGACGGACGAGGCGATAATCACAAACTTTCTCGTAATGCAGAGATTTGTTCATAATAATCTCTGGCGATGTCGTGGCCGGAATTGCGACAGCCAATTATTACTGCTTTCTTTCCTTTGGCGTTCTTTTCGGGCTAGGTAAATCAAGATAAGTAGCAGAGACGATCGTCTTTATAATCGTCGAGTCTAGAGATATCCGAAGGTAAATATAGCTCTCCGGAGTGTCCTATCGCTAGGATAATATGTCGTAGGTATAAAGTTCCTACGACCTACGAGGTCATGATTTAAAGTGTTGGAAATGCCAAGCTTATTCAGCCCTACCATAAAATCTTATAGTAATAACTATTTATATATAAATAACTACCTATTAAGCTATATCTACACAGAAACGACGCCGGGAAATAAGCCTAGTTATATAGGGGGTAATTACTTATACCCGGAATATTAAAAGAGTACTTCTTAAGGTTATTCAAGCGCGTACCGGGGTCGTAACTACTTTAATTACGAATAATACGCACTATTCAGCTAAATAGGCTAAAATTTATAACGATAACTCGATTTATACCTATAATTTAATAACTAGTACGCGGTCCGGCCGGCCCCTATTACTATATTAAGAAGAAATCGACTATATAACGTAGTTAGTTATATCTAGTTATATATACCGCCGGAAATTATAAATAGCGGTAGCCCGTAAAGTACGCGTTAAAGTATTACGAAAAACGATAGAGAAGGCCTTTTAGGAGGCGGGATTAAATAGATATTCTTTATATTCGAAGCCTAATCTTACGCTAGAGATATAGGAGAAACGCTATAACTAGTACCTAAATTATATATATTAAGAATTTATTCTCGGCTAGGATTTAGTTATTTATATCGACGAGACGTCGGTTAAATTAGGCGAGAATTAGAGTAAAGTATATATTACCTAGCTAAAGAATAAGGAGTAGGAGCCTACGTGTTTAGAAAAATCGTTTTCCGGATTTATAATATTTATATTTTAGGGGGTAATTACTTAGAATTAGAAGGGCCTATACTATATCTATTAACTAGAAGAACTAAAGTTAAAAGACGTGTCTATTCTCTAGCTAGTAACTACGGATATACTACGAAAATAGGCGGAAAAAACTATATATATAGAGAGAGTTACGATTCTTCTCGGCGAGAGGGCTATATATAGCCGGGTTTTATTCTATCTCGGATATTTTAACTTTTTACCCTATAAACGCTTAAAACGGGGTAGAATTAACTAGTACCGGTACTAGAAATATATTCTAGAACTACTCCTACTACCGGTATACTACTATTTCGTTACGCTCTACCTAAACCGGCCGGTATACCTTATATAAGACGGTACTAGTAATTATATATTATAGTAGTAGAAACCGCTATTTATTTAATACTACGTTAATTTTTTAGACTAGCCCGGTAATAGCTTTAATTTAAACTTTATCGAGTATATCTAGAACTTTATAAAGAATTATATAATAGCGCGCCGGCCGTTTATTAAGGGGAAAGAGGCGTTAAGAATAGCGTAGTTAGAAGAATAAAAAAATCTTAGTATAGAAAACGATATTAACCCGTTTATTAATAACCAGTGGCGTCGTTATAACTAAGTTATAGAGTATAACGGTAGAAATAACTTCTATGGATAATAAACCGGGATCATAATATAATTACTTCATAAATGGGCGACTTTTTTTAAAGCCTGCGCGCTGGCAGCAAAAAGCGATGTTCATAATCGCCTACTAGTATATTTCCAACACTTTAAATCATGACCTCGTACTCAGCAAGGAAGTTATGTACAGGCTAAAACATATTACGCTTTTCCTTCTGGCCCTCCCTCTCTCGTGTTAGATTAATCGTCCACTGTCGCTTGCTCTCAGACCATTCCGACTTTTCTAATATCGTACTAGTCCACACGTTGAGCTCTAAGATACCGGTATAGTACTCGAACCAATCTCCCAGTTTGTCTTTCGGAGTAAATACCTACACCCTTTTAGCTTCCATCTCGCGTTATTTAGGAACTTATGATGTACTGGCCAGTTGGGTGGAAACTTGAGATAAGGCATATGATCGTACCTAAATCAGTTGGTCAGTGGAGTAGATGGTTGAAATTGCGACAGAAGACCCTCACCAGACCGAATCGTGCAGTACTAATTGATGATATCTATTTCGCCAATTATCCCCTATGCGAGGGTTCTGGTCGATTATTAGAAGGGTTCACCCCCTAACTGCTCGCACCCCCTAACCGCTCACCCATAGGGCTGATGCCTGGAAGCCGCCGAGAGACCACAGAGGTCCTGATCACTTTCGCGACCAGCATTGTCCCCGGAACATCCCCAATTGTTGCCCGGAGGACGAATCTCCGGGGTCTGCTTTAGGGGCCGAAGGGTCTTCCGAGCTTCAGCCCTACAGGACGAGCGGTTAGAGGGTGCGAGCAGTTAGACTAAGGGGTGAACCCTTCTAAAGCCTCCAGGCCAAGGTGCTTGAGTCTTGCAGCCACTGTGCGTCTAGCTTGACCGCCACCTGTGGAGGACATGCTTTCAGCTTTCTCCAATTTGAGAAGGGTTTGACTGATACGGCTTACCAAGTATCAAAACACTGGGTTCACGGTCTCCTGCGAAGTTTTGTTGAGCAACGAGCCGATCTTTCCAATTGCTGCCTCCATCCTCAAAGTTTCTATCGATTCCTGTTGGTCGTCGTTTGCCAACGTGTTCTTCGTGGCCTCTAAGCTCATATAACGCCGTGAAAAGAGTAAAAGCTTTCCATTGTCCTCCGTCGTTCGTGTCTGATACTAACCTGACCAATCCCTTGCCTCTGCCTCTGCTACTCTCAATCTTAAGAAACGCCTGGACGAACTGGAGATCATCAAAGGTTGCAAATTGTGGTCTTTTATGATCATTGGAGTCGTCCAAAATGATGGTAGTGATTATACTGTGTTCATAAGAGCTTCTCACGAATTCTTGAGTCTTTTCGCGGCCTTGGATCGTGCGAAAGTCCCAAGTCATGCAAAGCAAATCCCGCCAGTGCGATTGTTCTAAGAACAGACTCGTAGGTGACTTCTCTTGTCCATGGAGAAATCTATTGATGCGCAGGATCCACTGATCTACAATTTCTCCTGGAGAGATGTTGGCCTTTGGAGGCAATGCAGGCTTAGGGAACGGTGCTGTTGGAAGTGGTCGGGATCCTGGTAGGACCTTATTTCCTGGTGGAGACATAACCTCTGCAGTTGCCATTTTCATCGATTGGAAATCAAGTATACATGCATATAAGGTCTTTCACGAGTCTACGGTCTTTTATAGAATACTTCATGTCATGGCGGCAAAAATTCGGCGTCTTGATGAAACATCCCAAAGGGGCAATTGTCGGCTACCTTAGACTTCGTCGCTGGTCCACCTCTTCGGCTCTTCTTTTTTATATACTTCGACCGGATACGAGTATGCACCACTCCGCTTCATGGACTAAGCACAAGGGGTGGCACTGTTAGTGCGGCTTGTTCCTAGCACATGTTATTCTCGACCATACAAACGATGCTTGATGGTCCCATCACGGTTCCAGTGCTGGGCTCAGCTCCTGCAAGCTGTACCGCGCTACTTTTTCAGCTCGCTACTAGATGGACTGGTGATCTACACTTCACAATTCCATTGCATGCTGTGCCCCTTCCCGACAAGTGCATCGTCGTTCACGTACTTACTCAAGTACTGCGCGTGATTGAGCGTAGCTATCCCATTGGAAAAGCTCATGCATATTGTCATTTTCGCCATGATTATTGCAATCTCTCGTTCCTTTCATCCTGTTATGTGACCTCCAGCAGCACACCGTCGTAGCTTGTCGGCAATTGTCAAGAAGCGGTCAAGACAACACAGGAATGATTCTGGTAGCTGCAATACTCAAATACCGATTCATTAGCATGCGAAGGATCAACATCCCAGCCCAGAATGGCATGCATGTTGGAAACTCGTGTCAGTCAATCACCATATTGTCCATTGAATTGTCTCCAATAATGGCACAACCTGCAGCTTTGTTTCACGCGCACCACATATGCATAATTGCCGAGCAAGGCTGAGCGGCTTGATAGTTGACCCTGACATTGGGGAAGAGCTGAGTCCTGCAATGGTGGTTTCCATATGATTCGAGAGATTCCTTGTTTCTCACTATCCCTGTTGAAACACTTCTAGCACGGAGTCCTTGGCTGAATTCCTCTTTGCGATTCTGACCATAGGCTTGCAGGCAATCTCATTATAGATCTCCAAGCTATATCACACAATAACTTCCTAAGATGAGTAGCACAGGGCCACCACCAGGTGGAGACGAGAACCGTCAAGGAGGGATCCTCGCAGCGACGTTCATAGTCACAATCATAGCCTCTGTGGCCGTGAGCCTACGAATGGCAACGCGAATATGGATCGTCCGAAGCGTTGGCTGGGATGACTACACCATCCTCTTCGCAACGCTCGGCATCATAATCGGCTGCGGTCTCGTCGTCGTCCAAGTCCACTACGGTCTCAGCAGACACAAATTCTACCTCACGACATGGCAGTACATCGAATATGAGAAATACGCCTGCGGCGAATGGATCCAGACATTTCAGACGTTGATGTTCAACAAGATATCCATCTGTTTCTTCCTGCTACGCATACCGGTCGAGAAGATCTATATCCGGCCCATCCAGGCAACCATCGTTGTTCTTGTTGTCAGCAACATCGTACTCACACTGCTGTGGATCCTACAATGCAATCCAGTTGCTAGCGCGTGGAACAAACAGACGCCAGGGACTTGCTTCACCGATGCGCAGTTGCAGAGAATCATCATCTCCCAGGCTCTCATTTCGATTATTTCGGACTTTATGCTCGCGCTCTTTCCCATTGTACTGCTGTGGAAAGTACAGATAGCGGTGCGCACAAAGGCTGGCTTGTGCGTGCTGATGGGTCTCGGTCTTGTGTATGTTCTCCACACAAGCAACCCTTGTTCAAGCTTCTTATCGTCCGTCCGCTGACCTTGCCTCGCTGAATAGTACGGCAGCATGCTGCATAGTCCGCACCATCCTCAACTGGCAAAACATAAACTCCGACCCAACCTGGGCAAGCGTCGACAATTGGTACTGGCGCTCATGGGAAGTCTGCATTGGCATCACGGCCGCTTGCATCCCTGCCTTACGACCCGGCTATCGAACTGTCTCTGCGGGTATCACTTCCTATATCTCTCGTCGTTCCTCACACGGAACTAGCGACGTCGGCCTTGTCAAGGGTCGTAACCCCTCCGACGCAGCCAAGGCTGATGCCGCCCAAGCAGCTTCGAGTGAAGCAGATCGTGCTAAAAGATATGGGGTGGGAGAGGACGGGTTTGCGATGAATTGTTTGCCGGGTGATAAGAAGACTGCGGATGAGGGGATTAAGAAGACCACGAGGATCGATGTTGAAGGGACGAGTGCCAGTCGGAATGGAAGTCAGAGGAGTTTGGAGCTTGGGGATGTTGAGAAGGGATATGGATCTAAAGACTTTGTCTAGACGCAATTTTGATTGCGGTTCCGTGTCTGGAGTGGGAAGGATTGGGTCCTATATATCCCTGATATTTGCTTGCGAGTATATTTCACTTAATTGCAATTGAAGTACTTCATCTGTGACAGCGACCTTCCAGCGACTTTTCCGATATTTTCCGTAAGCCACGTACTACTGAGCTGTATAACCCCCATCGATAGTCATGGGTAGCCCTGTCACATAGGCTGCATCGTCACTTGCTAAGAAGACAGCACACTTCGCCACGTCTTCTGCAAGCCCCCATTCTCCCCACGGAGTGAGAACATTGATTCCCTCCCTCACCTCCTTGTCTTCGTATATTGGTGCTGTCATCGGCGTTTTGAGATCTAGGATTTCATGTTCAGCCCGCTTCATTGATTACCCGTAACAGTTGTACCCAGTCGTGCTAGAGTGGGGGGTCGATGCTTAATGACAGACAAGAGCTAGCAGAGGCCAACAAATACTTACATCCTGGACAAAGCGCGTTGCAATGAATTTTATCTAACCCATATTCAACGGCAATCTGTTTCGTGAGGAGGACTACCGCGCCTTTGGACGCACAGTATGCACCAGCGCCTGGTTTCAAACCCACTAACCCCAGCATTGAGGCTGTGTTGATGATCCAGCCTCTGTGGCCGGACGCACAGCGATCTTGGGCAAGAAATTGGGTGATGGCATATTTGCAGCCGAGGAAGACAGAACGGACGTTGATTTTCCTGACGACTTTCAGTGCGCTTGGCTCATGGGGAGTAAGAGAAAGACCTAGTTGAATGGTGCATACATGGTAAAATCCCATATATCTTCAGTCATCTCATGGATCTTGCCAGCCGACTCGGTGCCTCCAGTGCCAGCGTTATTGATCATGCTTTGCCGTCCCGCTTCTTCAGCCTCATAGATTCGTCCAGAAATACATGGTGCAGTTAGAAAGTTTCACGAGAAACTCACACATCTAATCGTCCGGCCACCTGAACCGCTTTCTGAACGACCTTCTCCACGTCTCCTGCCACTGTGACATCCGTTTGGACATACACTGCCTTCCCTTCACCATAGCGTTGACAGATCAGCTCATGCGTCGGAATGCTCGCTTCTGAGACGCCCCATGTTCCGCGAGGATCTGGACGCAGGTCTGAGCAAATGATTGGATGGGCCCCATTGGCCGCAAAAACGAGGGCGATGGCGCGGCCGAGACCGGAAGAGGAGCCTGTCACAATGGTTACGCGGGAGGCAAGCCGGTCTGACAATAGGGGCGTCGTCATGTTGGAGGAGGTTTGTGATAGGTAGGTAGATCAAGACAGAAGATATTAGAAGGCTGGATCCAAAAGGTGGGAGGGAGCATTTCCCCCACGTCCAGCTCTCGACGTCAGGCATGGCTAACGTTTTTCAGGTACAATGTGAATGACAGGCAATTGGCTGCATTTGATAGATCTGCGGGGCATGCATGATCCTTCGCGCATTCTTCGCCTCACCAATTTGGTCTGATGAACGAGACCTTGACAGAAAAAGAGCAATCGAAAATGCATGTCTTCCTTCTTCGCTTCCTGACTGAAGTTTCAAAGATATAGAGTGTTGTTTGAGGCAGATCATCACGAAGGCCTGGCCTTGGATGTGAACTCCTCAAGCCTGTGTGATATCAGCTCTGGCCAACGTTACGACACCAAGGAAGATAGCCATCTCTAGGTCCATGGTAGTACAGAGGTTATATATTTTCGTGGAAGAAGACTTATATATTCTCATGGTGGAGAATCAGATGTCAAACACACGTTGCACCTATCGTCTAGCGTGGCTGATGGCCCCAGTGGCGCCTAAGATGCTTGGGGAAAGGCGCCTTTTGGGTCACTTGCCTTCCTAAAGCGTGACCATTTCCATAGACTTCAACATCGAGACTGGCCTGGTCACAGCACGAGGACAAGGAATTCACCAGGTGTCACGATAGTCTCCGAAGTGAATGATCATGGCAGCCATGTCTTCATACTCTCCATGTCCTCCTACGGAGACATTCAACGGCTTCTCTCAGAATCAAGATGCGTGCCTCACCACAGCGAGGACCCTACTGCGCCGCGGTGACAGCCTCTGTAGCTCAGACTATTCAGCTGAATATCAGTGATGATGGTAAGCACCTAGTGGTGGCGCGGTAGGCAGGCTCGAGGACTGACTTAGAGCTCACAGACTCCATCAGAAGCGCTGCTAGCACCACTGCCTACAATATGATGACCTACTATACTGGTAACTTGACGCGGAACGAGCCTGGTCTCCTCCCACAGCCATACTACTGGTGGGAGGCAGGAGCAACGTGGGGTGGTATGGTGGAGTACTGGCACCACACGGGCGACGCGAGCTACAATAATGTGGTAGCTCAAGCTATACATGCTCAAGCATCGCCGACGAACAATTTCATGATGCCGCAGCAAACACCTGATCTCGTGAGTCTCTAAGATTCCTTTAATTAAGGTGAATTTGGCTGATGGCATATCCAAGGGTAACGACGACCAAGCCTTCTGGGGCCTTACAGCTATGACCGCCGCACAACGCAATCTCCCCAATCTTTACGCCTCACCTTCTTTTATCGAGTTTGCAGAAAGCGTCTTCAAAGACTTAGCCAGCCCGCGCTGGAACACTTCTACTTGCGGTGGAGGAATACAGTGGCAGTTCAATCCAGCCAACAATAGCTTCTACTAAAAATCAGTTCATCGCCAGCGGAGCCTTCTTTCAGCTCGCAGCACGTCTGGCGAGATATACCGGTAACACCACATACTTCACCTGGGCGGAGAAGACATATGATTGGGTAATAGCTGTTGGATTGATTGATGATAACTTATATGTGTATGATGGGACGGATGACACCACGAATTGCACCACAATCAATCATGGTCACTGGTCCTACAACGCCGCAACTTTCCTCTCGGGCACCTCCGTCATGGCGAACATTACGGGTGGCAATAGCTCGTCACCATGGGCCAAACGCACTCAAGGCTTCTTCAACGGAGCCAAAGCCACGTTCTTCTCACCATACGCCAATGCAACGAATGTCATGTTCGAATTCATGTGCGAAGAGGAGAACAACTGTGATACCGATCAATTTAGTTTCCAAGGCATATCTCAGCCGATGGATGGTTGCTGCAAGTCAAATGCTACCAGCTTTGAAGGGGCAAGTCTTTGACCTTATTACACCTCCTGCTCAAGCCGCTGCGGTGTCTTGCTCTCGCTTGAATAACGATGTTTGTGGCACGAAGTGGTATGTTGGGGGCTGGGATGGTACGAAGGGGTTGGGCCAGCAGCTGTCGGCTTTGGACACAATTCAAGGGTTGTTGGTCAAAGATATGCAGCCTCCCTTGATTGTGCCTGATAGCCGGTGATAGCGTGTAGTAACTTCTAGCTTTGTCTTCTTGTACATAGCACTCGGATGGTACTAATGAAGAGTGACACGCATGCTTGGACGCACTGCATGTCGTTACAGGGGCTGGACAGAGCACCAGTAGCCAACAAGGCAGAATCTTTAAGGTGTACGGTGTGCCTAAGGTCAGGTACCTATGCGTGATAAACTAAGTACATAGGGACCTGCTAGCTGAATCGTTCCATAGCAAGAACCCAGCAGCCCAGCGACGATCGTATTCACCTCAACATCTGACAACGTTCGCGGATGTCCCGGTATCCTGGGAAACAAAAGACAGAGCAAAAGACATAACAAGACACCCGGAAGTATCTCTACTCAACCCTTGGTGGAGCAGTCTTTGGGATAGCAGCCGACCATGGAGGCTACAGCGGTAGCTCCTGAGTAGCGTGACGACAGCGGTATCATTATGCGGAGCTGGACTCTCGCCGACGGGAAATAAGTCTATGTAGTATACATCCTGGCACCATGGGCGACCATCTCACATGCACACTCAACATCGTCTCGCATGATGACAACCCAGAACATGACACTTTGTGTTACGTCTGGGGCGATCCGACCTTAAACGCGGAGATCGTTGCAAATGGCCGAGCCATCAAGAAAACAACGAACCTGCACACCGCACTGCGTTATCTCCGTAAAACTGATGAGTCCCTGACCATTTGGGCAGACGGCATCTGTATCAATCAATCGGACTTGGACGAGCGCGCGTCTCAAGTTGGAATCATGGGTGACATATACACAATGGGCCGAGAGCTCCAAAAGAAGATCGTTATTGGCTAATGCTCCATTTCAAAAAACAATTCATTTTTATATATCCTATGCCTCGGAAACCGTGCGCCGTATCTATGGCTGCATATTTGCGGGGCATCTCCGACAAGCAGAGTCCAAACATCTATCCGACTCTCAGTGTTCTAAATGAGACCATTATCAGAAATAGCTCGGCGTCGACTTTGCAGGTATACATTCAACGAACGGAGACCTGAATGTCCTTAATCTCGAATCCTCGGTGCTGGTTAGAGCTGTTGTCTCTAACGAACCCTGGGCGTTACTGCAAGCCGTAATATCTTGGAATGAAAGAAGTTCCGATTAAATAGCACGCGATCTGTTTCGAGGACCTTTGCCCTCCTGTTCATTCAGCGGCGTCCTATCTTCCAAGATAGGAAATTTCGGGAAATTTCTTACTTGCGCACTTCGCATTGATCGTCACGGACTTTTGGGGCATGATGTTTTTGAAAGCCTGGGGGTATCCTCTCTGGGCTTTCTCTAATTAGGGGTCAGATGGACCTACTAGCGAGTTGGTCTCCCAACACATACCTCACAGCTTGCTCATTCGCAGCAACCACACAGTCTCAAGTGTACTATATCCTAAGTGTAATTGAAACGGTGAGCTAATTTTTAATAAAATTTTGGTGGGTTTCGGCTGTTCGAAAAGTCTGCCGTATTTTGAGGACCAATCGATGGTCTTCAAAAGCTCGGGGAATCGTCCTTTGTTGTTGGACAAGGCGCTCGCGTGCGTCCCCAAAGCCGGCGGTCATGATCGGTCGAGCGTCTCTCTGGTCAACACGAGTCGCCACTGGGCTGATCACTGGACTTACTACGTAGTAACTCGGATCGTTGGTGCAAGTGCCACAGATGCTACCTCTACCGAAGCCTCAGTTGTCGCAAGAGCTGCTGCTGCTTCCATAAAGGGTACGCCCACTGCAGCAGCAGCAGCTGTCTCCGCTGTCGTTGAGGGCCGGATTGTATCTGTCAGTAGTATTAACGATTGGTACGGGCTTTAAATTGAACGACATTATGATAGCTTTGTCGGTCCATGCGACGGGTGATTGAAACGGGCCTGTTGAATCGCGTTTCAGAGGCGATTTGCGAGGCATGTGCAAATCCACGTTACCCCGACGAATGGTTGGTAGTGGGTAGAAGCAGTCGCACTTGAATTATATAATCGCGAAAGCAAAGATTCTTATGTTGGCTAAAGAGCTTGGAAGCTATTCTATATTAGCGAATAGCGATCTGGCCTGACGAGTGGACATGGTGGATGTCTTGCAGACAATCACAATGTTTCGATCGTTTGGAAATATGCGCTTGACTAGCTTCCTATAGAAAGAACAATACCTTTCATTCCTCCATTGCTTCATTCATTCCAGCTCAAAATTCACTCTAAAGTATCCACTTATCCCCCGTATCTCCAACACGCTACCCTCCTTCAAAACATTATATTACACATTACTACAATTCCCGCTCTACCTACCAATTTTCTCACCCTAACAACCCCCGCCACCATCACCCTGACACCAAACCTCCCACCAAACCTCCACCCTTCCCCCCTCCCAGCGCACAAAGCAACGACACCACCAACCCACTACCCCCACTCCCCCACACCCTACCCTTCAAAATCGGCACCGTCAAAATCACCACATACGGCACGCCCATTGCGTCCGCCAGCGCAGACAAACTTTTCGCAGACGTCCGTACAGATGTCTTTGACCACCAGCCAGACGAAAGCATTGATCCCAATATCAAGGTGTATAGCGATGGAGGGGTGCAATTGGTATTGTATGCGACGGCGATGACGTGGCCGCTTTGGTGGGGGGCGGCATATAGGATGGGGGAGTTTCTCGGCGAGTGTCAGTTTGTGGAAGTGGATTTTGTGGTCTTTGATCGGCAGGGGGAGCAGGTTGGAGGGGAATCGTTGGAGAATGTTTGAGTGTTTCTTGTTCGATGTTGGAGTGGGGGAAAATTAGGGGCATTGAATGTTTCTAGCTTGGTTGTATTTAGTCTGCACTGAGGCTTGCGAGCTGTCAGGGCATGCATTTTCCAGGACTTTTTGGCGGTCAAAGCACTTGCTTTTTTTTTGGGGTAGCAAAAGATTAGTGTTACTTGCGACAACTCGTCTTACTCTGGCACAATAGCCCCCACACTCCTCCAAAAATCACACCTCACCCCCCTTCCACCCTCCCACGTATACGCATTCACAATTCCAAAATCATTCACAAGCCCCGGCTCCTTGAACTCGGAAATGTTCGACGCCGTCCTACTAAAACTCGTACTACTAAACGCTGTTCCCCCTGTCTGATTTAGATTCAACTGCACCGGATTCGCCAAAGTCCACGCCGGGAAGTCTGTGGCCGCCATTCCTAACGTCGAGCCATTAGCGGATGCCCCATTTGCTACAGAAGTGTTGATTGAGGGGTTGTTCGTAGTGATGAAGTTGCCCCAGATTGTTTGGAAGGCGAGATTGAAATCAGGACCCTGGTTGGGCCTGGGTGGGCCGAAGTAAGATGATACGTCGGAACCGTGTTGGGCGCCGATTAAGGAGTATTGGTATTTGTAGGCGGTGCGGGCGTTGTTTGTGAAAGCTTCAGCGAGCCAGTAGGAGGGGCAGACGAAGGTGGTTTCTGCGTAGACGTTCTGAGTTTTGTGTTAGTATGAGGGAGGCATATAAGTTTCAAGGAGAAGGTCTGTGGCATAAGATCTTGCTTACATCTGCGCGTTGTTGCTGGCCCGTGCCGAAGGTGCTTTCGTTGAGTGCTGTTGGCGTGCTGTTTCCGCTTGTGGCAAAGTCGGGTGTACTCATGTCTACGGATGCGTTTGTTGAGGGGTAGTAGAGCAATACCCTCGAGATGTCGTCTTCGGTGAAGAGCGGGAAGGTGTTTTGAAGGAATGCCACAAAGTCATCTTCCGTCACGATGTTCTGAGGTGTGAACGCGGGACCCTCGTTTGCGTTGTTCTTCTCTTGTCAGCCGATGAACACTGCTTCTTCATGTAACTACATACCCCTACTAACATCCTGTTACCATTGACTTGCTTCTTCAGTAGCTGCTGACTCGGCAATTGCTGAACGAAAACGCCATCTGTGACAGGCAGAAAGGCCCAAGTCCCAAAGCGTGAGGATCCTGAGATCGTCGCACTGGCATTCTGCAGCGTTTCTGTGTCCTTGCCGATGAGACATGAGAAAATTGACGCGCTGACGTTGCTTTGGGGTAGAGCAGGTGGTCCAAAACAGCCTACAGCTGAAGCAAATGCATAGTAAGACTGCGATGGAACAAAGTCTGCATAGCCAAATTGCTGTGGTAGATAAGGAGATGCTGCGATGACCTGCGAGGTTACTTAGGAAAGTAATTGAGAGTTGCTTCTTTGCAAGTGAAAGACGGACATTACTGAAGAGAGATTCTCCTAGATAACCTCCGAATGCCATTGACTGAAGCATGACTGAGCCACCTAATGCGTCGCATTATCAGCATCTTGTTTGCATCAATCAGGCTTGATTTGTCACATACCTCCAGCGCTCTCGCCACTGATAGTCACTTGCGAAGCATTACCGCCAAACAGCCCAATGTAGCTCTGGACCCACTGCAGTGCGAAATGTTGATCAAGCAAGCCCGCATTGACTGCTCCGTAGCGCATTACCTCGTCCGAAGATAGGAAGCCAAACGCACCGAGCTATTGATCTCATCAGCCCCTGCAACATACTCGTGTCCATTATTCCAATCACGTACGCGGTACTGAATTGCAACAGCAATGAAATTGTTGTTGTTCGCATTAATGATGGGACTCATATCTTCGTTGCCTTGCCCCGCCCCATATCCACCGCCGTGAATCCATACCAGCACTGGCATATTTGTCTTGTTTTGAGGCGCATAAACGCTCAGAAAGAGGCAGTCCTCATTTCCAGTGAAATTGTAGCCAGCAGGGATTGGAGAGTCGGGACTCTGTGGGCAATTTTGTGGTAATGTGTCGCCTGGTAGAATTTGGGTCCGGCTTACAGTCGGAGCCTGGGGGGGTTGCCATCGCATTGAGCCTGTTGGGGGCGCTGCGTATCGAATGCTGCCATACTGTTATTTTTTATTGTGCCCTTGTTTCCTTACTTTGTGGTGTTTTTACCCTTTCCATGTGTTCAGTCCGGTACTTTTGTTCGCTACTCCGATGTACTGCTCATAGCCAAGGTCTACTATCAAACTTGACGACGCATTGACAGAGTCTTGTCGTTTGCTAAGCACAGCATCGAAAGCTTTGCTATTATACCTTAAGGTAGCAGCTGAGGCTGTCGCTGCCAGAGTGGCGCAAGTGGCTAGTGGAAACTTCATATTTGCAAAGGAAAGGAATTAATCAAGCCGCAGAAGCTGCAAGTACGGGTATCAGCCATCTTCTTATACACAAGAAGCTTTCTAAGAGCCATAGCTTCTTCGCGCTCCTTTGCAAGCAGAATACGTCAACAACGGGCGAGCTTCAACCCTTAGCCGGCTAGAATGCGGGGTCAGGTCCGCAAATCCGATTCTCAACCCAATTGACTTTGCGGAGAAAGGTAAACATGGGGCCATGAACAGGAAATACCGCGGTAAACATGTTCTATTGTTCCCGAGTCGAAGAGACAACCGTTGTTCGATCAAGGAAAGACCCTGCATCGAAAAGACTACTTGTAAGTTGTATGGGCGAATGTACGGAGGCGCTAGCGGCAACAGTGGCACAGATGCCTTGGCTCTTGACATGTATCGAGTGAGGGGAGTTTATTTGGCTATCTTGTCCATCAAACAGCGCAGAATGTTCTGCTATCGAGTGTTGATTCTCACCCAGTAGTTGCTTCGCTTATATTAAGGTGTTCAACGATCCGTTGGCATGCTTCAGTAATCGATCTTCTGTAGTTCTATGTTGCATATAGTACCGAACCTACGTCTCCAGAGAACTCCCCATTCAATGCATAAGCCCGTTGTATAGTTCGGCATTCTTCATTCCTCGCTTCTGCTCTTGTTCTGCTCTCTCCCATGTCCAAACGTTAGATTCAGTAAGGTTTGTAGTCAAAGGGGTAGCCATGACTTCGACTGCGTTGTCGGGCTTGAGATTATTCGTTATGGATGCAGCCGCTGGATACACTGAGGTCTCTTCCTGATCCGGAGTCATGCTGACGGGAGGAGTCTCGTGATTTGCTGGCTTGGGAGGTAGGAGTTCTGAGGCTCGAAGCATGCGTTCCGAAGGTATCGTCAGACGACCTTTCTTGAGCACGTATTTGGCAATGCCAGAAGCGAAAATGGCAGGATGAGATCCTGCATTCGCACCCTCATTGACACCAGTATGCCCGTTGCTCTCCGTCCTCGGGGTTTTGCCCTTCCTCCATGGCTGAAGTGTATATGCGTTGGGCTTGACGGCTCCCTTTTTCATAAAATGTCCAATGAGATACAGCCATTTACTGTCCCAACAAAGAATCCTGGTCCCAACCTCAAAAGCCTTACGTCTTGATCTCCCTTTTGAAGTTGCAGCTCACACCTCCTAGATTGACCGTAAGACTTTCTCTGCCCTCTTTCGCTAGCTCTTTCCTCAAATTGTCGATGCCATGTCCAACCATCGATATTAGAAGCTCAAGACGACCAGCCTCGAAGTCGGTGAAGTAGGTACTATTCGACTTATGCAAATTGTAGTTACTCGCGAGGAGGCCGGAGCGTGAGGATGTAACCATAGGTTGAAAGAGGGCTGAGGCGCCAGATGTGGAGGCAATTCGGAGGCGAGAACTTCGGATATGGGTGAAAACGCCGTTGAGAAGACGGATCTAAGGGTGGTCAGCAAGGTGAGCAGCAGTACAGTGGGCGGAGCGTCCTCACGTGCCGAACGAATGGTAGACTCTTCAAATTGAGTAGGGCGAAGATCAGAGCAATCGAAAGAGAGGAGGGGGATGCGACGTCGGTCGGTTAGGGTGTGGCTAAGCCTTAGTGGGAACTCGCTCAATGTAGATCATAGGCTTAGGGTACGCTGATCGTAGGGTTAGGGTAGCGCTAGGCCTACTCAGTAGTTCGGGGTCGGGCCTCTCGTTAGTAAAGTGGGGTCTCCCTCATCCGTACCCCCGGAATGGTCCTTTGGCCTACCTTAAGATCTCCGCGGCTCAGCCCTACAGGTAGCCGGTCAAGGGTGATAGCCGGTTTAGGGATGAATCCTTCTAAAGCGTGCGGCATCCGGCTAGCCCCTCAGCTCTTGCCTGCTGTCATAAATCTTGGATCCACCAATAGAGTGTTAGATTCCATCGCCATCTTAGCCACACTTGTCTGTCAAAGTTGTACTCGCCATAGTTTGGCCATCCCGAGGGATCAAGCTGACAGTGTCAGCACATTCCAGTGCAGATCGAGATCAATCAGTCTCCTATCCGCGATATGGCTGACATGCGACGGTTTTCCACGCGGTCGAGTAGATTCTTGCCATAAATACTACTTGCGAAGCTCGCTCACGATGGTCACGCAGGGCCAAGCGTTGATTTTGTGTAAAATGTATTTGGCAGCCATTGCACACAATATGCAGATAAAAACGAGATAATCGGATCATCTATATGATCCGTTCTTGCAATCGAAAGCAAGCGTATCTCCGATTGTTCTTCCGCCAGCTGGCTTTGTACAAACACTGGCTTTAAGAGGTTTAATAACCTTGGTTACAGCCATAAGCACTTCGTCCAAGCCAGAGTATACACACATTGCTTCAGTCGAGAATGAATGATATCTTTCAAAACTCCACAGGAGCGGGTCTGAAGCAAAGATATCAATACCATGCGGGAATGAGACAATTTCCGTTGAAAATGACTCCCCTTAGTTTTTCGGCGTCTTGATCGTAGTTGCCCCACTCCCTCAGAGGATGCTGAGCTCCGCTAGAACTGAGCGTCTTCACGTCCAAGGTTAAAACCCTTTGATCTTGATAGATCCACTGTTATACACCACAAGGGAAGCAGAAATGTTTTATCACCCTGCCGGAGCGATAGCCCTAAAGTATAGAGGAGGGTCGCGGGCGCAAAACAATAATTCCGGCCAAGTAAAATCTACTACCTTACTTATACACACTCACCTAAACGATATAAAAAAACCCCCAAGAAAATTCTCACATATAGGACAGAGTCTAGAGATAGATTAAACCTACCTATGAATTCTACTTCCTATTATATGGTAAGGAACGAATTATTGAAAGTCTATACTTTTTGGTAGTTTAGGCTCACCCGGAATTAAGGTTTTGCGCCTCGGGCTAGGACTAGGCTTAGCGTACCTTGGCGAATCTTGGTGACGAATATCAAGATTTATCACTACCTAAATCTAATTTTATATTTACTTCGTTAGGTTATCGCCTAAACGGTTAATTTATTATATAAAGATTATAGCGAATAAAGCCTTCTATAGTTCGCGTCTAGAAAACTTTCTAAAATCTGCGGTATTAAAGATATTATTAATATATATAAAAATCGGCGTTAAATCGATAATTCCTATCGCTTTTTAGAATCCTCTTAGAAATCGAGAGTATTATATTATCGATAAATGCGATAATTCAAATTAGAATTATTAATTTCTATAAAATTCCTTAAAAGAACTCTTTAAATTTTTAAACTAACGGGTCCTTCTTAAAATTATCGCTCGATATTAATAAATATAACTTCTTTCTCACGGAGACACTTTATTATAATCTCTATAATTATCTTCTTAAATATAGAATAATAGTCTAAGGACTTAGAATATTAATATAATTCCTATTATAAAATTATAGATTTTTACGACTTTCTAGATCTCGTTAAAAATTATCGCTCTATACTAAAAACTAGTTAAGAACCCAAATATTTATAGCGAGAAACTAGATTTAATAATATTTAATAACTATTAAGGCTTCTTTTTACTCCTTTATATTTCTTTAATATTTTTTTAATACTTCTTTAATACTTCTCTTTATTCGTTTAATATTCTTTTTTAGATAATTTTTTATCTAATCTCGACGAAGAAACTCGGGAGTAGTAATATAATTCAATAAATATATTAAGTCTACGTATTATAGTTTTATTATTCGAAAAAGCCGTATCCTCTATAAAATATTAAGGTATATATTTCTTATTTAAATTATTTACTAACTACGATATTATATTAAAATCTTTTAAATAAATTTAGAATTTAATATTTTAAATCTCTAAACTTTTAACTTTAGAGGTTAGTAGTCTAGTATCTATTTTAATTTAATATAACTTAATAAGAATTAAAGAGTACGCGGTAGCCTTTATTTAATATTTATAAAAATATAGAGTAAATTTCGAACTACGTATTTTAAGTTTATAGAAAATAGATATCTACTTATAGTTATAAAATATAATAAATATTATAGTTAATATTATTACTATAATATCGTTTATAAAACGACTCGTTATCTAGTAATTATTAAACTACTATATAGGAATTATCCCCTCAAATATTTTAATTTACTATACGAGAGAGTTCGACCTACTTAATAGGCTCTAACGAAGATCGTATTAAATAAAATTATTAAATATCCAAGTCTAGCGAAAGATTATTAAAGTAAGGCTAGAGACTACTATTAAAAGTAATCTATAATATATTTACGCTTCGGATTAGCGTGGGGTAGGGTAGAGATCGAGGTATAATCCCTACCCTAGCCTAGCGTAGGGATCTATTGGCGTAGGGCCTAGGGTAGGGTAGGGTGGGGTGGGGTTTTACTAAGGGATCCCCACTACGCCAAGACGGATTTCTAGTAATCATTATAATAACCCTATGCGCGCACTTATGGCTACTGCTGCCCCTATAAATACGCGCACTCATGGCTGCTGCTGCTGCTGCTGCCCCCATAGATATGCGCACTCATGGCTGCTGCTGCCCCCATAGATATGCGCACTCATGGCTACTGCTGCCCCCATAGATATGCGCACTCATGGCGCGCACTCATGGCTACTACTGCCCCCATAGATATGCGCACTCATGGCGCGCACTCATGGCTACTACTGCCCCCATAGATATGCGCACTCATGGCTGCTGCTGCCCCTATAGATATGCGCACTCATGGCTGCTGCTGCCCCTATAGATATGCGCACTCATGGCTGCTGCTGCCCCTATAGATATGCGCACTCATGGCTACTGCTGCCCCCATAGATATACGCACTCATGGCTGCTGCTGCCCCTATAGATATGCGCACTCAAGGCTGCTACTGCCCCTATAGATATACGTACTCATGACTACTACTACCCCTATAGATATACGCGCACTCATAGCTACCTTACTACTACCCCTATAAATACGCGCACTTATAGAATAAACGCTCGGACCTAATAATTATTCAAGTTAATATTAAAATTAAGACTATTATCAACCTAAAGTTAAATATAACCGAAAGTTTTATTAAAGACGTAGTTTAATTCGTTTATTTTAAAATTAAAGGGACGTTTAAATAATAATTTAATTTTAAATCTAAAACTAATCCTTTTTAAATATTTATTAATATATTTTAATATTAGCGTTTTCCCTTAAACTTAATATTTAATTCTAAAGAATATTTCGATTTAAAATCGGTTGAAAGATAAAGAGTAAAGAATAATAATAAATATTAATTATAATAATTATTGTAATAATCGTCTCTCTATAGTATAATCTATAATATATCTTATTATTAATCTATAATGGGGGTAGTAGTAGTTATAAATATATATATCTATAGGGGTAGTAGTAGTCATGAGTATATATATCTATAGAGGTAGTAGTAGCCATGAGTATATATATCTATAGAGGTAGTAGTAGTTATGAGTACGTATATCTATAGAGGTAGTAGTAGCCATGAGTATATATATCCGTTAATAACGTCCAAAAGTATAGTTCTTTTATATATTAATATAGTTTATTAAGGAGTAGTATCTATAATAATTATTAGTTATATATTATCTTAAGGGGTTTGCCCTAGCCCTAAATCAAGACCTATTTAATAAACTAGGCTGAGCGGGAATAATAGTTATAATTTAATACTCCTATTAACTACCTAACCGTTAGTAATACTACTATAACGACGTTATAGTTCTATACTAGCTCCGACGCGAGCCCTAATATAGTATTAAAGGCTATGAACTTTATAGGGCCTAAGAACTTCGTTAACTCATCCGTAATTATAACCGCCGTCGGTATATAGTTAATCTAAAGTATATTTATCTTAGCGATTATTTCGCGAATAATATAGTAATTAAAATTAATATACTTAATAGTAGAGTAATTAATAGAGTTAGTTACTATTTTAATAGCTACCTAGTTATTAGTTATAAACTAAATAATCTTTATATCCTCTTGGATATATCCTATTTCCATTAATAAGGGTACTAGGAATTTTAACTCTATAATAATATTTGCCTCGTCGATATACTCTATTTCTATAGTTGACTTAGCGATAGTTTTTTGACGTTTTATTAACTAGTTAATAAGTCTATTTTATAGGAAGTAAATATACCTTAAGGTAGAATACCTAGTATCTAGGTAATTTCTTTAAAACGAATTTATAAATTCTATTAATAACTCTTTAGTTCTTTTTTTAGGGCTATAGTATAGTCCTAGTTTAATTATTCTAACTAGGTAACTAATAATCCTCTTAAATATAATATTATAAGTAGAAAGTAGTACTTTTGAATAACGACTATAGATACTAACTATATATACGATATTAGGGCGAGTTATAATAATAAGTTATTATAGATACCCGATTAGTTTCCTAAACCCTTCTAAATTTTCTTTATTAACGATATAGTCGTTAGTAGCTACCCTTAATTAAATTAATAAATTTATAGAAGTTTTCTACCTTTTATAGTACTTTATATTAAGTTTAGTTAATATTTTATTAATATAACTAGCCTAGTTTATATAAATAGTACGGTTTTAACGACTTCGTTTAATCTTTATATTAAGATAATACGATATCTCGCCTAAATCCTTAATATAGAAACGCGTATTTAGTTATTCTTTTAGCTATTCTATTAATACTATTATTAAAGTAAGAATAAATAGGTCGTTAATATAGAGACTAATTATAGAGCTATTTTTATAAATAAATACTAAATAGTTCTTTTTAACCCGTATAAAACCGATAGTTTTAAAGAATTCCCTAAGAGTTATATACTACTCTCGGGGTATTTATTTAAGGCTATATAAAGTCTTTTTAAATAAATAAACTATATTATCTTTCTAGAAACTATAAAATTACTCTATATAAATTATATTATTAAATAGGGCCTCTAGGAATACGGTAATAATATTAATATAATGGATTTCTCGGTTAAATTTCGCATTAAGTACTAGAAGTAATTTCTATAACTATAACTTTAATACTTTTAAATACGTCTCGTTAAAGTTAACGTCTTTAATTTATCGGAATTCTTTTACGACCTAGCGCGCCTTATATCGAGTAATATTACTAGTTAAGTCTATTTTAATAGATAAGACCTAACGGCCTAGTAGAACCTTCCTACTATTAAGTACTAGTACTAAGTCCTAAATCTATTAAACTTTATAAGAATTAAGTTCTTCTTAGAGTGCCGCTAGTTATTATTCTTTATCTAGGCTATTTAGAGTCTTATAAATAATTATAGGAATATTAGGGATTAAATTAATATCTATTTTAATAACGCGTATAACGAAACCTCGCTTAATATTCTATATTTTATTACCGACGCTTTTATTATATATTTTATTCTTAACGGGCCTAACCTTCTTCTAGAGGTTATTTATAACGGCGTAATTCTACGACTTTTTATATATAGGACGTAGGGTTATTTTACTTTTATCGGTAGAGGATTCTTTAACCTTATAATTATCGTCCGATATTTTATTTTCATTTTCTAATAATTTATTCAAGAAGGTATACTACTCTTTTTTATTCTCGTTTAATTATTTAAGATCGACGATTTTATCGAATATTATATAAGTTAAAACGATTATCTTTTTACTATCCTATAGGCGGAATTTATTAATACTATTATATCCTATAAAATAGTATTTAATATTTTTATTATCGAGTTTCTTTTTATTAAGATCCTTATTATAGTAGTATATAATATATCCGAATATATAAAGATATTTTATAAAGGGCCTATTACTTATTAACGCCTTATATAGAGTTATAGTACTAAGACTTTTAGTCGGGCTACGGTTATAGTAGTATATAACTATTTTAATAACTTTACCCTATAGGGTTTTCGGAAACTTAGAGTTAAATAGAATACTTTTTATATATTTAAATAATATACGGATATATCGTTCTAACGCTCTATTCTAATTAGGGTTATATATAATAATAGGAATCTAGGTAACTCTATATTTAACGAATAATATCTATATTTTTTTAGTTATATTTTCACTAGTATTATTACCTTTAAAGTACTAAATAGACTTTTTAATATTTTTAATATACTCGAAATAAGAGCCTATTATATTAACTATATCTAACTTCTTTATAAATAAGTGAATAGTTAGTTCGTTAATAACGTTATCGAGTAGAATAAATATATAACGCTTTCTTTCTAGTATATATATAATTTAACTACCGCTAGTAATATCGGTATATATTAACTCGCCTTAATCGGTAGCTCTCTTTATCTAGTCGGATCGCCTAAATACGCGAACGATAATACGATATTAATACTTTATAATATATAGTTTATATTTTTTAGTAGGTAGTTCTAGGGCCTAAAGCGATATAATTTTTTAAATATTTATTTTATCGGTAAATCTCAAAAACTCCTATTAAAACCCTAGTTACCGACCGCGCGGATAGAGCTGGTAGTATCCTACTAGTAACTTTTACCAAGAAAAGTTACTAATAGGACGCTACTAGTAGTTTTAATTTACGGATAGGGTTACTAGCGTCCTATTAATAGGTTTAATAAATTAGGGGTCCGGGTAGGTAATTTTTAGTAAATTTAATAAATCGGGGGTTTAAATAATATCCTATTAATAACTCCAAGTTAATTTCAATAGGATTAATAATTTTAGTAATTTATATATACCGTTAATATACTAATAGTAGCCAGCCCTATCATAGGGCTGAAATAAATAAAGTTCTATGATCGTCGCCATTAACGGTAGCGACCCCTAGCGACGATTACTAACGCCAGCGACCTACCGGGCCCGGAATAATAAGTTTTAGCGAAAGTTCTCGCGGGGGCGTCACCCGGGCATATCTGGGGAGTATGCGCACATGAATACCATACTATTTCGCATACCATGGCGCATGCCTTGGCGCATACCATAATTGCGCATGCCATGGGGGGCTTTCGTCTGATGTTTTAGGGGCTGCTGCGGGGGGCGTACATCGCATACTATTCAGCATACCTTTGTGCATGCCATTCGCATGCCATTCAATGGCATACGCAAGCTGCGCACGCCATTGCGCATGCCATAGGGTATACTATGGCCCATACTATAGCCCATACTATGGCGCATACTAATACGCATACCAATGCGTATGCTATAGGGCATGTAATGGGCCTATTCGTCTAATATTTAAGTTACTAATTATTTATCGAGTTACTGAACCTACTGACAGTAAGTACTATTTACTAATAGGACCCTACCTAGACCCCTAACTTACTAATCCTACTAAACCTCGGGTCGGTATTTAATATGGAGTTTCAGCGTAAACCCGTAGACGGCTTTCTAATAGGGCTGATAACGCTTAGAGTATACTAATATTTACTTTTAAGATTTACCGATGTCCTTCTAATATATATACTAGTCTTTTAACGTTATTTATATTTAAATAATAAAGTCTTTTATATTATTATATTTATAATCCGGATTTGATTAAAGGGCTAGTAATTATAGGAGATAGAAAAAGAGGATCTACCCTAGTTTTAAACGTAGATAGGGATTTTCTTAAATTAAATAAATATTTAGTCTCGATACGGGTTCTAGATAAATAAAGCTCCCTCTATTTATTTAGGATATTTATTCTTTTATTAACTACCTAAAATTTATAATTATTCCGCTTTAATATTCCTAACGATAGGAGATTATATTCTATATCGGGAATATAGTATATATTTACGAGATCTAACTCTTTATATTTACTATTAATAAATAGGTTAAAAATAATAATATTAATATTATAAATCCTATACTAGGATCTATCCTTAATTATTATAAATTTATATCGCTTCTCTTTATATATAACCTTATCGAATAAGGAGAAGTCGTATATAATATAAATATCTATAGCCGAGTTTATCTAGAAGGTATTATCCTTATTATCGTCTAATATTTTAACCTTATTTATATAGTTAAAAATAAGTACTTTCTTAATCTTTTTAGCCTTAATAAACTTCTTACCTAAACCGTTAATACGGTTTTAATTAGGAGGTATTATTTATTTTTATATATTTCCTAATCTTCGGGCCTTTTATCTTTATAAAGGTAATAATAATTTTCCGTAAAATAATACTCTCTATAACCCTCGTAATTCTTTCTTTCCTTTTACGGCTTATTATTATATTTATTTTTTCGACGATCTTTACTATTTTTACCCTTCCTATAACTAAGATTTACGGAGTTATTCCTAGATCCTAATTTATAGTTAGAAGTATTACGATTTCTATTCTTATTATTTTTATATTTATATTTATTCTACTTTCTTAGTATTAAAACCTTTAAATCCTATCGACGATTATTATATTCTAGGAGTTTATTAAATATATTATTTAAAGTAAATATCGTCTTATCTCTTTTAGCTAGACTCTATATATTAGCGATATATATATATAATTTAGAGTTAATTCCTACCCTAAAGTATAACACTAGTATTTAATCGGGTAATAAGATTCCTATATTAACGAGTCTTTTTTAATACGTCTTTATATAATTCCTATAATCTAGTAAGAATTTAAAATTATCCTAGTCTTTACGAGTAATTTAGTATATATATAAATCGATAGTCTACGCGTTAAAATACTCGAATAACTAATATAGAATATTTATCGCCTTAGTATTATTCGTGATATTAACGATATAGGTCTTTAGGTTCGGTTCTAGGTTAAATAGGATATAATTATATACTATTTTATAATTATCTTTTTATTCGCCTAGTTTTTCCTAGTATTTCTTTTTAGTTACCCTATACTTTTTCTTCTCTTTTAATATAATAAATATAACTTTATATAGTCTCCTTTTAATATCTCGATAAGTAGTTATTCTAGTTAACGGATCTAGGGCGATAGAATATTAGTATTTATCTTTATTAATAGTATACCTCTAGACTTTTTTAGCCCCTAGAATAGTAGTAATATCGACTTTTTATAACTCCTAGTTACTTTTACCCTTTAATTTAAGGATCTTTATATTACCGTTATCTTTTATTATACCTAAGAGTAATATAAATAAAAAGTAGTTAATATTAGGGATTTTAGGGATTTTACTCTTAAAGTAGTAGTATAAAAAATATAAAAAACTATTATTTCCTTAACGGCTCTCTAGCTCGCCCTAGGAATACACTAAATAAACTATATAATAAATACGTTATATACCGGGCTTATAACCCGTTAGTAATATCTATAGGTATAGTTCTTTTATATATTAATATAGTTCATTAAGGAGTAGTATCTATGGTAATTACTAGTTATGTATTATCTCAAGGGGTTTGCCCTAGCCCTAAGCCAAGACCTATTTAGTAAGCCAGGCTGAGCGGGAATGATAGTTGCAGTCCAACGATATCTATGGGGGCAGTAGTAGCCATGAGTGCGCATATCTATGGGGGCAGTAGTAGCCATGAGTGCGTATATCTATAAGGGCAGTAGTAGCCATGAGTGCGCATATCTATGGGGGCAGTAGTAGTCATAAGTGCGCATATCTATAGGGGTAGTAGTAGCCATGAGTGCGCATATCTATGGGGGCAGTAGTAGCCATAAGTGCGCATATCTATGGGGGCAGCAGCAGCAGCAGCAGCCATGAGTGCGCGTATTTATAGGGGCAGCAGTAGCCATAAGTGCGCGCATATCTATAGGGGCAGCAGTAGCCATAAGTGCGCGCATATCTATGGGGGCAGCAGTAGCCATGAGTGCGCGCATCTATGGGGGCAGTAGCGTTATTAGAATAATTATTAGAAATCCGCCTTGGCGCAGTAGGGATCTTTAAGGGATCTCTACCCCACCCTACCCTAACTTAGAGTGGGGATCGAACCGCGATCCCTACTCTACGCCCTACCCTACCCTACCCCACGCCAGTATTCCCTCTAGGGATCCCCACGCCAATCCGAAGCGTAAATATATTCAATATATATAGGGAACCTACTATATTAGTAATAATAAAAATTATAATACAAAGTTTATTATACCCAAATAATAAATATTATTACTCGTAGAGGAGAAAAACCCGTTAAGCCAATATCTACCTTTATAAAATATAACAATTTTATAAATATTAATTATAAATTAAATAAAGTTATCTCTAGGATAAAGTTTATAGGGTCAATATTTTATAGAGAAGAAAAACCTACTAAGCCAATATCTATCTCTATAAAATATGACAATTTTATAGATATTAATTATAAATTAAATAAGATTATCTCTAGGATAAAGTTTACAGGGTCAATATCTCTTATATTAATTAAATTATAATTATTATATAGAAGAGAAGTCTAAAGATTATATAATATTTATTTATAAATACTTTGGAGCCAAGTTTTCCTATCCTATAACACAGATCCAAGAACTATATTAGATTTATGATTTATACAAAATCTTCTTGTAGTGTAAGTCTTACTTGGTTATAGAGATAACCGTAACGGCATCCAAAGCCTTTATACAGGACTCTTATTTTTCATCTGGACGTAGCACGGTAATTCACTAGCCATGAGTAAATCTGGGCTATTCTCTTTGGAATTCACGTCTAATTATAGACAGTGGTGGAGGTTGAACAGTTGATTATTATCTATGATATTGCTGTTGCTATATACTTGGTGCGCAAGGCTGGCTTACTAAGCAACGCTAAGCCCAACTAAGTTAGACTATAGTGGAGATTCTGCCCAGATGCGCATTCATGGCCCATAGATACGCGCATATATGGCCATTCTTGCCCCCATAGATGCGCGCATACCCCCATTTATGGCCTATACATATGCGTATATATGATGTTCCATGATCGCCCCTATCGACGGCAGCGACCCCCCGGAACCACCCCCAACGCCAGTAACTTTTGATTCCCGGATTCAATCGATTCGCGCGAAATCTGCGCGGGGGTGACGCCCGGGCTATGCAACACCGGATATATGGCGACGTTTTGCCAAGTGCAGTTATATAGTGCGCCAGCGACAGAGCCTTGGCCATGAATGAGCCATGAATAGAGTAGGGCTATGGCCATGAATGGAATGCGCTATGGCCATGAATGGAATGGGGCCATGGCCATGAATGGAATGCGCTATGAATGGAATGCGCCATGGCCATGAGTGGAATGCGCCATGGCCATGAATGGAATAGGGCCATGGCCATAAGTGGGGCCATGCATGGGGGCCATGTTGGTGGCGTATTCTAAATTTAGGTATTCTCACCAGCCAAAAACATTCTCAGGAGCGCTTATAGCGCTCGAGAGTTAGGATATAGTATCACCCCGCTTAACCCGGCTTAACCGGCTTACGTGCGCTTATAGCGCTTAGAGCCTACCCTATACTTTTGTAAATAAAGATTCCTTTAGAATTATATAAATTTTCGATTATTTAATTCTAGACTACTAATAATTTATAAAAAAGTACTATTACTATTACGGGCTTTATTATAATTATTATCGAAACCGATTAGAAAATAAATAACGTAGACGTTTATTTTAGACTAAATATTTAGAAGAGTATTAAAATTATTAATAAAAAAAACTATAATATATTTATAAACCCGAATTATATTTCGGGCCTCTAAAATATTATTAATTTATTAAAACTCTAGTTATAAATTTACAAAATTATTATTTTAATTTTAATTATAATTACTACTCTTATCGTCGTAATAATAAAAGTATATTATCTTTATAACGTTAAATAACTTTATATATATATTCTATATTATACCCTAACGTAAATCTCGTCTATATAAAATTTAAATATAATAATTTATACTACGATAAAAAATAACCCGAGTATAATTATTATTATAAATATAGTAATATAAAAGCTAGTATTAAAGTAAACGAATAAATATTAATAATACCTATTTATCTTTCTCTTTAAACTAAATATATTAATTATAAATAATAATATTAGTATTAATACTATTACGGCTAATATTAATAAATACTAAAAAAGTAATATTCTTATAATACTATTACTACCTCTAATAAATATAGTAACGGAATATATCGTTTAGATAAATTTATATATATCGTTAAAAAAACGTAGTACCGTTAGCGATACGTATTTTAAAGAAATCGCGGGTAGTTTTATAAAATAAATTATTAATAATAAATAAATTACTAGTTTTATTATATAACTAACTTAATTACCTTAATAAATTCCTCGAATATTAGTATATTATTTATCTATTATTATCGTAGCTAGTTAAAAGGTTTTAGGTCTTATATATTTAAATAATATTAATTTCGATAAACTCGTAAAACTCGTCGCCTTAATCGTATATAATAAAATTATTAAAGAATTAAAAGACACGTTAATACTTATAAAATATATTATTAAAACTAGCGAAATTATAGATACTAGTTAAATCTTAGTTTTAGGAAAGCCTAGTATATATTTACTCGATAACCGGATTCTATACTATCCTAATTATAATAGCGATAACGGGAATAATAAATATAACGGGATTAAAGCCGCTAAGAATATATAAAAAAACTATCTTTATATTAGGGACGGACTATCCTTATATAAGTCTTTTCTAAATAATTAAACTTATTAAAACGCGTAAACTTTATTACTTAACTTTTTATATCTTAATATTAAAGTAGTACCCGTAGCGGTTATTACAACTAGGTTAATAACTACTAAACCTATATCTAACTTCTATAACGGAATAAATATAATATTATATATAAGTAGAGATATAGCCGTGAATAATATTTAAACCTTCTATATTAGGGACGATTTCTATAATATTAAAAATACCGCCTAAAGAGTCTCTTAGACTTATAGCGAGGATATTTAAAGTATAATTAATTCGCTCGATTTTCTATAAATTATTATATTTTATTATTTAGTAGACGCGAAGCGCTTAACGGTTTAAGAATATAAAGTAGATTTAAAAATAACTATCGATAACTATAATACTACGAATAACTTTATAAACTAGAAATACGGTAGTTAATTTTCTTATAATAATCGAGCCGATCTAATAACGAATCTATTAATATCGAGAGTAAAATTTATAGACTAGGTTAATACTAAGACTATTTATAATTCTAGTAAGAAATTAAAATACTTTTCGACTAAGTCGTTAAAGATATTAATTATATTATTCTATTTTTAGGTTATTAAGGATCTACTAAAAGAGATAAAATCTAGTTATAAATATATTATTAATAATTAAATTTATAATAACGAATAGGTAGAGGCCGTTAAATTTAATATATATTAAAGAGGAACTAGATCGTAAACCTCGGAGTAGTATAAAGACGAATATAATATTTATTTAGGTATAATTAATAAACCCTATATAGTTTTCCTAGATAACGATATCTTTATATACGGCGGTACGGTTATAGTATATAGTATTAATTAATTTATTCTACCCTAATAGAAAAGGTAGCTAGCTATTAAAATATTAATAATAAATCTCTATTTTTTAAATTACTTTTTCCGATATAAAACTAATATACCTTAAAGTTAAATACGGTATATAATATATATCGAGAGGATATAAATAGGAAGTATATAATACTAGATAAAAAACCGACGATTAGGGTCATAACCTATTTAACTAGATAAATTATAATATAGCGATAAAGTAGTATTTTAAATATATCTCGCTAGATATTCTATATTATATTTATATTAACTCTTTTATAAATTTATTAGAGATAGAAATACTAACCCCGAAGGTATAGAATAAATAAGCTATAGTATATACCGAGTAAATTTATTTACTAGTAAGTTTATTTAAAATACCGTTAAGAATTTAAGAGGGCTAGATAATTATTATAATAGAGCGGATATTTAGTTATAGCCGGCTACGCGTTTATCGAGGAGAAACTCGGAGACTAAATTAAATTCTATAAATAAATTAGTTTTATAGTATTTATAATATTATATACTAAGCGTCTATTAGATCTTATAGTATATATAGTTAGAATTTAACCTATTATAGAGTAAGGAGCTAAAATACTATAATAATTATAAAATATATAAGTATTTTTATAGGGTTCGAAAGGGTTAATAATTTTAGAAACTTATTTAATTTTCGAAGATAGAGGATTTCGGAATTATAAATAATCTTAAATAAGTTTTACCTCTATAGTACGTAGTATAATAGGCTATTAGTATTTAGGATTCGTAAAAGTTTTCGGCCGCCCTAGCCAAATCGGGGTGAACCTCGTATATATTTATATTATTTATATAGTAATTATATATATCCTATATAGTAACGTGTATTTATAATCCTATTAAATTTTATATAGTAGGAAAGGCCGTAATACTCGCTATATTTATATATAAATTAAAGCTATATAATTCGTATATTATACTAATTCTTAATATTCTAGTATAGATACTCTTAATAATTTTCCTACCTCCTATCGCTTTCTTTAAGTCGTTGACTACGTTATTATTACCTACTATAATAACGATATAATAACTCAAGGAGGAGGTTTACTCTTAGCGATAATTATAATATATTTCTCGGTTAAATTAAAGAGGAATATAGACCTAATATTAAAGCTAGATCTAAACTATATACTAGTATTATAATTAATATTTAGCGGGTTTTCGACTAGTCTAGAAATAGAGAGAGATATTTTAAAAATATAATCGATATCTAGTTAATTATAAATTAAAGTCATTACCCCTTTAATATTAAATAATTTTCTCGTATAATTTAAGTAACTAATCGAACTACTTTCGAGTTAAATCTATTAATAGTATATTCTATATACGTCGCTAGTACTCTTCTAGCTCTCGACTAGTTATTATATATATACTCTACTTTTAAAACTAGTAATTATACTATATTTAGGCCTTTTTAATCGAGTTTAAATTAAAGTTATTTATCGGCTAGTTAATAATAAAGATATTATTCTCACGGTAAATCTTTTAAATATTGAGATATTTATAATTACTAGTATTATCTTTAAATACAATTACTTTAATTCTATACTTCTCTTTAATATATAGATAAAACGAGATAAGGAGAGGTCGTAGGACCTCCTCTAAATAATAATATTAATACGCTTCGGATTAATATAGAGTAGAGTAGAGATTATATCTTAATCCCTATTCTAATTTAGGGTAGGGATCTTTTAATATAGGTCTTAAAATAAATTAGAGTAAAGTAAGAGAATTCGTTAACGCCCTAATTAAAATGGATTTCTAGTAATTATTCTAATAATCGTCTTAGTAATAGAGTTATAGAATAGAAAAATATTTTATTCTTCGACAATACTAGAATCTATTAATTAATGAAAAATACAAATATTATACTTATCGCCTACTTTATCCCTCGTTTCTTACTAGGGATTACGATATTAAATACTAGAAATATTAATATTAATTTATACTCTTATAGAGAATAAACTCATAGTCCCTAATACGTTATATTAATTATATATCTTTAATTTAGATAGTTATACGCTTAGCGTAGATTACGTAGAAGTTAGTATTTTATATTATTAATATAGTTAGCGATAGATTAAGATAGAATTTACTTTTAAATAATATTATTATTATTACCCCCGCCGCTTTTTATAAAACTCTAATTATAAACGATTACTAGTATATTTCTATTAACGTGGACGTGTTTACGTTTATTATTTTATATATAAACCGTTAAAAAGAGAGCTTAGGAATAAATAATTTAATAGACTTCTAGTAGTATTGAATTTAACGTAGAACGATAACTAAATTATTTAAATTAATTCTAATAATTATAATAATTATTAGAATTTAAATTACTATCTTTCTTCTAGGTCCTCCTAGTTTTACGTATTTATCTAGTTATATTAAATAGATTTAAGGTACCTAGTATAGTTTTACGCGCCCGATTTATTAATAGTTTTTTAGAGGCCCTCCCCCTCGTAGTAGTAATAACGCCCCCCGCCCTCCCCTTCCTCGTATATACTATAGGAAATTAATTAATAAGTAGTGTTTTAATTAGTTAAAAAAAGTAGTAACGATAGAAATAATTATAAATATTAAAGTTACTAGGAGCGACGGTTATCGTTTTATAAAAACTGAAATTTACCTACTTTATATAAGAACGTAAATTTTATTATTTACTTTTATTATTCTATCTAGAATATCTATTAAGATATAAATAGAATAAGTTAATAATAATTTAATAATTAAGAGAATAAAACTAAAGAGACAAATTTATAATATAAATAAAAAAAGATATAGTCCGCTATTAAATACTATCCCTATTAAGAGGTAATACTTCTAATAATATTATATATATTATATATTTTTACTAAGCCGCGGGGTAGTTATACTATTAAAATACTAATCCTATTAAAAAGTAATATTAATATTAAATTAGGTTCGACTCGTAATATTACTCTCCCCTCTAGAAAAGGCTCGTCCCGAGTTAATTAAAAAGTCGAGTAGTTTATTAAATATATTAAATATATTAAACGTTTATTAAATCTCTATTAATTCTATTACTTCGCTATCCGCGAGAATCGTTTATAGAATTCCTCTATTATATTCTTTACGTTATCGAACTCCCTAGTATTTACGTAGTATTATTCGTTATTATCGTCGTAGCTCTTCTATTTTACTTTAAATTAAAAACGTCGAGTTCAAGATTTACGTCGTAAAGATATAATATCGTCGACGATAAATTCGTTTTTATCCTCGACGGTTACTAGATCTAGTAAAGGGAGTTTTTAGTTAGATAAAGAATTATTAATTAAAGGCCGGAGTTTTTTAATATAGAAACCTTTACTTTATTTTATATTTAGAGAAAACTCTAATTAATAAAACGTTTTAATCTTTTTAACGATCTTATAGAGGCCTAATATTCGATTTTCTAGCGATTTAAATAAATAGTTTATCTTTATATTCTTTAACGAAATTTATATTATATCGCCGATATCGTAAAATATATTTTACCGGTATTTATCTTCTTAGTTCTTTATTTACTTTTAAATAATTTTAAAATTAGACTTATTATAATTTAATAACTCTTATATATATTTATTTATATCTTCGGCTTTAGACACCTCTAGACGAGCCTTTATTAACGAGTATATAAAAGTATTAAGACCGAAAGATATACGAGGGTAGAATTTCTTATTTATATAAAATAGAGTTATTAAACTAGTAGAAGACGTATTATTATTCTTACTAAATTTAATAATAAATAACTACTTCGTCTAGTCGTTTTATATATATATAATATATTTCCGGAGCCCTTTAAACTTCACTATTTCTTAAATAGTTGAAATAGTTATTCGTTTCTAAATTATTATATTATAAAAGTCTAAATCCTGGCTAGAAACTCTCTTAATAATTACTTTATAATATAATAATAGTGTATTAAATCTAATCGACAAGTCTCCGAACGAGGTTATTTATAGTTTTACCGTTAACGACGTATTTGATTTTATCGGCTAGGAGAAGGATCCCTTAACTAAGAATCTAGTACGATTAAAGATTTCCGACGCTATCGCTTACGCCTAGATAAATAACAGGTACTATTATAATCGAGCTCACCATCCGTAGTTCCTTCGAAAAGGGGACTGGGCTTTATTACGGCTACATCGCGGATATAATATCCCGGCCAATACGCTCACAGGTAGGAAATATGGCCAGCAAGCAGTAGGCCCTTACCGTATATTTGAGCGGATCGGTCGCCTGGCCTACCAGCTTGATATCCCTAGGGACTGGAAGATCTATAATACATTCACTATAGCACAGCTGGAACCTTGCCCGTTATAACGAACCCTAGATAAGCGAGTCATCAAGAAGGGACGCTGTTTTGCCACCGAATATCTCTTACGTTGGCAAGGATAGGGCTCAGAGTGGGACCGTTGGACTAACAAGAAGCTGATTCAGGCTAACGAGCTTATCAAGGCATACGAAGAGCATGCAGCTCAGCAGCCAGCAAAGAAGAAGTCATAGAGGTATCCAGATCGAGCCTAGCTGGACGCTAAAACAGTTCTCAAATCGAAAACACCGCCAATCGACCTTTTCGGTTCAGCTACAACTACGCTAAAACGATTCTTTCAAAGAAAACCCCCCCAAAAAACCCCCGGGACCTCAGTTCCCAGCACTGATACCCTAAATCACCTACCAAGCTGGCGACTCCACTTCCTACGCCTCATGGCTATCACCGACGCCTAGCTACGTCATGGCTAGCCACCTCACTGTCGATCAATTACGCGCTGGCAAGCCGAAAGTTGATGAATCTCCCTCTTTACTTGTACCATACCCACATGCGTTTGGCGTTGTTTTTTCCCTTCTATGATACCCTTTTCGAACTACCTGTCGCCATGAGGACTTGGCGTTCTTTCTTTTGAAACTGGCAATCTATCACAGGGTGGATACATGCATGTTAGAAGTCTGCCAAGAACTGGCAGCAAGGCTTAGGGCTTTGCCCAATCGCATTAGCCGTAGGGCTGGATCCTGATCTCAGGACCAGCTGCTCCGTAGTTATTCTACATCTTTTACCACCACTACTATTATCATGACCCCTTGTCAGCAACCTTTGGTTGAAATCTATGTATAGCCGCTCTCGTTGTAGTTGCTAGATAGGCTTCAAAACTCATTTGTAGTACAAGTATCGCCTGTGCAATCGAAGCATTCCAGTTGTATAGAATTCACCACCACGTTGGCCGTGCTCTGCCAAGGGTCTCCAGAGCAATCCCCACTCAAGTATCCATGCTGCTTGCATGTCCAAGTTTTGCCCCAATTGGGATCCACATCATCACCTTCTTTCCTGGCGTAGTCGAATGTTTTGATGCACGTGACTCCGGAATCCCGTATACACTCTGACTTATAAGGGAGTTGGCCAGGCTTAGCGCCAATCGTCAAGATGTGAATATCTACCAGCGTCGCACATTGGTCGCTCGGAGGGCCGGCGAAGAGGCTGTAGCCAAATTTGAGTGGTGAAGCTTTGCTCAGTGTACACAGAGCCAAGGCTGTTGGAATAAGAGAGATATGCATTCTAATACGCTGTTAGCTTGGAGTTGGAGTGGGCAATTGGGGGCAAATGGAAATACGACCTTGGATATGCGCCGAGTGCTAAAAGGAAAGAACTGTCGTAAACGTTGTGGCTGCAAAATTTGGAGAATTCAGTAAGGGAGATCTCGTTCAACTCCTTAAGTATTTTCTCCAATCAATACCAACAAGAGCTAGTAACCACCCGTCCCATATGATACATCTATTTAAAATGACAACAAGGCGAAGCTGTTGCGATCATCAAAGCGTTGAACATCAGGCGTGCTTTCATTTACCGCAACTGAGCCCTTTTAGTCTTAGCTTGTCTCAACAGGGTTATCCACCAATCCTGCCCTACAGTGAGGTATGAAACCAACATCTACCATACTCACACAATTAGAAAGCAACAATTTCATTCCCGGGAGCTTGCAACTCGTACGGGTACTTCCTTGGTATTTAGCATTATGATACGCTTAGGCTACCGGGCTACTCAACCCAAAACCGCCAACAAAGTCAAACCCAGAGTGCTGTTGCTCATGTGCTTTCTTTCGCTCGCTGCCATAGGCCAATCTAAAGGCTCCCAATGGCCCCTTAATACGAGTACACCACGACTGGAGATAGAGTCAGATTGATGAATTACGGGAGAGTGCAAAGTAACGTCCCAAGTCGTCTGCTTCCCCTCCTTTGAAATTGCGCTAATGACCATCCTAGTCGAGGTCACTTCTAAGCATTAGCACCTGATGTGGGAACACATCGTGTGCAAGTTCCTCAGTCCACAGTCGGCCGAAGATGTCGAGCTTATTGCCCAGCACAAGGCGTGGCATGAGATTGGTGGCATACCAAAGACGTGGAATGATTGGCCATGGCCAATCGGCCTGCATATTAAGATGTTGCTGAAGCAGCTTAAATACCGTCTCCGTTAACAACGTCCATAGGGATGGTTCTTCTATGTGTTGATGTAGTTCATTAAGGAGTAGTAACTATGGCAGTTGCCAGCTATGTATTATCTCAAGGGGCTTGCCCTAGCCCTAAGCCAAGACCTGCTTAGTAAGCCAGGCTGACCGGGAATGGTAGTTGCAATCCAACGGTCTCTGCTCTACCCATCTTGGTCGTCCACCTATGCTGCGAGTCTGTTCTCTTTGATCTTATCGAACAGACTTAAGTACTGTCCCTCTATCGTTCTATATAGCCTCCGACCCCAAAATCAACTCGTTGTGTCTTACCCAAGGTGCATTACTGACTTGCATTGATTTTCTAGACGAGTGCCGTCATTTCCTGCCTATTGCATCAGTGCCTCGACCCAATCCTCTTACCCCACCCTTCTACGAAGAGTTCCTTTCGAAAAAGGAAGCCGCGGACATGCTTTGCGCAGAGCGTGATAAAACTGAGCAGACCACCTTTGGCGTCAACTATGATCTGGCCACCCGTGCCAGCCTTGGAATGCGAGGAGGGATATTTCTCTCCAGGAAGGTGCTAATTGTATGCACTCTCGTGGAGACTCTGGACGGACGAGATTCGAGTAATAGAAGATAAAACGTTGCTCTGGATGTCACTACATTAGCAGAAGATATTTCTCTTGTAATATGCAGATGGTTAACTTTCTCAACATGACTGAGAGATACGTAGACACCCAATTTTCCACTACTTGCTCACCACACCACCACACCACCACACGATCACATTGACAGCTTACACAAACAAGGCCACAAAGGCGAAGACCTTAAACACGGCCGATACAGTTTCGAACCACAGGGTCCATTTACGGCGGTCAGAGATTTTGCAAAGGGCTGGCGTTACCAGATATGGAGATGCATTATACTATAGTTGAGAGCCCTTGCTGTTCCCGGAGGAATGTGGCCAAGTATAGTATATAGCAATGTCATATAGCTAGCTCCATGAAGCAATCAAGAGTATCTACTTGATACCCAACTCTCCACCAATCGTCCTGCTTGCGCCATCTCCTCAACTGTGTAGTGTCAAGCTCGCAGGTGAACGAGTCTCTTCTCGATGACATTGATGGTTATCCAAAGCTATAGCCTTTACGGTGAGTTCAGGTTGTTCCAGCGCTGGACCCCGCACCGCTAGATACCTCCGATACAATGCTGACTACCCCTTCACAGTACTACAGTATCATGCTGAAATAAGAACGGCCGCACAGATGTTCTTCAAGATTTTCGGCTTGCGTTCAATGCCCGTCGAAGCAAGTATGTCTCAAGACGTGGCCATAGCCTCCTTATTCTACTTTGAGTAGCTGTCACACCTCTGGCTTCTGGCAGCAGGTATGAGGTGTGCTAGCTTGTGTCAGCTTTTTGGGAGTGAAAGGCTAGGTCTCGTCAGAGGAAGTCACTACCGATATAGAGTAAAGACAGCATAACAGGTAAGAGGAGAGCATACCGCATCAACATTTCGTGGAATGGTCACAATTCAAATTACAAAGGTAGCCGCATCCTATGAAATTCGGGCTGCGCGCTATTCTTAAGGGCAGCACAGCTTTGAGGTATATCAGAAGATACGATTCGCTAGAGCCCATATCTCCAAGTTATGCATTTCATACCACTATAGCTTAGGCCGTGAAAAGGGGCGAAAGACACGCAGTCATGGTCCCAAACGTGGACATAGAATACAGGCAATGATCACGAGAGAGAATGTCAAGACGCGGGGTAAGATATCGCTTGAGATTTAAACCCTGATTTTGAAGAAGTGTGTGCAGGAGGTACTTTGTCCTCGGCTAGTGATCTCTTTCATGAATTATATGCTCCCAGTAATTTTCATGAGTAAAGCCTTTCTCGGATGAGCGGACAGAAACGTTGCCACATCCAACACGCCTCAATCACAATTCTTCTAATTCGACAACCTGACTGATGTTACCCAACCTATCTTCACATATCTTGGTCCGAGGTTAGACCTTAGCTACCTCCTTCCTTTCGTACATGTCTGTAGACCTGGCCCATTGTCGGCTCCAGCTCTAGTAATTCCTTCTCCGCCTCGGCCAGATCAGTCTTTACGCCATGTAGGAAACGCTGTAACTCTGGCACATCGCCTCCTTCAATAAGCTTCGCCAAGACGACTTCGGATAGATCGTCCGCCTGGATCTTCAATAGGCCATCGAGGCGATTGAGTGCTTCAAGAACACTGTCTATAGTCTCGTAGAAACTCAGTTCAACGTCAACTTCCACAATCAGTCGCATCACGTCCAAATGTTTCTGGTTCAAGGAAGCCTGTAGAGCTGCCAATCTCAGGGAAGCTTCCACACCCTGGGAGACGAGGAGCACTTTGAAGGCGAGGCGGCCAGAATGCTTCACGCATAGATCTAGATATTTCTCTATGGCCTGGCCTTGTTGTGACTGTAAGAACTCCCTATAGCCCAGGAGCTTCGGAGAGCAGCGGCGCCAGAATTTCTGTATCTTGATCCCAGCGTCTACCTCTGCAGTTTCGTACTCCATGATCCCGGCGGCTGGGCCAGGCGAGACGTCCAGGACTGCTGAGCTTGTGTGTGCGTGACGAGGCACAATCGATTGGATCATCTCGAATGTCACATGCACAACGCCAGATTGTTTGCAAATGTTCTTGAACATCTGCGTTTGGGGCCCGTCTCAACTCACCGCCATGAGCGGATTCTTGCCCGCGTATCTTGTGAACGAGTGCGCTATCTTCGGGCCGAGCTCTTGGACGGTCCTCGCCAGGAGATGGCCCGCCTGCACGGAATTATATCCAAAGGCCTTCTCCGCTTGTCAGTGACTATAATTTCTACAACATCTGCCCGCAAAACTAACCTCTCGGACGAGTGTCCATGCTTGACTAAAACCGCTGGGCAGTGAAGGCCCCTCTGCAGAATGGATCAAAGCGATTGCCAGGAGTTCTGCATTCCGTTGCTGTAGGAGTCTGTAAGGGTATTTGTTACCATTGTGCGAGAAAGACAACCTCATTTGTTCGTCCTTCAGCAGCAGAGGTTCGTCTCCCTGTTGACTTCGGTCTTCCCTACCAGAATGAAAGAGGCCGATGGTGGGTTCCCGTTACTGTTTATGCCAGGCGAAGACGTGGGCGATCCGCAAAGCTGGCTGGAGCATGTGCGAGGTACGCATGATTCCAACGTCATACTTTCAGGCGTGGAAAACGCTGCAGTTTAACGAGGGGACGGCCCAGGGGCTGCCTCTTTCGGCAGGTTCGAACGCTGCTTTTTGACACCCTTTTTGCCAGATGATCGCTGGGGGCACTTGCCGCCCTAGAGCCTTCCCCTCCCCTCCAAACCCCCAACACCTTCTCTACACCCTGTAACCACCCTCCACGGTGCTACTGATCGTTCCTGCATCAACGCGACCATCGAACTGCGTGTCGCTCAGCTCGGCGCTTCTGTTGCGAGATCATGTTATAAAGCCTCTTCCCCCCCCTTCGAACAATGGATGCACGATCGATCCCTCTGCGACGACTCCAGGACTGGCTGCTGGGCTCAGCCACCCTCTTTGTCCTGTCCTTTATATCCAGCTGCCTCTTGCCTCTTGCCTCTTGCCTCTTGCTTTCTTACCCATTTACATTCCCACCTTCGTCGTTACTCCTGCGCCTTAACCTCAACAATCATCCACCCTAACTCATCGGCCCTATGGCTCCTCAAAAGTATGGCCAAGCTATGGCACATACCATGGGACACTCCCTAGAATACTACTAGTAACTAGAAGTTAACTTAAATGTTTTAGAATTTACCCAACGAGTCTATAAGGATAAGAGCGAAGACCTATTAAATATAGTTAAAGACTTTTAGTATAAGTAAAGACCCTTTCTATATTTACCCCATAGACCGATTAGAATCTAATCGATACCGCTAGATATTATTAATTCATTAAGAAAAACCCCTTAGTTACTTTCGAAGTAATTATAATTAATATTTTATATATCTTCTTCGACTAGCTCTTTACCGAACGTAAAGATAATATTAATACGACTAGTACTTTATAAATATACTAGAATATCTTATACCTCGTGTAAAAGAAAAAGACTAGTTATTATTAAATTAATCCGCTTATTAAGAGTTAAATATATAGGGTATATTAGTTACTTCTTAAAATAAACCTCCGTTAATAATTATTAAATAAAATAACGGTTTACGATCGCCTATAACCTATAGAAGAATAAGAAGAAAAAAACCGTATTATATATTAAAGATAAATTCGAGCTCTTAAAGATACTATATACCTCTACCGAAACGACTTTTTTATATAAACGATACCGTATATAACTAGGCGGAATAATATAATTTATAAAAATAATAGGTAACCGACCTAGTATACTATTAATAATTCTTTATTAATATATTAAAATAACTTTACTACTAGACCTTAACGATAGAGAATAACCCTAGGTATTAATCGAGATTATTTTTCCTAATACGAAAGACTACCTCGGAGAGAAGGATATACTGCGGAATAGGGAAGAGAATTTTGACTTTTTCGAAAATCGAGGAAGAGAATTCAAAAAATTAGGATAAATATTAATACAAAAAAAATTCCCTTCCCTAAAGAAGGGAAGAGAATAGAGTTAAAAAAACCGATTCCCTTCCCTATTCCACAGCGTAGAGAAGGATATATAAATATTCTTATTATACCCTACTCGCCGTAGCTTCTAGATATATTATAGTCGTTAATAAAGTAGTAGAAATAAATTCGGGATTCCCGACGTCTTTAATAAACTTTATTTACTACTTTATTTTTATATTATTATATTTATATTACTCTTTACGGACTAAGCTTTTACTACCTCCTCTTTAATTTTATTAAAATATTTATTTTATTTTCGGATCACTTTAAAATAGAAATAATTACTAATATTTTTTAAAAATAAATTAACGGAAAGACCTTTATTCCGGCGGTATAAAAGTATTATATATAATATATAAATTTCCGAGGACGAAGCGCTAGTTAATAATACCCTCTATTTATAATAATTAACCTCGGGAGTCTAACTAGTATAGAATTTCCTATAGATCTATATACTTTCCGCTATAATAATAAATAAACTCTCGATAATAGTAGTAAATAGACCTTAACCTCCGGTTAAATTCTTATTTATAGGTATATAAATAAGATTATAAATATATAGCGGAATATTATCCTATAATATTATAACTTTTTCGTTTTCTAGAAGAACTACGTTTTAAGATATATACCCGATATATAGGCCGCCTACCGCGGCTTAAAATTATAGACTACTTTAATATAAATAATTAATAGGATAAATCGTATAATCGATCCTCGACGGCCGAGGAAATTTAATTTTATATAATAAAAAGAGGTTAACTAGTACCTAGAGGTAAAACTTTTACGTCGGAGGTTAAAATTTCTACTATAAACTTTCTAAAATTAAAAATATTCGATCGTTAACGCGAAAGAGACCTCTTTATATAATTAATATTAATAAACTTATTAAATTTATCGTAATTTACGACGGTAGTAGGAGAAGGTTTTACTAGTAGAAATTAAAAAGAAGTATAAAAAGAAATAACCGGTAATTAATATTTAACGTTAATTAAAGGGATTACTAGTCGTAGAATAAGAAAATCTTTAAATAATAGAATACGTTTTCGCGGAAAGAGTTTAAATTATCGACGCGTTTTTTACTTTTACTATATTATCTATAGAAAAAGAGTATTAACGGCGGGTAATAATTATTAATATATTAATCGCCCTTTATAAAAAATTAAAAAATTAAAACTTTCGTCGCCGTAAAACGGATATTAAAATTAAAGAGGAGTAGATTTTACTATTCGTTACTCTACTACCGAATCTTTCGAAAACTTTTTTAATCGAATATAAAATTATTTAATATATTTTTTATTTTAATAAAAAAAGCCTACTAGTAATTAATTGTTTAAAGACTTTCGTTAGTCGCGGCGACTTAAAGAAATATTTCTATCGTAAATACCTCAGTTATTATCTAGATTATTAAATTATTATATATTTTTATCCCCGGTACGAAGCTACTTTAATAGGGAAAATATATTTATAGAATTATATAAAAATAGTATATAAAACCCCTATATAACCCTCTTTTATTTTTATAGAAAGATCGGTTATTTCTAAAGTCTTTAGAGATTTTTATAAATATTTTAATACTCTTTCCTTAACGATCGAGTTTAGTTAATTTAGTATCTTTATATTATTATTTAAACTATATAGTACTAAATTTACTTATTAAGTAAAGTACTATGACGTAGTTTAAATAAATTATATATTAAAGATAATTTATTATCTAGTTAGTCTTCTTTAATAATATTTTATTAATAGTCCTACTCGGTTAATTAAATAGTTTTATCGCTTCTTTAAATATAATTAATTACTTTTTACCTTAGTTTATTTTTATTACTCTCGTTATTAATATGAGTATACCCTACTTTCCGGGTTATTAAATAATTAATAATATCGGGCGCGGTCTCCTACCTCGAGGTTTAATAAAAAGACTTAATTAAATATTAAAATTATATTAAAATCACGTTTAACTAGATTATTAATATATCCTAAATTACTTTTCTATTAATAAAAGTCTACTAAATATAGGGGAGTATATATTTCCCAAATATATCGATACTACGATATTTAATTTAAATCTATATATTAGAGTAATTTTAATATCGGTAGTAAAATACATTTATAGAAAGAATTATATAGAAGTAATATATAATCCCCGATTATAAAACGTCGGTGAATCCTAATTTAAACTAGTTATTAAATTTCTAGAGCCGCCGGTATTACCGTTACCTCTAGGGGTTCATTATTACTATTTATTACTATCTCGTATTATCTATATATTTTATCTCTAAAGTTATATCTCGAACTCTTCGTCTCTTAACTACTTTGGAATTATCGTTTTATTTTATCTCTATTACTTCGACGTTCTAAATAATTAATATCTTTTCGGATTTTCTATTAAGAGTTTTATTTATAAAGTCCCGGGACTATCTTCCCCCTTGTAGTCTAGCCTCGTAGTATATTTTCGATAAAGACCTTTACCCTCGCCTAGTCTCCGTGCGCTATAACTATTTAAAGTATATTATAGTATATTTTTAGAAACCTAGTATCCGAGCTTTACTCCGCTTCTAGTAACTATAAAAATATATATATTTATAGAGATATTATTAAGGATATAGTATAAAATATATACTATCGCCGATAATATCGTCGAGACGTTAGACCTCCGTTAGTCTATCGTCGCTAAATATATACTCTGTTACTAGGAGACTATAAAGACTATATATATAATCGAAGTTGAAATTATTTTGACTATTTAATATATTTATACGAGGTACTCTAAATTATTTAAATACTCTCTATTAGGTAGTTATATAATTATAATATATTTACTAGAAACTCTAACTACGATAGTTTATAAAGTTATAAATATTACTAATATTTCGTATTTATCTCACGAATATATAGGACGGTTTGAATAATAGATAACGAAAAACGATTTAACCTCGTTACTAGATTATTTATATCTAATTATAGATTAGTTAATTCAAATTCTTGAAGGTAAATAATATATTATTATTAAATTACTTTAAATAAAGATCCTAGGTTATAATTACTAAGAATAATAATAAGATAATTATTAAGGTAATAAAAGATTATAAAAATCAAATAGTAATTTACAAAATCTAGGACTAGACTAGAATAACTATCCTATTAAATTAAAGGAATATAATTCGACTAGACCTATTTCCAAGAACTAGAATATTATCTCGAAGGGTATATATACCTAGATAGCGGTTAGGTAGAAGTTAAAGAATTTTAAAATCTTTATAAAATACTTATTCTCTTTAGGAATCTAGGGAGTATAATATATTAATCGAAATCTATTTATTAGGGAAAACGTTTAAAGAAGACGATAAAATATCTATAAATCTCTTATTTAATTCTAATTATAACTTATCCTTATTAAAGAAGATATATCCGTTATATTTATATTTAATTTATTAAATTAAAGTCTTTTTTATAAAGTCCTATAATTTAATAATTTTGTCGTTAAATATAGAGGCTAAAAATTGACCGTTAGGGGAGAAAACTACCGCGTTAATTTAATTTAAATAACTCTCGGGCGTATTTTATAAGGCTCCTATAAATAGGTTTTATAATTAAATAATATTATCGCTGGATATAGAGGCTAAAAGCTGACTATTAAGGGAGAAAATTACCGCGAAGACTATATTTAAATAATCTTCGAGCGTACTCTACGAGGCTTTTATAAATGGGTCCTATAGTCGGATAATATTATCGTCGGATATAGAGGCCAAAAACTGACTATTAGGGGAGAAGACTACCGCGTTAATTATATCCGAATAACTTTCGAGTATTCCTCGCGAGGCTCTTATAGATAGGTCCTATAATTAGATAATATTATCGTCGGATATAGAGGCTAGAAGTTTACCGTTAGGGGAGAAGATTACTATATTAACTATATTTAAATAATTTTCGAGCGTACCTTATAAGACTCTTATAAATAGGTTTTATAATTAAATAATATTATCGCCGGATATAGAGGCTAAAAATTAATTATTAAGGGAGAAAACTATTACTTTAATCGAATCTAAATAATTTTCTAGTATTTATAACGAAGCCGACTAACTCTCTTTAATAATTAGTAACCTCTTAATTTAACTAGGTAATTTATCCGAGAATAAGTATTTAATAATACTAGTTCTTGGGCTGAAAATAAGGGTAAAGTTATAAATCTAGAGAAATATTATCTCTATAATAAATCTAAACTCTAGGATAAATCGTCGTGTATTATTTAGAAAGGAAGATAAATTAGTATTAATTTAGAACTAAGGATTAATAGATTAGTATATAGAATATAAGGAGTATTTGAGTAGCGCTTACCTCGGGTATAGAGGACAGTAATTTCATTATAAGTACAACTTCAGAAACCTTACTCATGAGACTAAGCGCCTCAAGTCAATAGAGAAAGTGGTTTTGTAGAAATCTATAGATTTGTCCGGCATCGTCTAAGTCCAGATCCCCTTTTCGAAAGTGATCCAGCCAGTATAAACATGCATATTGGACATGGGGAGGTATATATCGATCCATTACGATATTCTCCGTCTCGCTTTTAAATGTGCCTAGCGTCTCAAGGCGGCAGATATTCCTTCTCAAGGTCTTTGACATAACAGACAAGTACTGTCCGCCATATTATAGTGAGTCTTCGCTTGATTAATCCAGAAATACGTGTCCAAACATCGTTCTCGGTTGAGGAGGAAGTCGCGGAAAGACGGGTGAAGCAATTGAATCGGGACGCTTGGATCTTCCGGGATATTCAAGACAGATTCAAGAGAATCCAACGTGATATCTATCGTCTCTGATAAACTTGGAAGAAGCCCTGCTAAGACGATACTAGATAGCGTATCAAAGAGTACGATGATCGGTCCTACGGTATCCCTGAAGCGTTGGCCCAACATGATTTTCTCTTTCTTACTACAGTCTCCTACCACAGAAGTCCGAAGGATCTGAATATACATCTCATCAAGTCTGTGCGTTGGGGACTGTCCATCATTATTCTCTTGAAGAACAATCTCTAGGCGCTTTGCTGGGAGCCACTTCGGATCCTGAATGAATCGACATACAGTGGCAGCATAAATGAATAGACCACTAGATCTCTTCACAAGGATATCGAGCTTTTGTTTCCCAGGCCAGTCCAGCGGAAGCGAGCGTCCCTCGCTGATCCTGTTCAATTCATGTTTTAGGAAAATGGCGATATCATGGCGAACGATAGAGGGAGATGTCGTGTGAAGTATGAAGTCCTCATGTATATTCCTAGGGATAGCACTGAAGCCAAGCTGGATAGGAGTCTCAGGTCTGCTTGTGACGAGGACCCGGAGCTGCACAGTTCTGAGATCTTTGGCTCCGGTCAGGAGTTGAAGAAGCGTCGCGACCTCTTCTTGACGGCCGCATTCGTCCAATGCATCTACCACGAAGACGAATGTTGCAGATGATTGGGTATGGCGTTCTAATTTCAGTAGTGGTTGATATATCAACTGTGTCCACTGATCACGCATGGATTGCCGAGCAATGTTGTCATTTTCAGTTATTGCTTCGCATATGTAGTGTCTAAGCGCCGGGGAAGTACCTGCCAGTTGGCTTGCAACAGTACTGAAGAGTTTACCAGTGTGGCTGAGGTCGCCTCGGCCTCTGGAGAAGAAGAAGTTTGCCGCCAGTCGATTTTGCTCGTTGAGAGTGCGTGCGACAGTCCGAGCGATGGTGGACTTTCCCGTACCTGCCATGCCGTTCAACCAGAAGATGGCCTTGTCGCATGGGTCAGCGCTCCACTTCATGATCTGGTGTAGAATATCAACACGAGTGTCAGGAAGGCAGTAAGGCTCGTGTTGCCGCTCGTTTGAATTAAAATTGGCACCGTCGGCATAGGGAAGTTTGGAAAGACAGCGATCTTGCTCGGCCAAGTCTAGTTTAGCATCGAATTCAAGTATTAAAAAGCTAATGGCGTTAGCTTATTCTGGATGTTACGGTCAGATGAGACGGCGTACGTTTGATCTGTATTCAGAGCAGTATTGAATGTGGATTTATGTCTCTCAAGTATAATGATGGTTTTTTCCAGTTCCTTGCCGACGAAGGGCCACTTCAGAGCTCGAACTCCATATCGACTCATAGCCTTCCGACCTCTTCCCGGGTCTAATTTCTCTTTTAAGCCCTTCAGATCCCGCAAGCACGATTCGATAGATCCAGTCAACGACCTCGCCGTCAGAAGCTTCTCCGCCGCTGGTTTTTCTGCGAGTTTCTGCAGACTTTGGAGAACATTGGCAAGGGCTTGGACCTCCAGACGAAACCGATTGATATCCTTTCCGGCACCCTTTACTTGGGTGTAATACTCCGCGCAGAGAGACGTAACCTTTAGCGATATCTCAACAAGGGCACCAACACTTGCCGCGGCACTGACGACCTCCATTATCCTAATGCGGAGAGATTGTCCAAATAGCAGATGAGGTAATGTTCTGAACGCTGCTAGGGTTCTGTTGTACAGCTCCAACACTTTAGTGAGCTTGAGATGATCGATTCGTTTTGTTTGAAGATCGGTTGTAAGGAAGAATCCTAACAAGCTATGTATTTGAGATGATGGTGTGATGCTTCAGCCTTATCTATTTTGACGCTAGGTGAATTAGAGCTTGGCCCTAGAGATGCCGAGGCATGACCTCATTATACTTCCTCCGGCGTCGACGAGCTTGTCAGACCAAACATTTGTCTACAACTTCAGGGCGTATTGATCTACTATGAAATGCAGCTTCTAGGGGCCTTAGTGCTCCATCGTTCCACCAGAGTTCTATCGGTGTTATCAACGGGGCGTGACAACACTGGGTGTGAATGCCAGCGCCTGGCGCTTCACCGATCAAAGCCTCGCGCCATACGAGTTCGCCCACACGGCTGTGGAGGTGTCTCTCGACCGCTATCCGATGTAATACTTCCTCCTGGAACTCGCGGCCGTCCTCGAGAAGGGGCATCTGGCCAATATCCTTGGCATCTGTTCCCTGCCAGAAAAGTCTCTGGACAGGCCTACGACGATAGAATTCACCAGTGGACGCGCAAACATCACGCTTCCGTTCGAGATTGCACCGCATGACGGCAATGTTATCGATGCCATGTGGCAATTTAGCACCAATCACTTAGGCTCCTCTGTTGACGCAGGAGTAACGTGTCAAGGTCAGCCAAAGAGAAACAGCGTCCGTAATCCTTTCAAGGCTGACTGACCAATATTAGGTCCAGAGGATAGTACGCGACCCACTATCTTCGGCCAGTGCAAGAATCGCTGCAAGGGAAAACCGCACGAATCGAGGCATACCTCCAACACGTGAAGTCAACCGGGGACAGAACGCTGCAGCTGGGAGGACATGGGTGGAGAATTGTAAAAGATGTGTCATTCGAATCGGTTTATGGGCGGCCGTGTTGGATACTACAATACCATTCTTCTCCTTTCCATCTCAGTAACGTATATTGCTCTATGGGAAAAGGCCCCTATTGCCGTCTTTTATGCCCAAACTCGATCATCAATTTCTCTGGCTTAATAATGTTGTTTAAAGCCCTATCATATTCGTATTCAAGTCCACGATCCTCATCCCCAACCCTTTCTTTACAACTTATACTGCCCCATAGTAAAACCAAGACTCGAGATCTCAGGTCTAACGGCGCCTCCGACGTAATGCTCCACTCTCATGTTTATAGAGAATCTCACGAAGCAGAAACTTAAGCATCCCCCAGCATATGCAGATATACTAAAGGTCCAAGCCTAGGGTCCGAGCCTCAGGGGTCCAAGCTTCAGGGTTCCTAGCCTCAGGATCCAAGCCTCAGAGTCCAAACTTCAGGATCCAGAGTCAGGATCCAAAGGTGCCGCCAGCGACTGAGCTTAAGTGATGAGATTACATTAGACCAGATATCACAAGTCGGAATCCTACCTTGACACTATCGAGAGAATAGTACCGTACCTTTCAACCAGAACGGTCCGGCTTATTGTCCGTACACTCAACGTCTTTACTATGTCGGATCACAACCTGGTCAGCTTGACCGTGCTCCTGCCTGGTATCGATAGCGCAGATATTTTCAACCTCCCTAACGATGATCTCTATTTCGCAACGGAGATCTTTTCCAATACGACAACGAAAGACCACGCGCACGTTTCTGACGTCCTAGCTCGGATTGTAGGCATTCAGACGCTGACGCTCGGATATACTAAGAATCTCGACCTGGCGGAACGAGTGGCTCGAACTGCTAGAGTGCAGGAACTTATCGTTAGAATCTGCCCAAAGAGCGGTGGCATCGTGTTGAATCAGCGAGAGCGGAGCCACTAGTTAGGAAGAGGTTGGCGCTTGGAGCGTGCAGTTGCTCAGAAGACTTTGATTAAGCACAGGAGAAGTGGGGGCGGAAAGACAAAGAGGCAAACAGGCCAGGATGCAAGGAGCTGCCAAAAGAGTCCGAGACGGCATGACCCTGCTCGATTAGCCGCGACTGACGGTTGAGAAATTTAGACATCCGCATGTTCCGCTTTGCTAGTTTATATGCACTCCAGACGCCTTCTACATCGACATGCGTATACGTAATCAATCACCATGGCAAAGGTACTTTGTATAATAGGCAGCGATCCAGGCTGCCTTCTTCGTTATACACTTGTCCAGTATTGCTATTAAGTCCTCTCGACTTCTTCCTTATAAGTGCGAATCGAGATGATCCTATATTATCTGTTTAATCCGCGTTCTAAAGTATATTAGAATTGATTTATATTTGATCTGGTAACCGTTTACGATAGCGACTAGAAATTAATACGTTATATCTAGTTATAGAAGCCTATTCTAGGTAGGGGTAAAAGTCTAATTAAATTTATATCGCGACACTAGGAGGTTAAATACGGTTAGGTCTAGAAACTTATTATCGAATTTCTTTAAAAGGCCGTCTAAAATTAATATAAATATATTAAAAACCTAATTACCGCTAAAGTAAATTCGCTTTAAATGTATCTTTTATTCTTTTTAAACTTTAAAAGTATATTTAAATTAATCGTCGTAATAGGATAGAATAGTATATTATTTATAACGAGGCGAAGTTTAATAACTCGTCTCTTAATATAGGACCCTATAAAAGAAATTCTCGGTTTATATTTTTAATAAACGGACTCGAAGATAGTATAGTTATAAATATTAAATTACCGGTAATATATAAGATTCGGTAGTCTTACTTCTAGCCTACTATATATATAAATTAAATTTATAGTGGAATATTCTTTATAATATAAATAAATATCTTTAAACCCGATATATTCTTTAAATAATTAATAATTATAATAGAAATATAAGTAAGAGACCTAGAAAAAAGATACTAGAACCTTTTATAGTATTAAATAGAGCGTAGACCGATTCCGCCGAAATCCTCTTCGAGGTAATCGAGGAGATTACTATATAGTAAGTTTTACATGACTATATCTAGTATATTATATTTCGAGATCTATCTCTTACGATATCTCTTTAGGTTCTAGAGTTATTCTATTATTAATTTCTACCTAATTATTTAATTTCGGAGTACGATTATTCGATTAAATCTTATCCAAGTTTTAATTCTAGATCTCTATATTTATTTTAATTCTATATATTAAGGCTACCCTAAAAAGTCCCTTAGAGCCTATTCTAAAATTTATTTATAGGGCTCCGAGGGTTCTTTTATTTTACTTTATATTTCTTAAATTACTACTCCTAGGCCTAGTCTCCTAGGAATTATATTTAATTCTAAATTAGATTATTTTAAGAATAAAATCTTTTAGATTTATATTATTCTAGGTAGAGCCTCCTAGGAGCTCGGTCGTCTTTAAATAAACTAATATCTACCTATTTAATACTTATTCCTAGGAGATTCTTTAAGAAGATATTAAAAAGAAGGGTAAATTTCTCTATCGCTTTTATATCCGGTAATTACGATTTAACGATATCTACTAGGTAGCTAAAGTAGATTTTCTTTCTCTAATAATTTTCGAGGTTAGTTTATTTAGATAGATAATAATCTTTTAAATTACTATATTTAAATAGGGACTAGAGATAAATATCGTAATATATTAATAAATAATATAGATATACGTCGAATATAGTTAAAACGATTAAGTCGTATTAATATATTCTAGGTAGGGATATTTCTAGGATACTAGACGGTTTTTCTAATTAATTAGTAGTTAATTAAGAAGAATATTAAAGAGTCGTATATATAAAAGTCTTAATCGTCCTCGCGGGCCTTTCTTAATACCGATATAATAATAATAATCCTACTACTACCCTTCTTAGTATAGAGTATACTCCTCTATTCTATAATAAATATACCTTATATAATAAATAACGATCTAGGTTACTTTCTTCGTCGGGATAAAGATATAATATATCTTTTATATAATTACCTTCCTCTAAATTAAATATACTACGGAGTATAAAATCTTATATCGTTTACGGGTCCTATAAAGACTCGAGCCCCGTTATTTCTAATATTATTATCGATAACTCCTCCGATCTTTACCGGCTTTTATAATTACGGTTATTAAAATCCTAAAAGAGTAAATTTATTAATAAAGAGTATAATTCTTTCTAAAGTCTAGTTAATATAAGGTAGGATATATCTATTAGGTTTAATATATATAATATCTATAATCGTAGGAGGCTATTAATCGTAGTTGGTTAATTAATCGTGGTCGGTTAATTAATATATATAATACCTACTATTTTTACGGATAATTAGTATAAAGTCTACGTAATATAATCGTACTAGTTAATTTACTTTTTTTACGAGATTTAATTTCCTTCTAGTAAATTATTAAGACTTCGCTTTTATTATATATAATATACTATCTAGTTCCTTAGTATAGGAGACGAACTAGGATAAAATACTAACGATTATACGAACTATATATATCGTAGATTAATCGGGAGAGGTATTAAAGGGGTAAAAATATTACTATTCGCCTTCTATAAAAGATAGAACCTATTTTATAATTAATTAAATTAATTCCTAAAAATTACTAAGACGGCCTTTAAGTTTAAAAGAAAATCGTATAATTTCTTAAATTATATAATAATAGAAGTAGGAAAATTATATAATTTTTTAGATCGTACGAAAATAGGAAGAAAAGAAATCGTATAATTTTCAAAATTATAGAATAATAGGAAGAGAGAAAATTATATAATTTATTAAATCGTATAATTTCTTAAATTATATAAGAAAAGGGAGGAAGGAAAATCGCACGATTATTTAAATTATACGATAATAAAAGTAGGAAAATTATATAATTTTTTAGACTATACGAAAATAGGAAGGAAAATCGTATAATTTTTAAAATTATACGAAAATAGGAAGAAGGAAAATTATATAATTTCTTAAATTATATAATAATGAAAAGTTGATTTTACGATTCCAAAAAAAGTTTCTAGGTTAATAATTCAAGTAAATAAAATAAAATACTTTAATAAAGATAATTCGATTAATTTAATTAATTATAGAAACCCCTACGTCCCTCTTTAAGAATATATAGTTATTTTATTACCTACTTTCTTCGTAGTATTTTAAATTAAATATATAGGACTAGAATCTAAATAATAGAGAATTTTGAGCGAGTAAAAACTTGAAGGCGTCTAAGATTTATTAATTATAATTATTAATTAATTATAATTTATATAGGAGTTACTAGATAATATAACTAATTATAAGTTATTCCTTCTAACTTCGTCGTTTTTAATAACTAGTTACTACTCGGTATCCTAGATTATTATCGCTTCGGTAAAATTAATATCTAATATCTACCCTCTAGAACACTAGAACTAGGAATTATAAATACTAATTTATAGTAGAAATATATCTCGCTAACCGATATATATACTCTTATTAACCCGATGGAACTATTAAAAATAAGTAATTTTAAAGAATATAGAATTATTTTTATAGTAGGAGAATAGTTTATTATTATTTACTATACCCACTAGACTCTATATAAACTTTAGTTTTAAATAAGGTAGGTATAGCCGAATAAGGTAAATATACCCGTTTAAGGAAATATATATAAAGGAACCTCTTTACTATTACTCGATTTATTTATAATGTAATTTTTATTCTCGTTCTCCTTTATTAATACGCGTATTAGAATATATATAGGGATTATATAAATACGGGTCCGTATTTATTTCTATTTTTCTTTCTTCTCGCTCGCTCTATATAATAGTAAACCGGTTAAGGGTAAAGTTTAAATAAATCTAATCCTATATTAATTTATATTATATTTTTATTTAGGCCCTACTAGTTTAAATTCTATTAACGGAGAATATCGTCGAGTTTAAAAAGCGACGAAATATCTTTATAGTTCCTCCGCCGTAATTAAAGCGGCCGTAGAGAGTTAATATTATATAATAATCTCTACTACTTTATTATAACTATCTACGTCGGCCTAGAAAAATATTTATTTTATTTCTATAAAGACCGGCTTTATTAATATTTTTATTTTTTCAAAAAAAGATTCTATAACTCCTTTTAGGACGTAACTACTAAGAGTATATATTTAAAAAAATATAACGTTAATAAATTTAAATTATTCGAAGAATAGTTTTATTCGGAGAAATTTAATTATTTAAAAGATTCTAATAACCCGAGTCTCTTTTTAATAAAGATATTTTATTTTATAAAAAATATTAAAATCTCGAATTTTTAAAATATTATACTCGATATTTCCCGTGACCGAGCTACCGAGTAATATATCTCTCTAATAATTCTAAATATAAATTATAAAATATATACGAAATTATAAGGCCTTTTTAGGTCTACCTAGTAATTAGTTTTCGATTTATAAAATTATTAAATAATAATAATAAACTTAGGTTTTAGGAAACCGGTCGCGAAGTATCTCTCTCTAGTTATTATTAATATTATTTATTACGCGTATTTAAAAACCTTAGAGTATTCGCCTTTTAAGAGGTTATTAATTAATATCTTCGCCTATAATATAAAACCCGAAATATTATACGAGGAGGATAATTTATTATTTATTATTTAGTTTTTAAATAATATCCTCTTTACCGCTAAAAAGCGAGTACCTTTTAGATTTAACGGGGAGGAGGTAGACTTTAATAAAAATATTAATAAATATTATATTTACGATTTATTAAATATATATAATAATCGAAAATAACGAACCTCCGAAGACGTGGAGGTAAGAGGGATAAAATCTAATTTCGATTCGCGTAAGGGATTAACTATAAAAACTATTATTTTTAAATTTAAACCGATTACCGAAACTACCGATCCGAAGTCTAAATCGATTACCGAAGCTATCGCTATTAACGAGGATAATATATAGGGATTTAGAGGGCCTATTAGATCTTTAAATAAAAAAGAGAAAAAAGAAAAAAGACGGATAATATAAAAATAGAAAAAGTATTATAAATTCAAACTATGAAATTAGAGTACCGTTTTAATTAGGAATAGTCTCTATCCTATTTTTAGATACCGATTAACCTCGGGCCCCTTCTTAATATATAAATTCTTAGGCGCTTTAGAGCCTTACCTTTATTAACCCGGAATCGAAAATAACCGAGCGAGATATATTTCTTCGCCTATATTTACTTGGGCCTATATACTCTACTTTCGATAAATAGAGATATTTAGAGATTTAGGAGAAAAAGTAACTCTACGATAAAATAAGAATATCGATAGTTAAGACTTCTAGAAAATAATTACTAGAAAATAGTAGTAAATAAATATTATTCGGTACGAGAAGTCTTTTTTTATACCGTAGTCTTTAATAAAGTATAATATAGATCCGTAGTATATTCGATTATTATATTAACCCGAGTTAGATATTAATATATATTATTAGTATTTAGCTCCGAGAAATTCTACCTAACTCTTTATCTACTTTTAATACTCTTATAGATTTCTATATTATAAAAGACTTAGCCGAAGAATTAGTATTAACTAGTTTAAATCGGTATTATAAAATTAAAGTAAACTAGTAGAGGCGGAGAAAGTATATCTACGGGCTTTAAATAAATATAATAAAAATCTTTAATAAAATCCTTAAAGATAGCCCGACACATTATATAATATTAATTTATTATATCGAGAATCGTATAACTTTGAAAAAGTAGTAGAATATTTTAAATAAATTTATAAAGATTATTAAAAAATACTCGGGCTTTAAAGCGCTAAAATAGTAGACGCGCTAAATTAGATTAAAAAACTCTCTCCTACTCCTAGAGTTTAGTAATAACGGCGATTTAATAGTTTATAATCCCTAGAGGCCTAGAATAAAAAGATAATAAATAAAGAATACCCCGATACTCTCCCCTATATTAATAATATTTATTATAATCTCGGTCGTAGATATAAGGCTCTAACGCTTAGAGAGAAAATACTAGAAATAAACGAGGTAATAATGAGTAAAGAGTACCCGATTACTCTTATATCGATAGGTAACTTTACTACTAGCTATAATAATCTCGGTCCAAGATATAGGGTTATAGGGCTTAAGAAGAAGATACTAGAAATAAATTAAAGAATACGAGGTAAACCGTACCCGAATACTCTTTAATATCTCGTTATTACTACTTCTTAAAGAGACTTAATTAAATAGTCCGAAATATTATTTCGTTTAGTACCTCCGAAGCTCGAGCTTCAATTTTTACTATACTTTTAATTTCTCTTATTCCTAAATATATAATCCGTAAAATTACCTATCTAAGACGAAATATTATAGAATATATTAATCCTTTTCAATCTAATAGTCGAATACTATATCTCTATTTATTATATCTTCGTACTCTTATCCTTCTCCCTATTTATCTTTAAAAATCTTGAATTTTACGTAGTTAATATAAATTTCCTATTTATTTAGGTAATTTATAGGATTCGGGTACTCGTTTTATAAATAAATCTCGTCGATTACGCGCTAGATCCAGCGATTTAATTATAGTAAAACTAGGTTACGCGCGGTCTATCGCTTTAGTATTATCTTCTAGACGGCGTAGTTATCGGCTGAGATAATAAACTAGAGATTATATCGCGAAAAAGTACATCGCTACTAGCGAGCGTAAATCTTATAGAGGCGCTTATAGGTTAAATTAAAATTAATTAAATCGGCGTTAATAAGATAGAAATTAATTCTATAGTAGATTTCTAGGGGAAAACGGTTTAGAGTCGAGTAAAATATAATAATACGTATACGGAATAACCGTAAATATTAAAAGAGTCGGAAGCGATAATTAATCTTCGATTTATATACTCCTTTAATAAGAATTAATTATACGGATTATAACTAATTAAAAGAAATACCTAAATAATATAATTTAGTTTACTATAGTTATAGTAGGAAGAGTTAATATCGAGGTCGACAATAAACTTTATAATATCTATATTATTAATATACCCTACTTCGCCTCCTATATTAACTTTTAATACTATTCTAGATAAGCCGCTAAAAAGTATAATTATCTATTATTCGAGATAGTTTATTAAGGTATTAAGAACGACTTTTATAATTATTTTCGAAAACTAGATACGAATATTACCGAATATTATACTCTATATAATACACTTAATCTTCTTTATATTAATATTCTCGGAGGTCGCTCTATCGACGTTATTAACTAGGACTTTAAGTCTAGAAAAAGAATATACGAGTTAAATTATAGGAGACCCGTCTATATAAAAGTTAATAAAATAATAACGAGAGATTACTTCTTCCGTCTACTATATCTTATCCTTAGGGTAGAGTTTAAAGATAAGATATAAATACGCTAGAAGATTTATAATATAGTATTATTTATTATATCCTACTATATTATTCTTAAATACTATACTCGTAAAACTATAAGAGCGGTATATAAGGAAAGTTTTATATATCGGAGAAATAAAGAGTAAATCTAGAAAAGTAGCCTATAATAGAGCCGGGAACGGGTACTACGTAGTTGGATCACGACGTAACTATAGAGGGGAGTTCTATTAATAAGATAAATTCTAATAATTATTAACGTTTTTGAAAATTAATCCTAGGAGATCTTTTTTACCTTTAATAGACTGAGGCGAACTAATAAATATCGATAGATACTATATATTCACCGAGAAAGACCCTCTTATTACTATTAAAGAGGTTTCGATTAATATCCTCTACGTCTTCTTTAATTAGTTACTCCTCGTTCGAAAAGATACCTTGAGTATAACTAGTACTCTATAAATATATTAGAATATATTTTACTTAGTGCGAAAGAAAATAATAAATTATTAAGAGATCGATTTATTTATTAAAAGTTAGATATAAGGGGTACGTAAACTCTTTCTTATATTTATCTTTAATTAATAAGAAGTAAATAAGGTAGTAACTAGCGATTAAATATAAACTATAGACGGAGAAAAAGAAGAAACCGATATTTATAAAAGTATAGGGTAGGCTCTAAGCGTTATAAGCGCACGTAAACCGGTTAAGTTTAGTTAAGCGGGGTAATACTATATCTTAATTTTTAAATACTATTAATCCCTATAAGCGCTCCTAAGAATCTAACGCGTTTATAAGAATATTTTTGGCTCGTAAGAATACCTAAATTTAGAATACGCTATTAATATGGCCTTTATATATGGCCTTTATATATGGCCCTACTTATGGCCATGGCCCCATTCCATTTATAGCCATGGCGTATTCCATTTATGGCTATAACGTATTCCATTCGTGGCTATGGCTAAGGCCCCTATTCATGACCAAAGCTCTGTCGCTATCGCTGTCGTATAATGTAACTACACCTAGTAAAACGTCGCCGTATACCCGGTATCGCACAGCCCAGGCGTAACCCCCGCGTAGATTTCGCGCGAATCGATTGAATCCGGGAATTAAAAGTTCCTGGCGTTAAGGGTGGTTCCGGGGGGTCGCTACCGTCGATAGAGGCGATCATGGAACATCATATATACGCGTATGTATAGGCCATAAATGGGGGTATGCGCGCATCTATAGGGGCAAGAATGGCCATATATGCGCGTATCTATGGGCCATGAATGCGCATATCTATGGGCCATATATGCGCATATCTATGGAAGCAGCAATGGCCATGTATGCGCATATCTATGGGAGCAGCAATGGCCATGAATGCGCATATCTATGGGAGCAGCAATGGCCATGAATGCGTATATCTATGGGCCATGAATGCGCATATCTATGGGAGCAGCAATGGCCATGAATGCGCATATCTATGGGCCATGTATGCGCATATCTATGGGCCATGTATGCGCGTATCTATGGGCCATGTATGCGCATATCTATGGGCCATGTATGCGCGTATCTATGGCAGCAGTAATGGCCATGTATGCGCATATCTATGGGCCATGTATGCGCGTATCTATGGGCCATGTATGCGCATATCTATGGCAGCAGCAATGGCCATGTATACGCATATCTATATAAATAAATAATCCTGAGCGACCTTAAGCGGGCCTAAGCGAGCCTAAACGAGCCTGAGAATCCTAAATAATCCTAAACGAGCCTAAGCGGGCCTGAGAATTCCTAATTAACTCTAAGTTATAATAGCGCTCGTAAACGGGCCTAAGCGCTCCGAGCAAATTAGGATTCTTAGAGTCGCTTACACTTTTATAGATAGATTATATATACCGAGGACGAGTTCGAGCTCTTTAAGATACTATATCTCTCCTCCGAGATAACTTTTAACTACGAGCGGCACCGCGTATAACTAGTTTTAATTATATAATTTTTAAAAATTACTAGTAACCGACCTACCGCTCTCTTAGCGGTCTACTACCGATATATTAAAATTATATTACTTCCGGATCTCCATAGAGGAGAGCGGCCTCGAGAATTAATAGAAATTTTATACAAATATACTAAGGGCTACCTCGGCGAGAAAAAAGAGTTTATATTTCTCTTTATACCCCGTTTACTACTATATATATAGTTAACGATAGTAGTAGGAATAAATTCGGTATTCTAAATATACCGAATAAACTATATTTACTACTTTATCCTTATATTACTATATTTGTATTATTTTTTACTAACTACGCTTTCGCTACCCCCGAACTAATTATTATAGAGTAATTATTTTATTTATATATTTCTATAGGATAGAAATAGTTAGAGCTACCTCTTAAAGAGGAGATATAAACGACTCCTCTATTTCGCCGATATAAAAATATTATAAACGCGGTCCGAATTTTAAAAGAGGAAGTTCTAGCCGATAATATCCTTTATTTATAAATAATTACCTTTAGAAGTATTACTAGTATAGAGTTTCCTATTAATTTATATATCTTTCGATATAGTAATAACGAAGCTCTCGATAATAGTAGTAAATAATATATAGATATTTTCTCTATTTTTTATTAATAAGTATATAGGCTTTATTATTAAATCGTAATAAAATCTAGTCCTATAATATTATAACTCTAGTATCTTCTAGAAAAATTATATTTTAAGGTATATACCCGATATTTATTATACGATTAATCGACGACGGCCGAGGAGATTTACTACCGTTTAATAAATAGAAGTTAATTATTATCTTAAAGTAAAATTTCTACGACGGAGGCTTTAATCGCTAAAGTAATAGTTTATAAACTAGAAGAGAATTATTATTAATATAAAGGGGACTCTTATCTACGATAAATATTAAGAAATTTATCGCGCCTATTATAATATCCGACGGCGGTATAAAAAGGCGCGTTTAAAAGAGGTTAAAGCGAAATATAAAACGAAGTAACCGGTACTCGATATCTAATAATAATTATAAAGACTACCGATCGTAGAATAAAATCGGATAGAAGTAGAGGATTATATTTTTATAGAATATATCTAGATTATTAAAACCCTCTTTATTTTCGCCACTTTATCTCCCGAAGAGGAATATATATAGCGAGTATAAATTATTAATACTATAACTACCCTCTATAATTTACGAGAAGGTAGGAGTTTCCACTATTAATAAAACTCCGCGTTAAATACTAAACTCAAGAAAGAGAATATACCGCTAATTCTTTCCGAAACCCTCCCGCTCGAATATAAACCTACTTAATATATTTTCTACTTTAGCGACGAAGGACTATTAATAGAGAAACGCCTATAGTCTTTCTATAGTTATAACGACCTAAAAAAGTACTTCGATTATAAATATCTCAGTTACTATCCGGAAAATCAACCGATTATATACTTTGATTTTAAATATAATACTATCTTAACGGGTAAAATATACTTATAAAATTATATAGAAATAATATATAAGACCTCTATTTAACCGCGACCGGCCTTAAAGTATAGACCGTCTATTATAAACTTATTTAGAATATATTATAATAGAAGAGTATTAATCTAGTACCGGATTTATTAATATTATATATCTTTAATAAATCAAGTCCTCCGATTTAATAAATATTAGGGTTTTTAATCAACGTCTATATTATTACCTCTTATATATACTCTCCCCCTCGATAATTTTATTATATATAATCAAGTCGACGAGTTTTATAAATCCGTTAAAATTAATTTTATTTAAGCGCGTAAAGCCTAAAACCTTTTTACTAGCTACGATAATAATAAATAAATAATATATTATTATTCGAGGAATTTATTAAGGTAATCGAGTTAATTATATAATAAAACCGGTAGTTTATTTATTATTAATAGTTTATTTTATAAAACTACCCGCGATATCCCTAAAATATATATCGCTAATAATCTTATATTTATTTAATAATATATATAAATTTATCTAGGCGATATATTTCGTTACTATATTTACTAGGGGTAGTAGTAATATTATAAAGATATTACTTTTTTAATATTTATTAATATTAACCGTAATAATATTAATATTAATATTATTAATTATAATTAATATATTTAGTTTAAAGAGAAAAATAAATAAATATTATCGGTCGTTATTCGTTTACCTTAATACTAGCTCTTATATTATTATATTTATAATAATAATTATACTCGGGTCATTTTTTATTATAGTATAAATTATTATATTTAAATTTTATATAAACGAGATCTACGTTAAGGTATAATATAAAATATATATATAAAACTATTTAGTATTATAAAGATAATATATTTCTATCGTTATAACGATAAAAATAGTAATTATAATTAAAATTAAAATAATAACCCCCCGAGTTTATAATTAAAGCCTTAATAAATTAATAATATCTTAGAGGCCCGAAATATAATTCGGGATTATAAATATATTATAGTTTTTTTTATTAATAACTTTAATACTTTTCTAAATATCTAGTCTAAAATAAATATCTACGTTATTTATCTTTTAGTCGATTTCGACGATAATTATAATAAAGTTTATAACGATAATAATACTTTTTTATAGACTATTAATAGTCTAGAACTAAATAATCGAAAATTTATATAATTCTAAAGGAATCTTTACCGGAATCTATATATATTTTAAACTTAATTTTAATATAATTATAAAAATTATAATTATTAAATTAACTATAGTTTCGCGCCTAGTAATAATAACTAGTATATTTTTAAGAACTAGGCGATAATATAAAATATTTAAAACCTAATTTAAGGCTATAAGAAAAAATAGTAATATATATAATCTCGATATAATAGTAAAATAAAATAAATCTATAGTAGAGGTAAAAGGGGGAGATCTTTAATAAAATAATTATTCGACTACTCATTTTTAATTTTATATTATTTTTAATACTAAGGACTTTACGGACTAGATAACTCTTTAAATTCCTTAAAAATAAATTTAACTAGAAAATAAAATAAAATACTTTTAATATTTAGATTTAGGTTCGAATCTTAAAATAATATTAATAACGTATACCTATAACCTAATCTATTATACTATCGTATTATATTATATCGTATATAGTTCGTAAAGAATTAGATTATAATATAACTTCCTTAGATATTTATAATACTCTCGTTATAAAATAATTAATAATTAATTTTATATATAAAATAAATTTAAAGATTATAATAGACTTTAAATAATTAGGCTCTATAGTATATAAATATAATAATAACCCGAAATAAAGTACCCGTTAATCTATAATATACTACGTAGATAATATAATCGATATTGATATCGGGGTTAATATCGTGGTTAATATCGCGGTTAATATAATTAATATTAATATTAAATTTTATTTACGACGGTAGCGAGTTTAATATCGTAATAAATATAATTAATAATAGAGTTTAATTCTTCTTTTCGTGTTAGAAGATTTACGCTTAGTATTTTAATATATAAAGTCGATTACCTATTTCGAAATTAAAGAGGATATAATATTATATATATAGATTACTTTATTTAATACTATAATTCTATTATAATCGGAATTATAACGATTTAATAAATAATATATAAATTTTAAAGAACCTATATATCTATATTATATAAATAATATAAATCTATAATATTAAAGATTAATAATTACGTCGGTAAATCGAAAACCGGCTTTAGCGGCTCGGGGTTATTAAATAAGCTACCTCGGGCGCCCGAGGTAAACTTAGGGCGCCCGAACGGCCCCGAGCGCCCGTCGAGCGCCCGCCGAGTACCCTTCGAGTATTAAATCGCTCGACGGGCGCTCGACGGGCGCCCGAGGCCGTTATAAGATATACGTCGGGCTTTTAACGAGCGTAATTTAAACCCGGAGCTTCAGGGGCCTTAGCCTTAGAAAATCACGTAATTTACTACCTAAAATTTTAATATTTTATAATCGCCCCTATCGACGGTAGCGACCCCCCGGAACTATATTTAACGCCAGTAAGTTTTAATCCCCGGAATCGATCGATTCAGGCGAAATCCTCGCGGGGGTAATACGTAGGCCATACGCTAAGATATACGTTAGGGGTTTATAGGTACGACAGTAATAGTTAAGGGGTAGCGACAGCGACAGGACTATAAAATACGCCATAGTTATAAATGGAATAGGGCCATAGCCATGAATGGAATAGGGCCATGACCATGAATAGGGGCCATAGACGGGGGTCCAAAGTTAATGGCGCACCCCTAATTTAGTACCCGTTAGTAGCGGTTTTAAGTTTACTCGGTATACGCCCGAGTGGCCTTAGGCCCCTTAACTATATACCTCGGGCGCCTATCGAGTCGGTAGATAGGTATCGCGTTTAAGGCTCCCGGGGCGCCCGTCGAGCGCCCTAAACCACGATCGAGCCACTTTTCGTTTTACCGACGTATTTTAAATATACTAAATCGTTATATACTACCCGCGTCTCTTATTAATATTATAATTAATTATTCTTTTATCCCGCCCCTTCTTTCCTCCGGCTCTACTTTAATAATTAATATATTTAAAATTATACTCCTCGAGGTTAATAATTCGGGGGAGTTAGTTAAAGAATATATATAAACGATATAATAGACTTCTAGACTCTTATACTCTTCTTATTATTTCTTCGGTCTAAATAAATAACTAACTAGTTTATAAAAGAACTCTAATTTCTCTCTACTTCCTTCTCCCTTCTCCCTACTCCTTTCTCCTAGAGATAATTAACTTTTTCCTTTCTATCCTTTACGCTAGACCTAAATCCGAGTATTCTTTATTCTTCGTTTCGGAGTTCGACGCTATTTAATATATAGTTTTATACGAGTCTCCGATATATCTTATTCTTTTTATAATATATATTTAACTTTATTTAAGCTTTTATATATTAAATAAATTTAAATTACTTTAATAAAATCGATTACTCCGTCTTTCTAAAGGCTATTAAATTTTATTTTAATACTAATTATCGATTATACTTTACGACTAACTCTAATTAAGAGATAACTCTTTATTTACTATTTAAGAAGTTATACTTAATACTATTAACTATAATAAAATAAATCGTATTATAACTAGTATTATTAGTTTTATCTAAACCGATAATCGTCTTAATTCTAATCTTCGAGTATATTATAATAATAACGAGGAAGGTCCGGATAAACGTTAACGACCTATATTAAATATACTTAATTTACTAGAAAGAGTAGTACCGAACTTTTAGAGAATATATAACGTCGATTAAGAAATATATAATTATATTAACGGGATTAGGTCCTAGCTCTCCCGTAATAAGAAACTAATTTATTAATATAAAGATATTTTCGCGGTAATATACCTAGACCTTAGAGATATAATAGGAGAAAATAAAAACCGGGTAATATTAATAATATATATACTATTTCGATTACTATCCTTTTAATCCTAAAGGATAAATTATTAATAATAAAGTTTTTTTAAGATTTATAACGAAGCCTTAGAAACTAATATATAATCCTTTAATAAAGATCTACTCTCGAAATAAATTATTCGTAATTATATTAAAGATTTCTCTAGAATAAATATAAATATATTCGAAGTATTAATAAATTTTATCGTTATTTATAAAGTAAATATTAAACTTCTTTAATACTAAAAATCATAATTAATCTAAAGTAGTTAACTTATTATAAAGAGTTTAATAGTACGTTTAAATTAATTTCTTACTCGGATTAAAAAATTCTAGGGAGAGTAATAAATATAAATATTTTAGAAAAAACGACCTCGATCCTAAATAATTTATCTTCTCCGCGCTCTTTATAAATCCTTTTTAATTATTCTAAATATAATGTATTTATAAATTAATTATAGCGAAAGATATATTAAGCGACCCTAGCTTATACGGGTAAAAAAATATTATCGACGGAATTTTATTTAATAATATAAACTCCCTTAAAAATATAGAATTATATATATTTCGGTTTATATATAAAACTCGCCGATAAGAAATAAAGGTTCTTAAAGAGAGTTAGCGAAACTATAAACGACCGCTTTATCTATAATAGGAATATACCGGCGAAGTAATTTAAATATTAACTATAATAAAACTAATAAATTAATTAAGTCCTAGATATATTTTAGTATAGTACCTATATTTATCTAGTATAGTTAAAAGTGAAAATAAATATCTAGTTTTATAAAGTAAAACTCGAAATAATATTAAAGAACCTCTCTCTATAACGAATTTAAATACGTTATTATATTAGATTAAACTAGTCGTATCTTAACGATACTTTCGTAAATTATATATCTCGATATTATTAATACTTCCGTTAATATCTATTATCGGGTAGGTATACTAAATATTATTAATATTATTATAACGGCGTAGCTCTTTTATCTCTCTTAACTTTTATATTTATTTCTAGCTAGTCTAAATTATATATTTATAATATTTAGGAACTACGATAATATTATTTAATAAATTAATAAAAGAAGTTTTATTCGAAATCTTATTATATCTTTCCTACGACTATAAAGTTTTCTATATATTAATAATTACTAGTCGCCGTCTTAATACTATATTACTTTATTTTATTTATAATTATATAAATTTATAAATATAGTAGTCCGATTTATCCTATTTATTCTTAAAATAATTCGAGTTATTCCGTTATAATATTAAGGAACGATTTATTTTTACTTCTTTTATTTAAAATATATACCTTATTTAATATAAGGGATAACTAGGAGTAAAAAAAATTTATAAAATTTATATATAAATTAATAATTTACTCGCGATATTATCCCGTATATATTCGTTTAAATTTACGACTTTTAAATCCGTTAATCTTTATTTTAAATTAATTTTCCTTTAAATAAACTTATTATAATCTCTACGTAGATTTAGGATTAAAGATTATAATTCGATTTTTAAAAATATCTTAGAATATATAATAATTAATAATCTCGAATTATTTACCGTCGAAGTAATGAACCTTCGTATAGGATCGATAGACTTTAACGTCGTTAATTTTAGATAAAAAAAGTCTCCTTTTTCTATATCTAGTTTTTATATTAACGGCCTTAATTATTAATTAAAGAAATATTTACGATTTTTTTTATAATTAATTACTTCCTTTAAAATACTTTCCTATTAGATTTTAAAAGTCGAATAACTAGGATTTATAACTTATAGAAAAAGAATAAAGTTAGTATTATTACCCGTAAAAATAACTCGTATTTTAAAGTTTATATAATTTTATTTAATAAGTTTAGAGTTTAATAATAATACTAGTACCGAATAACTTTAATATAATAACTCTTATATAAACTTTATTTAATTTATATTATTGAAGAGTCTACGCGCGTTAACGAAATACTTCTTTATAACTATATTACTAGATATATTAAGAAAAAGTATATATATATTTTTACTATATATTTTAGAAGATTTTATAATATATTTAATTAAGTATCTTTAATTATTATATTCCCCGCTAATAATTCGATTCGATCTTCTTCGATTTTAGATAGGATTTCGTATATAACGTTAATACTAAATAAACCTAGTTCGAAGTAAGTTATTAAACTCTAGAGTTAACGAGATATATATAATTAAAGGAAATAACTCTTTATAAGGACGAATATCTAATATTAAAGTAATTTAATATTAATAAATAAATTAAATATCTAAAAAGTCGAGTATATAAAAAGATTTTATAGAAACTTTCGCTTTTATTACGAGCCGATTTTAGTACTATTAATATTAGGTTCTAATATTAGTTTCGGAGGTTAATAAAAAGATATATATAATAGAATAATAATTACCTAGTTGAGATTACGTGTTAGGTATAAAGAAAATAGGGTAATCTTTAAATTAATAAATCGGTATATAAGAAAGTCTAGACCTTAATTTAATCTTTATTAATTATAAGAGGTCTCTAGAGAGCTTGAAATCGGATAAATATAATAACGATATTTTATAATTAGAGGCGTAAGACGTTACCCTAATTTAAATACTTTAATATTTTATACCTATCGTACCTTAAAAATAAATAAAGTATATAAGGTTATATATTTAATAATTAGAAACCTAGTATATAATAATAGATTATCTCCTAGGTATAATTATCGTCTTTATTACGAGATTATTATTAAGAGTTTTATTAGTTTAAAAGCGGCTCCTTAGAGCCGCTCTTAAAGATAGATTTTTTAGGGGCCTTTTAGTAATCCCTCGAGTCTAGATTCGTTTATTAAAATTATCCGAGGATAAATCTATATATTATTTAGGTTAATAAGCGATATATAATATAATCTCCTACTAGCTCTTTAAAGTTTATTAAATATATAAAATAATTAATTAAGTTTTATTAAACCTTTATATCGCGATTTAAATACCGTTATTATACTTTTTAGATTTATATTATTATCTCCTATTATATTTATTCCCCGGTTCTTTAATTATCCTCCTATTTTTATTTATATCTTTTTAATAATAATAACCTCCCGCTTTTCTACTCTTTTATTTATTAAACGTCTCCTTTAAGAATTTAAAATTATTATTATTAATTTATCCTCTATACTTTTATCCCTCGCTCCCGTTTCTAAAGTCTAGATATTATATTAAGAAATAGTATTAAAAGGCGTCTCCGGTACCGCCTATAAAGGTAACTAAAATTATTACTCCTAAATAATTTATATTAGGATTATCTCTCTTTATACCTAAAAACTCCCGCGCCTTCTTTTCTCTTTTTAAAAACTGTAAATTAATTACCTTCATTTTATAGCTAGTTTATAGAAATTTAATATTCTTATTCCTCCCTTATACCTCTACGCCCCCCTAGTTATTAAATTCCTTATATTAATCTACTACCCCTATATTTATTTCTAAACCGGCGAGATTTATTTCGACTTTTTAAAATCTTCGTGGTCGCCTACCTATACCCTTACTTCTACTTTTAAAGTTATATATTAATTATTATTATATCCTAAGGTAGATAGTCTACTTAATATTAATATAGTAAATTTATTAAAAAATAAGAATAAAGTTAAGGGAGAGGGGTTAGTAAAGTTTTAATATAAAAAGAAGGCATAAAAGGGTTAATAAAGTCGAATAATAAAAAATAATAAAATACTACTTTACCGAAGAGGCTAAAGAGACGGGGAGGTTTAATTTATAATAATATAAATATATAATATAGAAATTAGCGTTTGGGGAGGAAATCTATATTAAATTCATATAAATAAATCGGGTATAGTATCTAGGGGTATAAATCTATAGAGCTTTTTAATAAAGATTAAATCTAGTATCTCATAAACGATAAATTATCGACTAGTGTAGTAATAATTAATTTTTTCGAGAAGGCTCTAGAGACTCTATTATTATATAATCTTAATTTTTATAATATAATAAATAACGCTATAAGGAGGGTAAGGCGAAAGGAAAGACTATATTTATACCGCGAAATATATATTTGAATTAATATTATATAATATATCTAAATATTTATTCCTCCTTAATTATATAATATATATAATAATCCTCTTTAATATATAATTTTCTATTACTTTATATAACGCTAAGGTACTACTATACCGCTATATATAAAGAATAAATCAAGATATTTAAGACTTAGAAAGGAGTTATAAAATAAAAAGAGATAATTAATACTATATTATATATATATAAAAGATACTAGATTAACTAAGCTCGATTATTAAGGATAAAGTATTTAGAATATTTATAAAAATCTCTAGAGGATTTAAGAATAACCGATTTATCCACGAAAACGAGGGAGAGTCACGTAGAGGTTTTATATATTATATTTATATAATTCTATAAATATATTTTCCCTATTAAGGTAGCGTTATATTTATAGTAAAAATATACGATCGGCTAACTATCTAGATAATAACGGAGATATTTATAATAAAAGTATTTTTTAAAGTCGCTACGACTAACGAAAATCTTCTAGTAATTAATTATTAATAACTCTTTATTATTAAAATAGAAGATATATTAAATAATTTTATATTTAATAGGAAAGATTTCTAATAAATTCGGCGGTAGAGAAATCGACGGTAAAATCTACTCCTCTTTAATTTTAATATTTATTCTACGACGACGGAAGTTTTAATTTTCCTACTTTTTATAAAATATAATTAATATGTTAATAATTATTACCCGCCGTTAATACTCCTCTTCGGTAGATAATATAATAAAGATAAAAAAAACATCGATAATCTAAATTCTTTCCGCGAGAACGTATTCTACTATTTAAAGATTTTCTTATTCTACGACTAGTAATCTCTTTAATTAATATTAAATATCGATTATTAATTATTCCTTTTTATACCTCTTTTTAACCTTTATTAATAAAACCTTTTTATACTATCGTTTTAGATTACGATAAATTTAATAAATTTATTAATAATAATTATATAAAAAGATCCCTTTCGCGCTAATAATAGAATACTTTTAATTTTAAAAAATTAATAATAGAAATTTTAGTCTCCGACGATATAATTTATCCTATTAACTATTTATATTAAAGCGGTCTATAATTTTAACCGCGGTAGGTAGTTTATATATCGGGTATATATCTTAAAGCGTAGTTCTTCTAAAAAATAAAAGAGTTATAATATTATAGGATAATATTCCGCTACGCGTTTATAATATTATTTATATAGCGGTAAACGATTATTCTTTCTATACGATAATTATTATTTATTTATTACTATTATCGAGAGTTTATTTATTATTATATCGGAAGGTATATAAATCTATAGGAAGTTCTATACTAGTAATACTACCGAGGTTAATTATTTACGGGCGGAGAGTAATATTAATAAGAGTTTCCTCCTCGGAAATTTATATATTTTTTACGGTACTTTTATACCGCCGGAATAAAGGTCTTTTTATTATTATTTTCTTTAGAGGTACAATTATTTCTACCCCGAAGTAATCCGAAGGCGGAATAATTACTCTAGTAAAATTAAAGAAGAGGCGGTAAAGATTTAATTTATAAAGAGTAAAGCGAGTATAATAATATAAAAGTAAAGTAATAGGTATAGTTTATTAAATATATCTAGAATTCCGAACTCGTTTCTACCGCGTTTATTAGTAACCGCGAAATATCTAAAGGTTATAATAAACGTGATATAAAATATAAAGATATACGTATCTTTCTCTCCGAGGTAGTCTTTAGTATAATTAAATATAATCTCGATTAATACTCGGGGTTACTCTCTACCGTTAAAGTCCTCTAATAAAATTATTTTAATATATTAATAACGAACCGTTAATAAAGTAAAAGGCCGGTTATTTATAATCCCGGTAAATTATATAATTAGAGTTAGCTATATGCGGTACCGCTCGTAAAGGAAATTCGTCTCCGTAGAGGTATATAGTATCTTTAAGAGCTCGAACTTATCCTCGGTATATAATATAGGCTTTTTCTTCTTATCTTTTTATAAATTATATATAATCGTAAATTATTATCTTATTTAATAATAATTAACGAAAGGCTTAAACTTTAAAGTGGCTAGTATACTCTATATATCTAATTCTTAATAAACGGATCGAGTTAGTAATAATTTATCTCCTACTTCCATACAAGGTATAAAGCGTTTTAATATATTTATGAAAAACTAGTTATATTAAGACTATCTTTATACTCCTTCAGAAACTAGTTAAAGAAAGTATATAAAATATTAATCGAAATAACTTCGAGGGTTACTATAAGATTTTTCTTAATAAATTAATAATATCTAGCGGCGTTAATTAAACTTTAATTCATTTATTAACTAGATAAAGGAAAGATCTTTATTAATATTAAAACTTCTTAATAAGATTTAATATATTTTCATTACCCGCTTTATAGACTCGTTAGGTAAATTCTAATATATTTAAATTATCCTTTATTTACTAGTAGTATTCCGCGGAGTATTCTATAATATATACTATAACTTCGTTATATTTTCGAGGAGCTATAGGGCCGATAAGTTAGGGTAATTATTTATCGAAGTTAAAATAATAAGAAGGACGAAAATAAAAATATAAAATAAATAAAAGAGGAAAAGGCTAGAGGTAATAAAAAATAAAGAATAGGATAAAGAGGGTAACTAAACCTAATAACTAGTTCTAAAATCGTTATAGAGGGACTAGTTTTAAAGGGGGAGAGAGGGACTATAATATAAATAAATAATATTTAACTATACGTAGGAGGAAGGAATAATAATTAAATTAAAGTATTAAGTTAAATAATATATCTACAAAAGTATAAGCGACTCCGAGAATCCTAATTTACTTAGAGTATTTAGGCCAGCTTACGAGCGCTAAAAGCGCTCGCGGCCGCTTAAGATTCTTAAACTCGTTTACGAGAATATTTATTATTTACGAGTATTTACTAGCTATATTAATTACGTTTATAAATTATATCTTTACGATATTAACGTAGCCTAGATTCCTCGTCTCGTTTAGGTTATTTAAATATATACCGATTCTTATTAAAGCGTATATAATATTCGATCCTACGTTATAAATTAATCGCCTATAGTTATTTAGTAGAATTAAATATATAAAATCTATCTTAGATTTCTAACCTAGGTTCTAATTTAGGATATTTACTACTCTTATATTATTATAACCGTTATTAAGAAATTACTCCCGATCTTAACGCCCCTACTATCTCTTTTATATTATTAATTTAGATATTTATCCTAGCCTAGCTATTAAAGGATTTTATTTAATATACCGATTAACGCGGTCGGCGAGTGTCCGTTATAATACGTAAGTATTTTCCCCGCGAGCGCTATAACTTTATTAATTTAATAAACTTTCGTTTATTTATCCCGTAATTATATTTAAATTATTTCTTTTAATCTCGAGCCCGCGTTTTACTCTTAACGGAAAGGTATATATCTATATACTTTTCGCCTTTATTAAAGTCGCGTAGGTATTTATTATATTTATATCGTTATTTTAAAGAACGGCCTTTCCTCCGGTATTAACCGAGAGGCGCGTTAATAAAATAGAAACTCGTAGGAGTTTATATTTAAATACGGAGGATAGATTTTAAGAATTATATATTTAAGGAAGACTCTATAAAGGTACCCGTTATAAGCGGTATTTATTATAATATTATAAAGCCTAATTACGTAGGCGGTCTAGCCGAGGATAATAGGTAGAGTATCGAGAGGCTAGTAATACTACGCTTTTTATAACCGGGCGGGAGCTTTAAACTTTACGTAATTAAATATAATTTTATATAACGTAATTATTAGATATAAATAGTTACTTTATATTAGTAAACTCTTAACGGATTTTAAATACTCTATATAATATAATACTTAACCTAATTTATCGTTACGTATTATATTTAATTATATCTTTACTATATTAATTTATAGGTAGAGTTATCTTAAAACTATACTCTTCTTTTTATTAAGATTTAGGTAAAGGGTCTTTACTCCCGCCTTTTATTTCCTAACTTATAATTCATTTATAAATATAATCTAAATTAGTTTAATATATTTATTACTTTACTTCCGATAAATCTATATTTTTTTTTTTATAAACCTACTTCTTATCGTATTACGTTACTATATCGTCTATTAGATATTACTTTAATATATTAAATTTTAATTATACTACCGTCTTAACGAATTAAACGAAGAGGAATTTAAGAGAGGGTTTTAACTATATAAATAAAAGGTTTTAATTAATATTAAATACTACGACTAAATAACTCGTATTATATCCCGAGGTTTTAGACTTTAAAAAGTAGAGTAATAAAGATACTACTTTTATATTCGTTATGATATTAATAACCGATTTTCCTTCCTTATTTATTAGGGTTCTAGTAAATACCGCCTAGGAAATAAAATATACGAGAGGTATTATAAGATTCTACCGGAATAATATAGCCGCCTTTAAAGAAAAGACGTTTATACCTCCCTTTAGGCTCGTTTAACTCTTTATATTTAACTACTTTTTAAGATCTCTTTCTTCTTATCCTATAATATTTACTACTCCCGTACCGGTCCCTTAATTCACGCTTAATAAAAACTTTAATATTACGGTCATTAAAGGCGCGGTATTAGGCGGCGAAGTAATCGAGTTTATAATTTATAAATTTATTAAAGCTAATCCCGCGCGACCTTTAAATAACGATATTAAATTCGAGTTTATTAATTATTTAATCTTTATTATAATCTTGGTTAAAGAGTAAATTATAAATTTAAAAGATAACCGACTTTACGGAATACGTCTTTATAATAAATTATTACTACTTTTAACTACTCGCCGGCTAGTTAAATTCCTTAAGTTTCGGTATAATAAAAAATAAAACCGAGCTAATTTATATATTAAATTAAATATTTATTCTTCCTCCGAGACTCGTAAATTTTATAATTTATATTTAATCTTCGTAGCGACGGATCTTTTAGTATTTATAATATTTCCCCCTCCGCCTTAAAAGCGTATTCTTTCCCCTTTATTACTTTTATTTAATCGTATTACTCCCCTTAAATATTTAATTATTATATTTAAACTACTAAAACGTTCTTAAGTAACGAAACTACCCTATTTTATAAAGTTTAAAATAAATAAGTATCGTCGTAAATCTATTATAACTAAAAGGAAAGGCGATCTATATATAACCCGGAGGCGAAAACGATAGAGGCGACTTTAGAAAGTAGTATTAAATAATAAAGATAATAACTATAAAAACGACTAGTTATTAAAGTTATTTATATTTAAAGAGTTAAAGGAAGATAAATAAAAAGGGTAGATTAATAATAAAAAAGAGCCGATTAATATTAAAACGGATTATTAATTTTAAGATAACGAGGAACTAGGCGAAGATATAAACTAGTAAAAACTATAAGTTTATATACTTCGCCGCCTTTATAGTAGTTTTTATTAATCTTTTTCTTAATATTAAAGCGTAGCTTAATAGTAAAGAGTACGAATATATAGTTAATCTTAATTTATAAAAATCTTACTACCGCTTAATAAATTTTAAAGCTACCGATATAAGGATTAATTAATATATTAGAATACCCGGTATAAAATATAGTCTTACTTAATACTAAATCTTTAATATTTATATTATATATTTCTAGGCTAGAAACGACTTTAACGGTAATATTCTCGTTAACGGTATAAGCCTCGGAAAAGTATATTCTATCTTAAAGTTAAATTAGATTATTAATCGTTAACTTTAAGTAGTTTCGTAGATAGTTTAGATTATTACTTAATATCTCCCTTTTCGAAAGCCTTCTCTATTAAATATATAATATAATTAAACGTTATCGTCGCTCGTTAAACTCGAAGGAGCAGTTATAGTATCGCGCCGTCGATAATAACGGGATATACTTAAATTTATTAAGATTCTTCGCGTAATATTTATATAATCCTTCGTCCGATATTATAAGAATAATCCCTAAAAAGGGGTTTTATTTATATTTTACGACTAAAGCTATCCTTCTTATATAACGTAATTAATAATTTAAAATATATATATTTAACGAAGGAGTAAGGCTTCGCTTTATTATCCTTTATAATTGATACGATACCGGTAATCTCTTAACGGCGGAGGATATCGACGCGATATAATCTATTTATCTTTAATAGTTCGCCGATTATAAAAATTAATATTTCGAAGGGGGGCCTCTCCGCCTAGATATTTAAAAGAGAAAAGAAGAGGCCGTCGAAGGAGCGGAATAATATATAATTCTAACTACTCCTAAATCCTATTAAATATATATTATTCGGCCTCTTAAT